>Ga0209208_10007308_pt1 | contig 14997 bp, 13 predicted proteins | sample S1TSphfallax_3_FD_187694 | JGI IMG/M metagenome (GOLD analysis project Ga0209208, IMG submission 187694) | Host-associated microbial communities from peat moss isolated from Minnesota, USA - S1T2_Fd - Sphagnum fallax MG (SPAdes) (version 2) | ecosystem: Host-associated > Plants > Peat moss >...
GTTAAAGGATGTAATAGGTTCAAGCACTGTATGGGAAAGTCGTTTAATGCGAAAACATGTTTAAGTTAGGGGCACTATAGGTCGGGAGCTAGTTGATTTTTGAATTCCAAAACCCTAATGAGTAGTTATGGCCTTTTTTGGGTGTCAATGATATTTTAGACATTGTCAGGTTTAATAGACATGATAGAGTGATGGATTCCTAGTTGCTGTAATTGGAACAATGGCCATTAAACCCCATTGGATGGAATTTCAATGTTATGATAAAAGGTAATTTGTTGGTTAAGTAACTGTAGATTTTTGACATGCAAAATTGCAAATCACAGATCTATGTGTGTAATATTTATTGGTTGATTTTTCAACACTAGAGGAATATAATAGAGACCTGATATGTATAATGTACATTAGTTAAAGTAGGTGTAGGTATGCTTCTAATGCTAATGTGGCAATGTTTAATGTTACTAATCCTGATACATCATAACCCTAAACCTTAACCCTAACCCTAAACCTAAAACATGTTTAACATGTATGATGGAAAACCCTAACCCTAACCCTAAAACATGGGCCAGCAATTGCATTTGCAACTAAATCTAACAGTTGTTGTGCTGCCATGTGGCGCACTATAAACAGTCTGATGACAAACCCTAACCCTAACCCTAAAACATGGGCCAATAGTTGCATTTGCAACTAAATCTAACAATTGTTGTGCTACCATGTGGCGCACTATAAACGATCTGATGAAAAACCCTAACCCTAACCATAACCCTAAAACATGGGCAAGCAGTTGCATTTACAACTAAATCTAATAGTTGTTGTGTTGCCATGTGGCGCACTATAAACGGTACGATGAAAAACCCTAACCCTAACCTTAACCCTAATCTTCCCCACGTGCACAATGACATAGCATGGTTGATCCAACACATGTCCACACCCCAACGACTACGACTTGGACGGTCTAGATTAATTAAAGTATTCTTAAAACTAAATATTTAATCACAAAATAAAAGTACATGTGTTCGCATACAATTGGGTTAGCTAGTTCAATGGGAACGCAACCCCTGTAATTGCATGCAGTCGCACTTTCAACTGCTAGTATAGAGTATGGGTGGATGAAACCGTATAACCCAACCGTATATACTTGTCATGTACGTACTGTCGGATGCAATTGCAAATTTCATGCAACTTGTCGTACGCAACTAGGTGAATTTCCAGTTGCATGTGTCGCATGCAACTGAAAACCAATTGCATAAGACAATTGCAAAATGGCAAATTTCTAGTAATGATTATGACATATTCACAAAATAAATCCTCCTTGCTTAGGTTACCTACTTACTACCTATTAGTACCTTTCCTACTTATTACATACTACCTAGCCTAACTAATTAATTGATTAAATACTTAATTTAATTAATTAATTAATTAATAGGAAAACATGATCACATATTGTCACAACCTTAACCTTGGGCTTGTAACCAAAGCAAGGGCTTGCAAGGGTGCAGGCTAAGAGGGAAGCCCAAAAATCACATCTCATGCTTTCAAGAGTGTAGGAGAGTGTGAAGGAATGGACCCTCACACTCCCAAGTGAACTCCCATTTTGGGAGTTAGAGTCCAATGGACTCCTGAATCTTCATAGAATAATTGCAGGGGTCAAAACCCATTGGATTGAAGAGTTCTTTATATCATTGGAAATCTTTTGAAATTTAAATGTCTAAAATGGCTTGCATGACCCATTTGGACTCTTAAAACACAAGCTATGGCCAAAAGAAAGGTTGAGAGTCAAATTGGCAATTTGACTCCTAACCACTAAAAGCCCAGAATCGCCCCGATTTCCTTGTGTGCAAGTGGTGTGCCACATAATGTTAGAAAGATCTCAACGAGGACTATAATTGTTCTACCTCATCTCAATTGGAGGTCTTCACACAAAATTATGGGCCCCTAAAGTTGCGACAGTCCCAATTTTGGGAATTTCGAGACTCCCACTCGGGTGTTGGTCCCATGGCTAGGCATAAAGTATACTATAAAGGGGAAGGTAGTGGCTTCGTGCAAGTCCGAGCCATGGTGAATCTTATGAGAACGTGTTTGCTCGTGGCTTGTCCATGGACCAAAGTGCTCCAACTATGCACTAACTAATTTATTATTTGGTTTGTGTAGGTTCATGTGAGAAATTGAATTGCTTGTCAATCTTCCTAGTCCCATCTCGGAGCTCTAGCACAGCCTTCTACCCCCAAAGTGTTGTGAGTTAAGGAACACACCCCAACTCCTTTTCCTTCCATTGTCTTCACCTTTGGATTCGTAGTTGAGTCCATCAAGGGGCTTGAAGGTGCGTCACATATTCACACAATAATCTAATTAACCTACCTACTACCTATCCTATTTATTACCTAGTTTACCAATTAATTAATGACCTAACCTAGCTACCAACTACCTACTTAACTCACCTAGTTTAACTAGGTCTAACCTTCATAGCCTAGCCTATTAGCTACACCTAATAAACTAGCCTATTATCACTTATAGATAACTTAGGCCAATTAACTAAATTTGCAAGTTAGGCTACTAATGTACATAGGCCTACTTAATTTAATGTAACCTATTAAACTTAGTTTAATTTACGAACTAGGTTAAATAACCATTTCTAGCAAACTATTAGCTATTAGATATTATATGACGGAAGACCCATGGATAATTGGAAAAATGACCCATGGATGGGTACATTGAAAGGATGATAGTCCAATTTGAAATAACAAAGTTTTCCATTTGTGGTCTATGTTCCTTTGTTCATGTGGTAGAATATTTTACTGTAGTTGCAAAAACTTTCATTGTAGTTGCAAAAACAACTACATTATCATCCATTGATGAATGCAATCAAAATTGGATGACTTTTCTCACTTTTCATCTACATTTTCAATGAAACTTATATTAATCATATGTTGTAATCGCATCTGAAATTATAATTTGGTTCAACCCTTCTTATACTTACATATGCGACTATAACAAGTTGTAACTACGTGGACATGTAAGACTAACACAACGTTAATCATAAAATCAATTGGACATAATAATCACATAGTAATTACAAAAATATGGTTAGAATGGACAACATTTCTTTTAATGGAGGCATAGTTGTAGATATATTTAGATTTGATCACCATGATGTCCCATTGTTTTTTGTTATGGTGAAACTGGGTAGATGACTAGTAGACCATCTTGTTGTGTTCACATTGTGCCCTAATTTGTTGGCCTTGTGAATTTTTTTTGTGGGTACAGGTGCCTTAACCATACAAGTGCAACATCCTTGGGTTCATGTTACAAGGTTATGTTTTTGGGGTTTGGTTAAACCACATCATGTTCAACATCCTTGTAGAATTAATTTGAACTATCACAAATGTATCATCCTTTTGTGATTAGATTTTAGTGGGGATACCCAAGTTAGGGTTTTAAGTTCATCATGTAGGTGACACAAGATTCAAGGGATAGGGACAATGTTAGTGGTTTCATTAGGCAAGGGGTGCCATTCAGACCACCCACACCACCTTCATCATCATATGGGGGAGATTTTTTAGATTTTGAAACAATTTTTTCTCCAAAGTTTGTCACCTTACTACTATTATGGGACATGGAAGAGATTTATGGAGCCACCAAAAGGCTATGGTGGTATTCGGGGGGCTGGTGGCACCATTAAATTGGATGATTTCATCCAAAAGTTAGACAACTAATGTGATATGCAACAAATGCGTAATCCCCAATTGTTCATGCCCTTCATGGCATCAAAAGGTTTGTTTCAACATTTGGAGGGGCCACCTATAGATGATTATCATGAGTTCAAGCATGCCCATGAGATTCAAATTGAAGAATGGACATTATATTAGTCTCCCAATTATGTTTCTATCATTAAGGGAATTATGGCCCCAAGTGGTACAATGACAACTCTTGACATTAGTTTGGTAAGTGGAAGTGAAAATGCCAATGGTAATGGAGCCATTGGAAATGGTGGAACTACCAAGGGTAGTGGTGTAGGGGCATCCACTAGTACATAGGGTCCATTGCCCATATTTAATTTAGTTGTGAAATTCTTCACTGAGTTGTGGTAGAATTATTAAGGGGCTAAGATTGAGAAGTTACGAAGCTTGTAGGATTTCCAACGTAAGCCCCATGAAAACTTATGAGTAGCCCATGCACGGATGTGTAGGTTGATCATGGTGACACAAGGTGTCACAAAAGCCCAAGCAATCTAATTTTGGTATGGGATCCCGGACGAACTTAAACATTGAATGAAGGATGCCATTTTATTACAACCTGCCCAACCCACATTGGCCAATGTGTTTCAATTGTTGGAAAGGATTGAGATGAACATGGTGGAGGAATGGGTGGTCACCTCGGCGTTTGACAAGGAAAACCCAATTTGTTTTCCAATACCACTAGGTCAACAATTATGAATTCAACCCACCAAGGCTATACCACCCAAGGCCAAGGGTGTCAAACCAAATTCAAATAGTGGTTCCACATCCTATTCAATGAAACAAATGTTAATGTGGTGGGCTTCATAAGAAAAAAAATTGTCCCAATCCACCATAGGCCACAACTTCCAACCCTAATCCTAGCCAACCATGTTCCCATTGTCATCATATGGGCATGATGTCGATCATTGTTTCACAAGTAACCCATAATTATAGCAAGGTTAATTACAAAACACCAATGTCACTAATGGCTAAGGTGATGTGAAAGGCTAGAAGGGGAGAAATGCAACTATAAAAAGGTTAGCCACTAAGTTAACTCAAGGCCAACCCAACACCATTGAAGCTAGGTTTGCACAGTTGGGGGCCCTAGTCACAAGCATGGTGACCTAGGTGAAATCTATTACATCTACACCAAGGGAGGCCAAGGATTAGGAAGATGGCTAATCATATTATGGGTCAGATGTGGATCAATGATTATTTTGTGGAGCTAGTTTTTCAAGATTAGTGGCACCAAATGAAACAATGCCACATATGTCAAGAGATCATGAATCATGGGCAACAATTGATGGAAACCATGTTATGGTTCCAAATCTTAATGAGATGATGTCCATAACTACATTAGTGACAAGAGCTAATGCACGATTGCTAAAATGATGAGGTGTTGATTAAAGATTGGATCTTCAACATGGTGAAGCTTAACGCCAGGTGTGGTTCCCATAATCATTTGTGTTGACATACACCATTCCCAATTCCGGGGGGCATCAACTTTTCGTGGAGTGTCAAGGAAGGTCCTTAATTTTATTCCTAGGTCTAAGGCACCCACAAGTTTGATGGGGGTAGCCAAAGTAGTGTGTTAGGCACCACTATTTTTTGCTAAAACATTGGCCATTTCAAATATTCAACTAATAGTCGTGTTCCACTTGGTGGCCACATTATGGGAAAATGGTGGAACATCAAATGTGATGGTTAAATCGAAGGACACTTTTGTGCCTCCTACAATTTCGCATTTAATTTTTGAAGCCAAGTGCATGGAGGTGTCCAAGGTTCAACCTAAATCTTGACATGCAATTATGGCCAAACTTCATGACCTTCTAGCACAACTAGCCATTGATCGAGCTAATGTTATTCTTGGGGTTGTGGTTGTGCACAATGAAGAACGAATATTTTAGTTGAGGGGGCATTAACATGATGGTACCAACCCCTTAGGGTGTTATTGGATTCTAGTGTTCAGCCATTGATGTTGGGTAAAGTTATTGTTGATGGTCTTGGATTCACTGATGTCGATATCACATTTTGACATCCATGGGTGGGTTAAAGAAAACACGAGGGTTAACTAAATAGAAGATTATGATTTAGGTTAATCCCAACAAGCCAACAAATTACACTACTATGCGAGCCCGAACAATGGTCACGCATGCTACATCCTATGATGTGTTGGTTGGAGGTGTAGTGTTGTACCCCCTAGGGGTTACCATTCATTTTTGGAAGGAAATTGCATACTACGGTCCAAGTTAGTAAACAAAAATTAGTCACAAGGCTTCATTGCCAATGATATTCATTGGGGCAAGCATGAAAATTTGATAATTTAACTATGTTGGCTAGATTTTCAATCCTCCCACATGGACTTGAGTTATTAGAAGGTAATGTCCATGATCAAAATGCACCTCCAAATGGTGAATTGGCAATGCCAAGGCCATAGGGGATGTTAATCATTTAAATTTTTCCATTAGATCTTAGGCCACCATGGGGCACATTGACTGAACTTTAGGCATGCTAGTCATTATATTTATCAAGCTTGGCACACTTTACCATCACTAAGCTGACAGTTGCCAACGAACCTTGGTAATGAACCTCTAGGTTTAAGCCCATTGGATACCAAGGTTATTCAATGGGATATTCCCAAGGATAGAATATGATGCACCCCCAACTCCTTGAGAGACTTAAATGTGAGTCCAAGTAGAAAACAACGAAAGAAGAAGGAGTTGGGGCACACTCCCTAGCTCACAACACTTTGAGGGGTAGAAGGGGCGTGTTGGAGCTCTGGGATGGGACTAGGAAGAGTTGACAAGCTTCACTCACTCACATGGGCCTGCACAAAACCCACACAACGTGGTTAGTGCGTAGTTGGAACACTTTTAATGTTAGGATGAGCCATAGGTAACACATACACACAAGATTCACCATAGCCTGGACTTGGGGGAAGCCACTACCTTCCCCCTTATAGTATACTTTGCACCTCTCCACGAGGCCCACATCCAAATGACTTTTTGTCTTGGGACTCCCGAGTGGGAATCCCGAAATCGCCCAAGTTGGGACTCCCGCAACTTTGGAGCCCCATAACTTTGCGAGCAGACCTTGGATTGAGATGCGGTCTAAAGTAAAGTTATAGCCTTCGTCTAAAGCTTTCCAACGGTATGTCACAAGCCGTCTGCAGACAAGTAAATCGGGTTGATTCCCGACTTTTAGTGGTCGGGAATCAAACTGGCAATTTGACTCCCGACCTTTCTTTTGGCCATAACTTGTGTTTTAGATGTTCAAATGAGTAATCCGAGCTCATTTTAAATATTTAAGTTCTAAGAGCTTTCTAATGATATAAAGAACGCCACAAGCCATTGAGTTTTGACCGTTCAAATTGCTCTTTGAAGTTTCGGGAGTCCACCAGGACTCCATCTCCCAAAGTGGGAGTTGCCTTGGGAATGCGAAGGTTCATTCCCTCACATTTTCCTACATTCCTGGGAGTATGTGATGTGACTCCCGGGCTTTCTCTTGGCCCACACCCTTGTAACCCCTTTGCCTTGGTCGTGAGCCCAAAACTAAGGTTGCGACAGAATATGCTTACTTGAACTATTTGGAGGCATTAGTTATGGATTAGTTACAATTCTATAACTAGGCATCCTAGTCCAAAGATACCATTATGTGGAAAAGGATTCACAAGCTAGACAAGCCTCCATGCATCATGTCATGATGTTACAACAAAGGTATCCCGATTTGTTACCAACATTGGCCATACATAGTTACCAACATTCCTTACCAAACAACATCACCTTGTTGGGGGCACCAAATTTGGCAAGGATTGGGCCAATTGATTTAGTCTTTTTTGGATGGTTGTGCCAAGTTCTTTCACATGCGGGTATAGGCCAAGGGTTTTCTAATCCCAAGTCAAGTCTAATTTTGGAATTGATTGATCATGTTATGCAACATTTGCAACAATCACATATGCACCCATGTGCATATTTGTTAGAGAATGTCTCACCATTGGGGGATCTAGGCCAACTGTTTTGGTTGGATGGCAATAGATCAAGCCTTGGATCGACGAATTAATGCAAATGGATGTTATTTTAATTGGTTCACAAGCCCATCTGTTCTAATGGATGTGGAATAACCTAAGACCACCAAAGGTGATCCAACAAGCATATGTGTTCATTCCTAGGTCACCCACATGCTTGGTGGATGACATACCGGATCGAAGACACCATTCATGCATGGTTCGTCATAATGACCAACCACATTTGGCAATGGTCAATAGGGTTGGCCTTCCACAAACAACCCTACCAACATTTTTGAGTTTTCCATATTTTCATGCATTTAGGAATGGGGGCCTAAGGATGATTTGGGACTCCCATTCATCTAGTATGGAAGAACCCAATGTAGAAGGAATGGGCCATGGGGTTTTACATTAGCACCACAATTGTGCAAAACATTTTCAAAAGAGTTTATAGGCAAATTTTGGGGCAAGTTATGCATCTCAACTACTTGACATGGATTTTCAATTTAATCTTAGCAGAACAATTATGTTTTAACCAATCACATCCACCCATTCCACCCCATCTTTCATTTATTACACCTTCTGATAAGTTAACTAAGGCGATGCAAGGGGGGGGTTATGTTACAATAGGAAAAATACATCCTTGGCAATTATGGGATTAGGGATGACAAGGGATATTTATGGGTGTGGAATAAGAAATTGGTGATGTGGGGGCATTAGGACATGATGGCACCTTTCCACATTTTGCATAACAATCATAGGCCATGCCCTTAACTTCGGTTATTAGGGATGTTCCATCATCCCAACCCAAGGTATAAATGATTATAGAAACATGGGACCCATGAATTAACTAACAAATACAAGAGGTGAAGTGCATGAATGTCGCAACCCCAATTTGAAGCAAGTGTGAGGATGAAATTCACACTCCCAAAAGTGGAAACTTCAGAGCTCGATTGTAGGGGTCAAAAACCTCGTCTTGAGGTGTTCTTTATAATGTTGGAAAGGTCTTGAAGTTTAGATGTCGAAAATGGCCTCGCATGAGCCATTCGGACATCTGTAGCACAAGTTATGGTGGAAAGAAGGGCCAGGAGTCAAACTGGTAGTTTGGATCCCGACCACTAAAAGTCGGGAATCGACCCGACCCCAGTGTGTGCAGGTGGAGTGCGACACACCGTTGGAAAGCTCTTAAGGAAAGCTACAATTTTTCTTTAGACCTCATCCCAATCAGAGGTCTGAGCTGGGAGTTATGAGCTCCCAAAGTCCCAGGAATCCAATCCGGGAGAGTTTCGGGACTCCTCCTTGGGAGTCCCGAGATTAAAAGCCATTCGGATGCGGGTGCGATGGAACAACACAGAAAATACTATATGGGGGAAGGTGGTGGCTTCCCCCAAGTCTGGGCCGTGGTGAATCAAGTGAGTCCGTGTTGCCCGTGGCTTGTCCCAACACCAAAAATGATTCCAAATGTGAACTAACCAACTTGTTGGTTGGTTTGGATGCAGGACCGAGTAACTAAATAAGTTGTCCCTCTTCCTAGTTTAATCCCGGAGCTTTCAGCACGCCCCTCTCACCCCCTTTAATGCTGGAAGCTAGGAGTGGCACCAAGTTCTAACTATTTCCACTCTTTAACATAGTTGGACCCTTTTTAGGTCTAACAAGGAACTTGGGGGCACGTCAATGAAACATTATAGATAATACAAATTTTCATTGGATGTTTTGCCTTTAGTTTGAAGGAATTGGGTCAGTTAAAAGGACAAGAGGTCCAAATCAAATTGGAGGATGATAATCCAATTTTCAAGTTTAATAAGGCGGAAAAATCTTGATTTAAGCTCAAATAGCAAAGTTGTTAAATGCTAGTTTGGTAGAAATGTTTAGGGGTGAATATGCCTTAACAATAGTGATGTTAGCCAAGAAATACATTTTTGGCAATTAGATTGAATGTTGCATGTGTGGGGATTATCATCCAATGAATAAATAGACCCATTTAGACAAATATGCCATGCTTCTATTGGAGGAGATATTTGATGCCTTTTGGACAAGCCAAGGTTTTTAATACCTTGGACTTGAGGTTTGGCTACCATCAATTACTCTTGAGGGAGGGTGACAAGCTTAATACAACATTTTGGAGAATTAACCCTCATGGGAAAGATTGTTTGTATTAATGGAAGTTATTACCATTTGGTTTGAATAATGTTTTTACAAAATTTCAAAAGTCATGGATCAAGTTTTGTGGGTCTTAGTTTTGCCAAATGTTACATTAATGACATCATCGCTTTTAGCTTAATCCCAAGTGATCGTATGCACCATTTGTGAAAGGTGTTTGAAAGACTTTAAAAACATAACCTTAAGCTTCATCTAAGCAAGTGCTAGTTTTTTCATACTCAAATGGAGTACCTGGGTCAAATGATTTTTCCAAGTGGATCAAAGGTTCAAAATGCCAAGGTTGAAGCCATTTCATAGGTTCCCCAACCAATAGATGTTAATTGGTTACAAGCTTTTTTGGGCTTATGTAATTATTACCAGAGGTTTGTGAAAGGCTTTAATAGCATAACCAAACCTTTAACCCGATTGACATAGATTGACCAAGAGTTCATTTGGGATGAGCCACAAGAATAAGCCTTTTAGGAGTTGAAAGCCAGGCTTTCATTAGCCCCCATTTAAAGGTGACCCATCCAATGATGACTATTCCAATTACACATTGATTGGATTACTTTAAGGTTGGGGGTTGTGTTGACCCAACTCAATGATGATGGTCGAGAGTTTGTGGTGGCATATGTCAAAATCTGTCCAATAACAAGACGGAGGCCAAATACAACTCATATGCAAGGGTATGCCTTGTAGTTGTTTAAGTTGTTTCATCATTTTAATATTATATTTGTGGTAGCCCATTCATTTTGATTATTGATCACCACCCTTTGAAATTCCTTATGGAATTAGATTGACTCACATGAAAGTTGGCTAGGTGGGCATTTATCATGCAAGAGTATGACTTTGATATAATTCATAAGTCGGTAGGGTTAATTGAGATGTTGATGGGTTGAGTCGGAACCCGAGTTCTAACAAGGAGGATACCACTAGGGCTTATTGGCATGGGGATGTGGATTTCGAGGTGGTACCAAGATGGAATGCCTCTGCATACCTTTATACCTTATTTGAGTGTTTTGAAGATGTATTTTAGACTAATGTGGATGATGGGGATTCTCATGATGTGGATATGGATTTGGAGGGCAATGGTGCCTTGGATATTTATGATGATGCACCTATCATTACATATTTGTAAGCATGTGAAGTTCCAATTGGATTAACACCCAAGGAAAAAAACCATGTTGTGCATAAGGCCAAACAATTTAAATGGGAAAGTAATTCCCTCCTACATATGTGGGTAGATCAACAAGTGAAGGTTGTCCTTTGCCCAAAACAACATGAAAGCCTTGTGAGGCATGCTCATGAAAAGTTGGGCCATTTTGGGGTCTAACGGACATATAGTTTGCTCCATACACAATATTGGTGGCAAGGGATGCAACTATAAGTTCAACAATTTGATCTAAGTGTATGGTGTGTGATCCAGTTCAGGCATCTTTCAATGCACCTACATTTCACCTATAACTTTTACCAATTATGGGGCTTGGATGCTGATGGAGTTTGGATTTTTCTGGCCCATTAAGTTTGACACCTCAACATAACTTATATGTTTTGGTTATGATTGAGCATTTCTCCAAGTGGTTGGAGTTGGTTCCATTACAAGATTGTAATAGTGAAAGGGCAACATATGCATTTTTAGACATGATATTTAATAGGTTTGGGGCTTTAGTGAAAGTTTTGACTGACTAAGGTACAAAATTATGTGGGGAATTCCAAGAGTTGTGTGAGAAAGCATTGATTGATCATCACACGACTTCACGAGACCATCTTGAAGCCAATGGATTAATTGAACAGATGGTGTAGACGATGAAGTGGGGCTTGCGAAGGAATGGTTTCCATAAGGGCCATATTCAAGATTGGGACTTACAACTACCATGGTTAGTTATGGGGTATAATTTAAGTTGGCAAGCTTCTTTTTAATATATTTTACCATATTTCTTATTGTTTGGCTATGAGCTTGAGTTACTAGCTTCAATTCAACGAGATGTGATGGCAGTAATCAACATGGATGATTTTAATGTGTGGATTTATGCATGTGAACAACAAGCCACCTTGTTCTAACATTTTATGTGGGGTTATGAAAAATCTAGCAATTGCCCAACATCGGGATACATTGCGTTATGCCACTACACATGGAGGTGGTTATCGATCTTAGATTCAAAAGTTTGAGCAAGGTGATTATGTTTACCTATACAAACAACACCAACTATTTTGGATGTGACTTTAAAATGTGTTATTTTATGTGTGTGGAAGGTTTTACCTTCTAAAGTGTTATTGTTGGAAGGCCAAGATGGTTAGACATGGAAGGACCATGTGCACATTAATTGTGCACCATGTCATTTTCCCAATGTGGATGGCCAAATGGACCCATTTTTAGTTGTGGTTCTAGCTAGCTTATGATGTATGTTGTGTGGGGAAGCTTCAAGAGCCACCGCTATGTTGATTTGTGATAAGTGTTCCTGAGGTTGGCACATGGGATGTTTCATGCCACAAATGGAAGAAGTGCTAATTGGCAAATGGTTTTGCCTTTAGTGCACCCAATAGATGTAGGTTCCTAGGGTCGCATAGTATAACTAATATAAGGTTTTCTTCCATGGTAATTTACATTTGGTTGGGGATTTGAAGGATTATAGCTATGGCCTACCTTGGTGTTCTTGTTTTGGTTCCTTTGTTTCATGTTTTGAATTTTGGCTTAAACTTATCCTTTCATCATTTGTCTTTGTTATTTTTGTGCTCGTGATAACATCCTAAACCATCTATGGTTTAAAAAATTGAAACTTGAACTAAAAGTTAACCTTTAATTTTTTAAATAAACAAACATGGAGCATTATTACCTAGTTTTTTTTGTGTAGAGTTAAAATCAAGAAAAAATTAATTTAATATTCTGAATTGAAATTAATTTTTTTCATAAAAAGAAAAAAAATCACCAAATATTGGTATGGATGAATGTTGATCAACTATTACTTTTTTTTTCATGATTAGCTCGGTAAATTAATATTTTATTCTAAATTTTTTGTTCACACATGGTATCATTTTGAAATTTAAAAAAAAAATGATGAAGGCATGTTATGCATAAAGGTTAGTTTTCAAATACCCATTATATTGTTCAAATATGGCAGATTTTAGGGTTTTTTGTTTGTTTGTTTTGGTGGTTTTATTTTCAAGTATAAGGTTGCTAGTTAATAAGTTAAATGTTAAATCCATGTGAAAAATGTCCATGGAAGGACCATGTGTGCATTTTAGGACCCCTTTACATGTGTAAATAGGATTGTTATGTTTTCACTATAGATGATGTTGTTGCAAGATTGATGCCATTAAATATGCTTGTGCATTTAAAATGTATTTCATGACGTTATTGAAGAGGGAATTGGGAAGCCTTTGAAGGAGATAATTAGACAAGTTTTTGGCCAAGAAATGGGGAAATGATTAAAGAATAAAATAAAAAAATTGGTTGGGAAGTGCTAGGAAATGGGAGGGTTAGGATTGTGACACTAAAAGATTTACTACACAATTTTGACAAGTAAATTAACATTTCAAGAATAATTTGCTTGATTGGGAAGTTGTTCATCATGTTACAACGTGATTTGAATTTGTGAAATGAATGAATAGGGTGTGTCTTTTAGAGGCTAAAATATTCAATCATTTGTCTTTGGCACATGTTCATAATGCATGAAACAAACATTTTTTCAAGACAATTTTATGTACAATGATTTGTGCCATATTGGCAAGAACTATTTGTGATGGCATAATATTCCAAAGAAACAAGACTTCTAGGTTATTTCAAACCCAAAAATTATGTGAAATGATTGTTTTGAATAGTCTTTGCAAGCTTCAAAACAAGTACCTTATAATGAAAGTGTATTTTTAGTTATGTTCATGTAGATATTAAATACGAAAAATTACCATGTAGGCGCATAGGCATTTGCATGAACAAGTTGCATGTTAACCAAGACAAAAATGATGGCGTAGAGATTTATTATGAGAAATTGAAGGATAAATTGAAAAGAATGAATGGCAAGTTGAAGGGGAAAATATTAGGTTGGTTGATTTTTAACTTGTTGATAATATACTCATTCATTATTATTATGTACAAGTTGTAAAAATGAGGAAGACAAAGGGAAGAATGATAATTGTAAAGGACATGGTGAATGACACAACAAATTCTAATTTCACACATATGTCTTAAAAGCACATAATTGCAAAGATCCAATTGTATTGCACAATGTAGGCACATTACGTTGTTAGGCTAGATCTTCACCTTGCACAAACATAACATTGGTTCAAAATAATTTTCATTTAACATGTGAATAATGGTTTCACATTAACATTGTTTGCCCTAACAATGATAAAATGACCATTGGAGCATGGTTGATTTAAAGATGAAAGAGGAGAGTATGATTGCAAAACATTTAAAACAATTCCCAACACCATCCACTTACACATAGATATACATAATGCACATTGATAGTCATAGTTACTATTGGTGGTGACTCAAATTAAAGTGAACAACATGATAAGTTGAATTGTTGGCTCCAAGATCAATAAAGCGATGGAGAGATGGAGAATATAGTAAAAGGATAAGGGAAAGAGGGGAGGAAAGAGATTAAAGTTAAAGGATGATTTTGATCAACATTCTAGAGATGACTTTACACATATGTAATTTGGCATGAAGTTGTTGAATTTGAGGTCTTCAAATTTGAAGTGTGAGAAGTGAATATACTTGTTGAAGTTTGGTGTCCAAAGGCATTTGATGCAACCATTCCACCACCTATTGATTTCAACTCATGTGACTATTTAAGGGCATTTCAATTCCAAATATTTTCATTTTGGTTGTAAACTAATTCACATAAGTTTGTACATTATATCTTATTTCATCAATGGTTACATTTTTGCTAATTTTTTTGCTTTGAAAGAACTTGTATACTAAGAGTCACAATTGTGTAGGTATGACCTTCATGTGCTTGTGGACAATGTTCTTGTGGGGGGGCGGGTTTGGGGGACTTTTGCATTGTGGTGAAAAAAATACTAATGTGAATTATCAAAAGGTTTTTTTTGGAAAAAAATTACAAAAATCATCATATTTTGAGGAAAAAATTCACACGTCACCATGTTTAGATAATGAGTTCATATAGGTTGCCAAAA
>Ga0209208_10007309_pt1 | contig 14996 bp, 14 predicted proteins | sample S1TSphfallax_3_FD_187694 | JGI IMG/M metagenome (GOLD analysis project Ga0209208, IMG submission 187694) | Host-associated microbial communities from peat moss isolated from Minnesota, USA - S1T2_Fd - Sphagnum fallax MG (SPAdes) (version 2) | ecosystem: Host-associated > Plants > Peat moss >...
TTTCCCGTTTGACTGTTTATATGCAAGTATAGGTTTATTCACAGCCAGCTGATCTACACTAAAACTGTTCTCCAATTCTGTCGTATTACATACGAACAAAACAACTCATACTGTTTTTTAAAGCAGCTCCCTGTTTGGAATTTGTAAAACCATCTTTTGAACTTGTTCAGTATTATATCAGTGAGTGGTGGTAGAGTTTAGGGCAAAGACCAATGGTTGCTGCAATAACCAAATTAAATGGAGTTAGTGCATTTTGAACACATTTAGAAAGCCTAGTTAAATTTTCCATCATGGTTTTTGCAACATGTAAGTGCTGATTTTTTCATGGGGATTGTTTCATATGTTCACCAAGTCATGGCTGTCTTGTCCTCTCAAACTAAATTTTCACCTTCGACTTGGACTAACTAATGGATTGTTTTAGAGACATATGTCAGAGGTCATATGGCACTAGTATGGCGGATTATTTTCAAAATCATTAGTTTATGATTTACTATCAGCTCTAACTAATTTTTCAGCTTGGACTTGCAGCAGTGTTCAAAGTATTAGTAAATCGTATTCAAAAAAAATTTCCGCATATGTGGAGACAGGGTTTTTTCTGTCAAATTTGTGATTGTGATGTAGCACAAGTTGTGATCATTCAAAAGATCGATTTAAAGAAATTTGGTTACAAATAAAATATGAAGGTAGAAACATTTACAGACAGGGTTTTATATTTTTCTCAAATTTGTGATTGTGATGTAGGACAAGTTGTGATCATCTAAAAGATGATTTAGCCAAATTTTGCTACTAATGAAATATGAAGGTAGAAAAAGTCTAAATTCAGCGATCTAAAACCTAGCCAAAACAATGTATGAGGTAGAAAGATTTGCAAACCCCTCTATTTTCTGGCTATTTACTGAAAGGTCACGTAGAATTTTCGCAGATGGTTGAAATAGTGCAGAATCAGCCTGGTTTTAAGGACTTTGTGGTGTAACCAAAGTGATGATCATCCAGAAAATAATTTAGCCAAATTTGGTTACATGCTAATATGAAAGTAGGAAAGAAAAGAATCCTTCTATATTCTTGGCTACCTACTGAAACTTATAGTAAAAATCTGGAGGATTGGAATTTTTTTCTTCAAAATCTGGGTAATCTACGCCATTTTTTCCATGAAAAATCCTTTGCAATATTTGGTTGAAATCACATCGAAATTTGACAAAATGTCGCCAAACAGAAAAACACTGGTTAGAATAGCACAGGGCAACCAGTTAGATAAGTGCAAGTATGTTCATATTAGGCCGCAGTTCACTGGTTATGAAGGGCCACTCTCCACTGGGTGGGTTGATAAAGGTTAGACAGGATAGGCAAACACCCCTTTTACCACTTGGGTATATTCTATTGATATCAACATGGGTATTACAGAACCTACCAGTTGAGTATGACCTAAGGCAATACTAATTTTATATCAATACCAATATTGTATGTCACCTACAGTAACATCAAATATATATTCACTTTATACCAGTATCAATATCAAGTTTATACTTAGCATATACCAAGAAAAGATTAACATTGAATCTAATACAAATATCAAATTAGTATCAAAATATTTTATACTAATAGTTGCTAGGTATGAAAAAAAACCCAATACTAAGACCAGTCTTGTATGTTCAAAAGTTGATACTAGTCTAACACTAGAAAATAACATTATTTTCAAAATATTAGTAAAAGACATTAGCAAATTATTTCAAATAAAAGTTTCCAAACCATCTCAACATGGTGCATGGAAGTTGTAAGGGTCATTAGAATCACAATAATAATAAGGAAAATGGTAGTAAAGTCCTTTACATCATGAATTTTGTGGAATTTCTATAACTTTGTTCAGAAATATGTTGTATCTTACGGTATCATTGGGAGTGGCCATCAATTATTTTGTGGGAAAGATGAATTTGTTTTTCAAAAATTGGGCTTCCAATAGATCTAGAGTTTTGGAACTTTCCAAATACACTAATATAAAATACCAAATTAGGTCTGAGCACAATATGCAAAAATTGGTCCACTTTCATATGAAATTTTGAAACATATGAACATTGCCATTGATTTCCAAGATGAACAATGTACACACTATTGTGCTTTGTACATGTTGCATACTTCTCGTACATATTTTCCTTATGTCAATGTATCATTATTTTTAAATTGAAATTCCCTAAAGCATTTTTTTTCATAGGATAAAGTATTAAATTACATTGGGCATTATGGTGTCTTCTGTTGAATTATTACCATGTGATTAGAAACTTAAAGCTTGGGTTGTTCATTTAATCTCAATTTAACAATAGTTTACCCTTTAGGGTATGACAAACTGAATTTAGAAAACATACATCAAAAGAAAGGTTGTGTTCTACCTTATTGCAAAAGGTACATAAAATTTTGCTCCATTTATTTTCTATTTCATTTTCAGAAATCTATTCTTAGGAAAGGAGAAAAATGGTTGTTTGGCTTTATTGCTTAAGCATAGGCACATGAGGTAAGCTAAATTACCAACAATGTGTTTTTCCTTTTCAATTTTTTGGTCACAAAAGGAGTAGGTGATGAGCATCCCAAGGTAGATTTCAAATTTATTGAGAACCATTTTTAGAAAATTGTCCAAAGTTTTCTCCAAACATGAGAAGCAAAGTGGCAATAAACCTTTTGGGGGTAGTTGAGAAGACATTTCTTCAAAAACTATAATTTACTTTTCTTTCAAAAAGAAAAAGGCATCTGTGACAAAATATTCCAAATTGTTTTGGTCAACATAGTGCAGAAATTCACAAAGGGAAACACATTGATTATTAGTAGTAGAGATTACTAAATTTAGTACTAGGTAGATTGGGGTTAGAATAAAATGGGCATTGTTTAGCCCACTAAATTAGGGACTAGGTAGAAGGTTTGAAGGAACCATCATTATTCTAATAGGACCTGTAGGAGATGCGACCTTCATACTTTAAACAAATAATATATGTTTCAATAGATATTACAAATTTCATAACATTGCCTACCATTTCAATTATTTTTAAAATAAATATGTGATTTCTAACACATTGTAATAGGTATTAAAATTATCCATAAATGAATTGGAATTCAATAGGAACATAGCTAGTAAATTGTTCATAAAGTGGGATTAGATTAAAAATATTCACTAGAAAAGTACACTAACGTATAACATTGAGGTGCGAAATTCCTTTCACCCAAGTGTCAAAGACTTGCCATGAAAGTAGTTTCAATTTGAGTTTATTGTGTGACCTCACTATTGTTTTAACTATAGGCAAAATCTTGACTAATAATGTACATTAAATGGTCCTAATGTCAATAATTTGACACATTAATTCAATAAAAAAAATTCTTATTATGAATAAGAATGTTTGGGGCTATAGTTGACGTTGAGGGTGAAATTAGGGCCCAAAGTCAAAGGCATTTTGCCTTCATTTATGAAAAACTATTTTTGCATAATATATTTCAATGTGTCACATACCTTGGGCTCTATGTTGTTGTGCATTACCAACAACAATCAAGTAATCAATTGATATAAAAAGTGAATTGATTTTGTGAAAAATAAGTTCCATTTGAATGAAAATATTGAACATTCTGTGCAACTTGAATTCAATTCTCAATTCAATTGAATTTAGACTTAATTTAATTAGATTAGATAGAATTTAATTTAATTGAAAATATATTGAATGGAATTAAAATTTTATTGAATTTTCATTTAATTCAATTCAATTCCAATTCAACAAATGAATTAGGATTGAATTGGATTGAAGAAAAGTGGGATGCAAATTGGTGAAAAAAGTATTGAAAACTTGCTGGTGAATATGGTGGTGAAAAAAAGAATTTTAAAATTTTGTGAAAATGGGCTAATTTGATTCTACTCTGGAATTGTCCAAATGACGACTTCTAAAAAGGACAACTTATGAAATCTGAAATTATCCTACTTAGACCAAATCTGATGAATCATTCTCACTGAAATTTATGAAATCAAAAATCGTGATCCTTTAACAATTGATTTTTTTACATTTTTCAAGCTATCATAAAATAATCCAAAAGCATTGTGAAGATTCATTTTAGTATTGACATGGTTGTAGTTCCAAAAACACTACATCTAGGAAAACAATATTTCTGCCAATGTTTCTCGCTCAATCCTTGGGAGTAATTTTAGTTTAATTTTTGAGCTATTTTTAATATCTTTCATAGACCATGAGGCACCCTTAGGAGTAGCAAGCCTATGGAACCTACGCTAATCCTTGTAGGGTTTAGGGTATAAGGTTTAGGGTACCAATATCATGCACCTATACCACCTATACAATAAGATTCTCACTTGTGTAGCACAAACGCATCAAGGGTGCAACCTGGGTATATAGTGCTTATATGAGGACAGATATTGAAGAAGCAATTAGTCAGGTATGACCTGATGCAATACCATCCTTATACCAATACCCATCTGGTATAAGACCTGAGATAATATCAGGTATATATCTCCCTTCAATATCAGGTCTATGCCTCCCCCTACACCATGCAAAAATCAGCCTAGGACTTAATACCAGTGCCTAAATGGTATGAATCTTTGTTTAAATACCCAATAGCAGTACCTGCCCAGTATTGAAAGAAAAACCACATCTGGTATGTTCAAAAGTCCATACAAGTCCAACACTGGTTTCCACTAGGGTAGTACCGCCCATCACTGAACACATACTTATCATCGAACACTTTCCAATATTCTCCTGATTCCTTAGCCAAATTGAGCGATTTTAGTGTCATCACATGCGCAAACTGGAGGGTTACAAATGTTCTTTGAGCATCAGAAGAGTAAAGGAGCAACACAGAAAACACAAGAGAGGATATAGTGATAGTTTGCTTCAATTTTTTTTTTAAAACAACTCTAGACCCCCTCTACTTCCAGCCCCATATCTTCCTCATTATTAAGTCCATTTTGAGTTATTTAAAACATGATGGGTGTGCCAACTAATGCTTTACAAAATTTCTTTGTATTCCAAAAGCACAGATGCATGATCAAAGATCTTAAGCTCAAAATCCTAAACACTCCATATCTTGGCCATTCCTTTAATGAATTGAGATATTTTTGGAGCATTGGAAGCAATAGGTGGAGGGCTAAAAGTTATACTTTAAGCTTTGGAATCAGAGGAACAATGTGTGAGCATTTGAGCTCGTTTGAATTCTTAAGTGTTCACTCACCGACCTGCATACCCTACTTGTAATGCAAGACTTGCACCTATGTCTTTGTCTTCTTAAGGAGGCTTATTCTACGGATTATACCAAATGAGATGTTTACAAACATTTGATGACATTGAAGTTCCACTACTTGATGTAAGAAATCATATCTAGAAAAAAAAAAGTTTGTTATCATGCCATATTTTGTACTCATAAGTTATAACTTGAAAATGCAACATTTACCTCTTTTGCATTTGGAAACAGTTCCAAATTGCCAAAATGGAAAGCCTTTGATTAAAGGGGCGCAAAAATCATATTAACACTCAACTCACTAAAGTTGAGGTTAATTTACCCAAAATTGATTAGACACAAATGACATATATTATTACACAACAAATAATAGCAACTTCAAAAAATTATAAATTTTGACCTATAATATGTTAAATTTTTCCTCCAAGGAACATTTGAATTATTCAAATCACAGGGCTTAAAAGTGCCATGCCAAATGACCAATTTTGACACAATGGTAGGTATAATCTTTAAAAATTGATTGGTGAATATGAACATTGGTTGCATTTGTGCTACTACACTTGAACAACTTTAGTGTGTGGGACAACGGCATAGTTATCAAAATCAGCCTTATCAGGTCAGATCAGTCTCATCAATTTTATCACCAATGTAGCCCAACATCATGTTAATTTAAGATCAAAATGTAATTTTTTACCAAGGATAAAAATTTTATCCCAATGACAACCAAAATTCAGTTGCCTTTTAATTTTGGGGGATAGGGATGATTAATTAGACTTGGGTCTTAGTCCATGTGGGGATTAAATTTTAGTTGCTAAAGAAAAAGAATCCAAACCATCCAGATGTGATGATTGAATTTTGGTCACCATCTTGATAGTCAATTTTCTTATTTATTTTTTAATTACAATTAAAATTCCATCACCATATGGACTAGGATGTTTGAGACCATGTCCACTTAAATAACAATCTAGTAGCAACCTAGATTTGGTTCAAGAAAATAATAATATTATATATTATTCCTTTTTCTAATTTTAAAAATCTTGATTGTCAAAATGGTAATTAAATTTTAGTCACTATATCTCAATAATCAAGGTTTTTTGGTTTTTGGGATCAGATTTAGGTCTGCAATTGGGATGGACTGAGTTCATAAGGTATAATTTTAGTCACAACAATATAAAAATATTAAATTTGAAAGCAACAAATCTTGATAGTCAAAATGGTGATTGAAATTCAATCACTACATTTTGATGGTCAAGATCTTTTAAATTTTTAGTTTTTAAAAAAATATCTTAAGATTGAACTCTAATCACCTTTTTGACCTTACATTAATTATTAGAATAATAATAATAAATAATAAAACTTATCTACATAGTCAAATAGATATTTAATTTTTTTACTATGAGAGTGTTTGGTTATCGTCATGGTTGACTTGACAAACCAATGCATCCATCATGATACTAATGTGAAAACTAATGTAAAAATGGCACATCACATCAGTTTTAACAACCTTGGATAATTTCTGAGGCGGACCTAAGGTGGTGGACTTCCTTCTCTTAGGATTTCCAAGAAACACACCTTGAAAATTCACAAACAAAGTTTTCTTCTTTTCCAATTTGCACTTGAATTTTGCTATAAGGTTTCCAAGACCTTTGACATCAATGCACTCTCAAAAACTCATTTGTTTAATGTTGGTTATAATTTTACATGTTTGCATACATTCATCAAAATAGTCCTCCATAATTGGATAAAAGCAATTGGGTCAAATTGTTGAATTAATAATTATAGCAAAATGCATATTATAATGCTAGAAGCCATTAATCAATCGTCCCCAAAGATTGAATCTCTCACTAGAAATAACAAACCACCAAAATGTATCATAAACCGAATATTATTTAAGAATACATTATCAAAAGTGAAATATGTGAATATAACTTTCACAAGGCCCTTTAAAAAATAATTGACAATAAGGTCCTCCAGATCAAAGTGCTAGTTATTTATAGTCTAGACTAAAACTTACATTGTGAAATGGTTTAATAATCTAGTTGACATGGGTGCCAAATGTCTCCCATCTTTTGTGACTAAAATTTAGTGCAAATATTGGTGGACATTCAATTAGAAAAGAACTTTACTTTTTGGTTGGATTTTGGTTGAACCCACATTGCCAAACTGGTGTCCTAATGATGGTCCAACAACCCCACCACCTAGATTTTTTTTTTGGTTTAAATCAATGTTCCACATAAACTTTAATCATGTTGATCACAATTTATTCATGTCACAAAACAAGGTTCAACCTTCACAAACATGAAACAAATCATTAACCATTCAACCACAACTTCACCTATTGACAAATAGTGTAATCACATAAATTTAAAATTTTATATTTGAATTTATGGCCCAATTAAAAATCAAACCCACTATTTCATATCATATTTTTAAAATAGATTAAAATTAAAATTTCAATAAATTAAGTTTTTTTTTAAAAATTAATTCGGCCATAAACTCAAATATAAATTTTTTTATTTCATATTTTAAAAATTCACATGTGACAATCAATTCCATCAGTCTTTAATGTCATATACATTTTATTTTATTTTATTATTTGAAATGAAAGTAAATTATCTTAATTTCAAGAAATTATATTACAAATATTTGAATCTAATTTCTTTAATTGCAATAATTTAATTATGTAAATTTCATGAAATTACCTTTAATTTTACAATTTGTTTAATTCCCCATATTTAAAATTTTAAGTACTTATTATATTCTCATGTACTCAATTAATTTAATTACAAAATGTCTTGCATGTTCACATGTTGACATCCATGTCATGATTCAACTGACATAATTAAGTCATGTCACTTGTCACATGTCACATAATACACACATAACTAGTAATGTTTAACATGACTAATATGGAAATTGGACTTATTCATATCAAACATATTACATTATTTTTCTTAATCAACATGGATACAACTAGTCATTTAGCCAAAGAACATTTACTCTATAATTAGTTTTGGCAAAATGTTACTAACATATTAAAGGCCATCATTGGTTTTGTTATAATGAATTAAAAAATTAAAAATAGATCTCTTGAATGTGGCTAAAATTCTAATTTATCATATATTTATATGGTTTAGGTTGGGCATGATAATTAGCTTGGACAAGTGAAAAAGTTTGCCATGAACTATGCAAAGTGAAAATAGACCTAAATCTAAACACCACCTTACACAAAATATGATCATAAACAAAGACATGAAATAAACAATAAAACATCCAAATGAAATTTTATTCATAGTTACATGAAAAAACTTGAAATGGGAAATATGGTGCAAAGTTATAGTTCAAATTAAGGTTGAAAATTTAAAGGGAATTAAGGGGAACTACCACTAGTTTACACTGGTTTTGGGAAGTAGTTCAGAAAGCTTCCAATACTATATTCTATGACATGATCTTGGTGATGGCTCTTGTACTTAACTATAATGGAATAGTTGAAACCTAGGTCATGGTTCTTAACTCCTTGCAATAGGACAAGAAAAGAATGTGAGAGCTCTAGGAAAATTAAGATGAGGTTACACTGCTCATGAACATCTTTTGGTCATATCAATTGCACAAACCAAACAAAGGGGGTGATGTGGGTAGTTGGAACCAATTTTGATTCATGATTAGACACGGACTTGTGATGAACTCGTTCAACTCAAATTTGAAAACAAGTGTCATCTTCCTCCCAACAATATATTTTGTAGCATTCCATGACATTACATCAAAATGGTCATTTGTCATGGGACTCCCAAGCTAAACTCCTAAAAGTTGGGCATTTTGCATCTTGAATCTTTGGAGCGTCATAACTCCCTCAAAACATGTTTCTTTTGTAAATGTGACCCAACAATTTTGTAACTATATGTCCAAAGAATTAAAGATTATTTGATTTGGAGGTGATTTGTTCCCTTAAGTGACAATTCAAACATTGAATCCAAACTCCTAAAATGAAAGTTCATCCAAGGAGTTTTGAGGATGTAATTCTTTGACTTTCAAACAATCTTTGCATTTCATGTAAAAATATTTTCACTTTCTTGAACTCATCATCCACATAATTTTTCTTGAACACCTTTTAGAATGTTTAACATTAAAAAAATATAACAATGATAGATGACTTCATTTATGAATGCCAAACTACATGATGATGAATGAATTTCATCCATTATCAATGAAAAGTGAACAATCAAAAAATGAACCTAATCCATTATACAAGATATTTTATTTTCATAACTAAATCCAAAACTTGTATTATATGTTCTATGTTGGGGTTGGTTATTGAATGGAATATGTGACAATATGATAACAATACTAAAAGGAACTAGTGCCATAATAAAACATAAATCAACAAACAAGAAAAATAGGTTTGATTTTCACTTCACCAAGAATTAGGAATAGTTTTTTCAAGGTGTTACATAGGACTATGTGGTTATAAACCTTTTGCATAATGTCCTAAGGAATGAAGCTTCTTTCTTCATTAAATCAAATAATTAAAACCAAACAAGTACCTTCACACCATATGGAGGTGAAACTTTTGTTATTGCCAAATCAATTAGAGTGCACCTAACATGAGTTAGATTGATGACTTAAAACAAAAAGGTCATATGGAAGGAAGCCAATGATGATATTCTTTGAACATTGACCAAGGGAGGTTACTTCCAGGTCTTTCAAAATAATGTGCAAAAAGATAATGTGCAACTTAATGAAAAGAAAAATTCACTCCAAGGTAAATGGGGTGCCCAAAATTGGATTATGACAACATATTCCCCATTCTAATAAACTTAATGAAAAGAAAAATTCACTCCAAGGTAAATGGGGTGCCCAAAATTGGATTATGACAACATATTCCCCATTCTAATAAAATATTCTTATTTACAAAAATAATTTCCTATTTTGTGTGATTCATAAAATATACATAGAATAACCTCCCTAGGAAAATTGATCATGTTTAAAATAGGGTTCATCTTCAATAGTTTGATGATCTTCCTTCAATGATGGTTTCCATGTCACCTTTTCAACTTCTTTTTAGTTCCTTTAGACCATTCCCAATGTTGTTTTTATGCAAGCATCTACTTTGGTTTTTGGATGTGAGCCTAAAAGAATCCAAATTTGTGAGACATGATTGTTTGAAAATTTTCAGTTTTGGGACATGTAAAATCACATAAGGGTCTATTCAAGCAAAACATTAGGCATTTATCCAAATAAATAACAAATGGTATACATTTATTTGAGATCTATCAAGGTATTTTTTAGTCCTTTTTGGAGTGATTTCTTTTCCTCTTTTGAGCTAAATGACCTAGAACTAGTTCCATAACATATTACAATGTTCTAAGAAGAGGTAGATGTTCCATACATTATAGCTATATTAAATTGTTGGATAACTCTTCTACACCTTGGAACATTAGACTTGGTAAAGACGCCAATTGTGCACAACATATGAATGAAAAATTTTCAATCTAAAATGCAAGGTAATAATTAAAATATCTTATGCACAAACCCACCAACCATGCACCTACAACTTCACACTTTAAAGCCCATTTCCAATGTTTGTTGATGAAGCTATGTAAGTTTGGTTGGTGTTTCCCACTTTTTTTTTTTTTGCTTCCTTAGTTATTATCAACCTAGTTTTGAAATGATTGACTTCCCCAAATTCTCATCACAAATATAATAATAATTATGAATTCATAGTAGTCAAAGTCCCCATAATCATGATGGTATATAAATATTATGTATCTTGTAACTCATTCATTTTGCTATAAATATTATGTATCTTGTAACTCATTCATTTCGCTATTTTTGTGTGCTTTAACTTCTATGCATCCAAATTCTTGCATGTCACAACTCCCATGTTGCTCGTTGTTTGGGTAGTCAAAAGGTGAATCCTAGGAAAAAAACAAGCCTTCTTCCAATCCTATTAATAAACTAACACCATTTTAAATAGATTTTTCAACAATATGGTGCCAAATTGACTTTAGAGGTAAGGTATTACAATGGCAAGTATTGATTTTTGTCATTGATAGATAATAAAAATTAATTTAGGTTTTTGGACTTGTCATAATTTTTCCATTGTCTTTGTGAACATGTCCAAATTTTAAGTTATCAATTTTGGGACGCGTTCGATTTTTTTTCATCAATAGTTTGGATTTTGAAATGTAACACACTAAAAAACTATATAGTTTTACATATATGTAAAAACAACCCAACCACTAAGGACTTGAAAAAGGCACTACACTTGTAACATTTGAGTCTCATGTGTCAAGGTAAAGCAAATGTGTCCCCAGTGGTCTATTGACATTGAAACAAATTTGCTAACCATGGTGAAAAAAAATTCTACACACCAAATTGAGGTGCAACATTCAAGGGTTGAATCTTGCATGAATCATGTTTATTAATGTGACATCTACAAGTGAAAGTGCAAGGCACAATAAAATATTGGAAAGCCCAAAGAGAACTACAAAAACTTTGAGAGGGAAATACAATTGCAAACACTTTGAAAACATGAAGGAATGTGTGTGAACCTCTTACTTTTACAAGGCTACTGGAACAAATAACACATGCTAAAAACACAAGGTGAATGCATTTGCTTGAGGATGGCATGGGGAGTTGATGAAGAATGAAAATTTAATTTCCTTATAGAAATGAGTTCAATGTAACAAGTCTTTGCAATCAATGTTCATGCCTACTGCAAACAATTGAGATGTCACCATCCATGATCATGATGGTCAACCTCTCTCATTTCCCTTAGTCTAAAAAGCTAGGGGAAGAAATTGAAACATTGTGCTTCTTTTTAAGTTGATAGATTAGGTCATAGCTTTTTGATAGTCCTTGTGCCTCACTTGCAGACACACTCTCTCTCTCTTGTGGAGAGCACAAGAAAGTTGTAGAAGTTTGGAGAGGCTGAGAAAGTTGGAGAGCCTTTAAGTTGCAAAAGCAAGCAAATGAAGGTGCAAGTCTGGATGACCCAAAAAAAAACACGTGTAAACACCAAAAGAGCTTAGGATACCTGGGCCTTTGCTGCTCCCAGTGGGGGTATAATCTAACTGCCCACAGTAAATCTATTTACAGTGCACACAAACTCTCAAATACAACTGGTACCAGCCCGTAAATCTATTTACAGTGCACACAAACTCTCAAATACAACTGGTACCAGCCCCCTGTTATGGGTATGGGTGGGGATGCTCTTACAACGCAAAATGGAGGGGTACGCTTGGTCTTACTTGGGCAGGTGCCAAGGACTATTATGTACAGTTTCATTCTGCAAAATCCACAAAACCATTTTGCAAATCCACATGAAAACCATTACTTAATGGAGCATGCCAGATACAGACTACTGTGCCCCATTTCCCTGCCTGTTTGGCAATTCGAGTAGTTCAGGATCGCCCAAATTTCTCAGAGGTATCTCCCGAGGCGCAGTGGTCTGTACCGAGCATATTCCATAGTACATTCACTATAGACCGATCATTGCACATTTCCACCTTCAACACAGCTGGTGATAGTACTTTTGTCTTTCTTGCAGAGTTCAAATTATAGCCAGTGATGGGAAGTTTGTTTTTGTTGCTAGTAAAAAATTACACTCAGTGATAGTACATTTGTTTATTGTAGCAGTTAAGAGGTACAATTAAAAGTGAAACTATATTTTCCTTCAAATGGAGTCTAATTCTTCTATGAAAAAAGTTTAGTAATTTTTGGAACACAGCAGTAATCCAATGAATCTTTTATACTCAAAGGCACTGAAACAATTTGAGTAAACCTTTGAAGGGTAGAGCCCAACTTTTAAAATTCAAGGCCTGATCACCACAATCCATTTTGAAGTTCCAATACAGATAGTCCTACTTCCTGGATCTTTTTCTTTCTGGGAGCAAGCATGTTCAGGTGAGCCAACTTTTGTTGATCCAACAAAACATGGGATAACTTCCAGTGCCCGAGATGTCCTACGATCTTCTTCATACCAACACAGATCTAGTTCAAACCTAATATTAACTTGTTTTAGTTCTAAGCCTCAAGAAAGTGTGCACAGTAAATCTAACAAAGAACAGGCTAGTTTTACACACAAATCAGCAACCGCTTTAAGGCAAAGTATACTCCAGACTTTGTATTTCCCCACAACTTTCTCTCACTAAATCTCCACAGGTAAGCTGCAAATTGAAGCTCATTTGAAAACACATTTTACATGAATGTCAAATTTTACAAAAAATGTAATAGCACAAAATGTTGTCCACAAGAAGTGTCTTTCCTGTTTATTCAGGATCTCATTGAATTCCTGGTCAAATAGGGTTTCTCAAAATTGGCTGTTTTGCAGGCAAGCAGAACTATTATTTATAGTTGTTGCTGGTGAGTATATATCATTATGGAGATGTCATGTTGATGCATCCACTCACATTCCTGCTCATGGAGCTTCTACGGCTATTATTGACCTAACACTTCCAAAAAATGGGTTCAATTAGAAGCATGGAGCCAGGTAACCCTATGAACCATACCAGTTCTTGACACATTCTGGTGGTACAATTGGATACCTCACTTTGTCGTTGCAGTAGTCATAATAAACATAGTTGCTTTGCACATGCTTCAAAGTCGTGATCTGTTCTGGAGTTAGGTATTGATAATGTTGTGCATTCCACCAAGCATCAACTGGACCAGTGGCACAATAAGAAATATCATCGTTAAGCACCAAGCATCCATCAACCCCAAATCCCTGGTAAGATGCAACAAAAGGTTGATATGCCCAGTTGATAGGGTATTTTCCCCCTTGTGTGGCCCAGGTGCTCCCATCCCAGACAGCAGCAAGAATTGGCATTGCTTGTGAATTGAGATATGGCACCCCTATTGCCTCATTGTTCCTGAAGACACGGATTGGTGTGTTGTCCACATAGAATCTGCAGTCCATCAAATGCATCATTGCTAAGGTGGGATGGATAGAAGTCCTTCCTAAAGACAAGCAAGCAAACTACCTTTAAAAGCTCTTACTGTGTGTATATATATATATATATATATGCAGCTCTGATAGAAATCTCAACATCAAACAAAATGTCTGGGGTTCTGGTGATGACCAGATCAAAGTCACTGCAAAAAATGCACATGGAAGTGATTGGCTACAGTGCTCATCTCCAGATTGTTGCCATGAGATCGGTGCAATCAAATGCATCATTGGTAAGATAGAATGAGCAGAGAAGCCCTTCCTGAAGACAAGCTGAGATTACCTTAAAGCTCACATTGTGTATCTATCTGCTGCCTCTGATAGCAATTATCAGCTTGAAACAAAATGCCTCAGGTTCTACTGCTGACAAGACCGAAATGACTGCAAAAATGCACATGCAAGTGATTTGCTACAGTACTCGTGATGTGCTTTTTTGCTGGCTTCAGATTGTTGCCATCAGGTTCTAAGTTACTGTCCCAATACCAGATCACTTCTATTTGGATCCAAGGCCAGGATGTCTTACGTAATGAGTTCCCTCGTCCAGCGAAGGGTGTAGCTGTGGAACTCTGCTGTGGGGTCGAACCACAGGTTGATCCGCTGCTCCCGGTTCCCAACTCCATGGGCATACACGTTCGTCTGCAGCGAGTACGGTTGGCCGCTTACATTGCCCAGAAACTCGAAGTCCAATTCGTCATGTGCATCTCCTGAGGACGCTAGCTGCACATGGATAATTGCAACAATAGTAACCAAGTTAGAAATCGACGCTACTATTCCGAAATGCATTAAGAGTTCACCGACAGGAAACTGGAGACAGTAGTCTTAAAAATGCCCAGAACGT
>Ga0209208_10007310_pt1 | contig 14995 bp, 6 predicted proteins | sample S1TSphfallax_3_FD_187694 | JGI IMG/M metagenome (GOLD analysis project Ga0209208, IMG submission 187694) | Host-associated microbial communities from peat moss isolated from Minnesota, USA - S1T2_Fd - Sphagnum fallax MG (SPAdes) (version 2) | ecosystem: Host-associated > Plants > Peat moss >...
GAAAGGGCATTTCAAGCACTTTATGTTGGTGTTGTTGGTGCTGATGCCTTTCCATATATACGAAGTATGGTGATATTGTAAACATCTAAAGCTGATCAAATCCCCTCTTTAATTACGAGTCTTGATACCAGATTCTTCCAATTAAGGAACTTCAGGTTGCATATAAGTGGGGTCAGTTACCAGCCTGCCCAAGGAGTGCATTCTGTACCTTTGATTAACCACCGAATAAATTAAGTCATTGGCTTGATGGACTTTTATGCCAGTGAAAATTCAGAAGAGTGGATTTTTTTTTATAAATTAATTTTAAAAAAAATTACATTTAAGTATTTTAATGAAATCGACTATTATACCTTGAATTTATAACTTCATGCACGTATAATAAAGAGTGGAAATTTTGTGAGTATTGTTTAGATAACAACACTTGGCTCATTTTCTGTATTGTCTAATAACAATGTACAATTGCTCCATACAAAACAAAATTGCATATCTGTGATTTTGTGTGTGTATGGCAAACCGGTTTGATACAAGTTGCAATGAATCATGAATTGTTCGTGCAATTTTTTTATGAGAGAATTAATCACAACTTTTTCCCTCCTAGCCACATTGACAAAAGCACTAATTAAAAAAAAAAATTCCAAAAATTAAATTATTAGTTTTGATTTTGAAATTATTACATTTTTCATGATCTACAATAGTCGACTATAATGTTGTCATGAGTAAATGAAATTATTCATACTGTTATATCCTGCCATAATCATGACTATTTCCAGCATCACAACTTCATATTTTTGTCTAAAATATTTTCATAATTTTAAAGGATTGTGCAACAAGAAGGAATTTGGGTCATTTTATGGTTTTCAAGAGCAGAAGTGAGCTCGGAGACAGAATGATAATCATTTTTTCAAATTTCTTATGTTGCATCATTGGCTAGCATCTTTAGCATTAAATGGTGACAGGTTTTTAGAACCTGTCTAGATGATGAAAAAACACTAATTTAAAAAATGCTACCAAACTAGTATCAGAGTCCAATTGTGATGATTGTTTTTTTTTTTTTTAATTCAGAAAAATGGGAATATTGTGACATAATATGCCTTTTTACATAAAAAATTTCTTATTTTGGCGAAATTTCGCACCCCCCAAAAAAAAAGGCTGCTCAGAGGTTCTATTGTTCCCACCAAAACTCCAGCAATCTTTAGGCACATGAAGGAAATGTTTTTTGTGGTTTCCCAGAGAGCATGAAGCTTGCAGGCTCTGCTGCCACATCCCACTCTTTACAAGAGATCTACTTACTTTGTGTGTGTGTGTGTGTTTTTTAGGGGCAAATTTGTACATAACTTTATTTTATTTTTTGGCAAAATGGTGAAGATTTATTACTTACAAATGAACAATGATATGATTGGGAAATTATGGAGGTTTTTTTTTTTCTCTGCTAGTGCAGTGACTTCCACTGCCATTAGCTTTTGCTGGTCATCATATCATTCTACAGTTTTGGAATGGAACATAATATATGCAAAAGTTGCATTTCAACGGTGTAGTTGCTTTTTACAGTTGCCAGGTAAAAAGCAAGTTTTGGCACAGACCAGCATAAGTGGCTGGAAATTCTGACTTCATGTTACCTTATTTTTTCCTCTGGTTAATAATATCGAGTTCCACAAATGTATGTATGTGACTGGTGAATTTTTTTCTTTCAATTTGTTTGTCTTTTTTTCACGAAAAAATTGGGGTTTAGGGTTGTTTAAGGTTTTTTTTTCTTGGGTAAATTTGAATAATTTTGCTGCATTTTTATCAATTTTATCAATTTTCACAAAATTGAAAGAAAAAATTGTATTTCACCTGACACCCACCAGTGCACCATCCATTGAAAGCCCATTATGACTCAGTTGTCAATTAACCACAACCTGGAGTCAGCAAGGTTCCACATTACTTGTATTCTATCGTGTGAACCTCCTCCTTCCACCTCATGCAAACTAGGCAACTTATTCCATGTACAATAAATGCCCTTTCACATATAGGGTTGAGCTATCAATTTTTTAAATTAAAAAAAAAGGGATATCCTTAGAGATTAAGGCTCTTTTGGTTAGTGGCTACATTTTTTTGTTAGCTATAATCAAAGCTTTGTCATTGTTCACATGTATGTTTATTTTTCTATTTTAGTGGGTACCTATTAACCTTTGCCCCTTGTCATTGTTCATGTTACCTATCCCTACTTTAGCATACTTACCTAGTCTATCATTGTTCATGGGTATTGAGAGTGTGGTAGTGACAAGTAGCAAAAATCAAAGTGCGTTTCTTCTTCTAATCACAAGTCTTTTCTTCATTTCACAACTCAACGGCTCATTTTCTCTTGTCTTCTTCATTTCATTTAAGAGAGATCTCTCTTTGCACATTCTTTGTTGATCATTCAGGTGTATGTTGTCTTCTTTTGTGCATGTTTAGATTTCAAGTTCATCATCTCAACTACATTTGTTCGAATTTTCATTTCATAGCTTGTTTGTAAGTCTTCTTTTCTTTATTTTGGAAAGTTGTGTTTTATGTGCATAGTTTGGTAAGTGTTTGAAGTTTTCTTTTTTTTCTTTTAGCATCTCACATCATCACAATATTCCAACTTCATTGTGTCTTCATTTTATTTTGTTTTTATAAATATATATATGTGCATATATATTTTTTAATTTCTTTCTTGTTGCAATATTTAAGACTATTGTTTTCTGTGTTGTACATCTTCTAAGTTTCCAATTGCAAGTCATTCTTTTTATTTTATTTTAAGGTTAAAGAACTATTGTTATGCTAGAAGTCAATGTCAATAATTATTGTTTTGCTCGATTGCATTTCAATTATTTTTCCTATTCAACAATTTTTGTTTTGTTGCAATTCGACTTCTTCAATTATTAGTCCTTTTTAACAATCTTTATTCTACTTCCGTTCAATTTTTTCAATTATTGGTTTCATTTTTGCTTCTTAGATTAGGTCAATCCTTTTTTTTGGGTGCATTCTACTAAAGTTTTAACCTTGTAATGTGTTGAAAATGAGGCCATTAAAGCTAGATGTTTTTTTCTGCTTAATGTGATGATTTTGTTGTAGCATTTTTTCCAATATGGTCTTTAATGGAATTTTTTTGGACATTGACATGATGTTGATTTAGGCCCACTTTAGATGAGGGTCCATGGTCCAATTTCCTAGGAACTAATTTGGAATGGTTTGAAGCAAATTGAATCCTTGAGTTGGATTGTACCTTGGTCCTTATCCTGATTTTTGGTTCTCCAAATAAGGAGATCTCCTTTTAGCACCATTTTTTTTTGGTCCAAACCAATTATTTTCCCTCCAAAACATGTGCCATGTAGGTTTAACCTCAATTTATCACTTTTTGGTCTTTGATCCTCATCTAAAGGCCTTGGGGTCAATTAAAGATTTCAACCAATAAGATTGTTTGAATTCATTGGTCCTTGGACCTTGGACCCTCATTTAAAGTCACCCTTAGTTGGAGCAAATTTCAATTTAGTTGATATCAAGGTTGATGCTAAATTACAAGGTGTTCAAATGTTAAGGGTATAATAGCGATCCATTCTTGAACAATACTTGGAAAACATGCCAAAGAAAATACATTGATAATTTGATTTTACATTTGAAGAAAAGACATTGACAACCTAATTTTGATTTTGCATTTATACAAAGAGTATTGACATTTTGAATTTGATTTTACATTTGCAAAAAGGACATTGACATTGTGAATTTCATTTGCGTTTGTAGGAAAAAAAGGTCAATTACATGGAAGGTCTTTGAACATTGTTAGATTACATCACAAACTTAGCATCTCATGACTTAATATTAAGTTAATGGATTATCACAATTTAATAATAATTTATTAGATAATCATAGGGTGAAAGCATGGTAAATTATACAAAAAAAATTGCCAAAATGTATTTAGTTAAAAAAAAGACAATTTTCACGAAAACACAAGAAAGTAGATTTTACTTAAATTTCATTTTGAAACTATTGAACCCTCAATTGGGTTTATTGTAAATTAATTACAAAATTTCAAAAACTTTGGAATATTAAAAGTAGGAAATAAGTAGGTTTGAAATTGACTTGTCAATATGGTGTTCAAACCTACTTTTTCATTAGAAACTTTAATGAAATATACATGTATGAAGTTATAACATAAAGATCATTATATATTCAAAGGCCTCACTTGAAAACTAATCTACTTTCTCTTTGGTAGAATATAGTTGACACATACTAGAATCAAATCTTACATAATAGAAAGTAAGTTTTAAAGTTATTTGCATTTAGGAAAGTCTACTTGAAACCTACTTTTACAATGCAAAATTTAAAAATAATGAATAATAATGAAAAAATGTCTTGTTATTTATTATTTAACTAAAACAATTGAATGTATACCAATTTGTGATGGGTTTTGGTCTTACTTTTTGTTCATTTGACAAGTAAATTGGTAAGTATTTTTGGTTGTACATTTTACCATGCTTTTACCCCACAACTTAATACTTTATTTGTCAACACATTTATCCATGTGTCAAATGTGTTTTTAATGCATGATATTTATGTGTGTATAATGTACAAACCTATGAATGAACAAACTTCACACGATTTTCATTATTAATTCGTCATATGCTAAATTTATGATGTAATCTATTTTTTTCTTGGATCCATTCATACATCAAAATTTTGTTAATTAACATGTTTAATTATGATCACATTGTCTTTAGGTTTTGTATGTTCCTTTTGTGATGAATTTGAAGTGAAACTCAAAGGGGTTGACATCAATTTTTTCTTTTGAATGAATGTGTGGCACATATAAACGCTAAAAGGTTGGAGAGGATAATTGCCATGTCCTTGTTTGTCTTGCATATCTTTTTTTTTTTGCACTTGAATGCACCTTGGTCCATCAATGCACCATTCAATATGTGGCTTTAGCAATTAATTTGTTGTTTTTGTTTGTGATTTCAATCATTGGCGAAAACATGTTTTTTGTTTGTACTTCATTCCTATTCATCCAAATGTAATTAGGGGTGTTTCCATGGTATAGTGTACACAAAAACTTGTCACAATTTGATCATTTTCATTACATCACATTATGTGGTTGAAATGTGTAATTAAAAGTGGATACTTTCATTATGTTGTGAAATTGATGCACATTTGAACATTTCAATGGTTGATTGGGATACATTTTTAATTTCAAGGAGTTCGAAACAAGGACTAAAAATTATCAAAAAATTAAAAAAATACTAGTTTGAATTGAGATTTGTCTATGAAATTTTGCATATACAAAGAAAAAACTATAATCAACAATCTTTTTAGTGAAAACTTTCAATTTGTTTTAAAGTCGTGATGTTTATATTAAATATTAAATAAATATTTGGTAGTACATTATGTTATGATAATTTTTATGATTATGATTTTTTTAAGTTGTAAAATGTTCTTTGATTAAGATGTAGTTGGGTCAAGTGTTGTTTTTACTTTTTTACAAAAATGACATGAAATGTTTTAATTCATGAAAAATGGTAAACTATTATTAAACAAGGCATTTAAAATAAATTTTATGAAATTATTGATGTACAATTACATAAAGATAGAAGCATGAATCAATTGCATATTGATGATTTATATAACTTGTTTTGTTATAAGGGCCTAAATCAATTATATGTGATTTAAAAAAGAATTCAAAGTGAGTGCATTTTTACATGTTATGACTCTTGATACTCTATGTATTTCTTGTTTTAACACAAAGTGTGTACATGGTACCATGGAAACACCCTTGGAATATTAGATATTGTGTAAGCAAAAACATTGTAAATGCAGTCTCATTATTTAACATATTCACGAAAGAAGGGCAAGGTTGAAAATTGTCAAAAATCATCAAGGTTCACAACATTTACCCTTGGCTATTACACATTGAATTGTTGTTCTTATTTATGTTTTTGAAAATCCAATATGAAATCATTTCCTAAAAGTTCTTGCATGAAAGAACATGGCTCTACAAAATCTTAGTTATCTAGTGTGTCACATTTTGGTACATGACGATAATTCACATCACTATTCAACTTGCAAGTCTTGCACATGAACTAGTGTGTTGATTATTTGCTTTCTTTGGAATGCTTTGATTATTTCATAGGACCTTATGTTGAACTACTAAGGTATATGATGTTTATTGTGTTCCTTTCTAATAAATTCCTAAAAAGAAGTATGGTGTTTAATTCTTTTGTGATAATTTAATAAATTTTTATAATAGAAGTTCAATCCATTCCATTTATCCTTGCACATTTTCCCTTCTTGTGGCACTTTGGAATGAACAATCTTCTAGAGCTCCTTAGTGATCTTGTTCAAGTGTTGTGCAACAAGAACCATATGCACACAAGGATCTAGCACTCCTTGTAAATTGCATGATCAACATGTTCACATTTGATGATAGCAATGACTTCATTTATGTTCCCAATTTCCATGCTTTTATTGATTTGCAAAAGTGGCATGACGTTTTGTTCTAAACAAACCTTCTCCTCTATTATTGTCTACTAATATTGCTCATTGTATAAATGTTTTTGCCATGTTTTGTTGTTTTGTAAGAAAAAAATTATGGTACAAACTAAAGATACATAAATTGAAGACTAAAGATATTAAAATCGATATGTTTTACGTTGTAAACTAAAGACATTCACAATTTATGATGTTACAAATAGTCAAATTTTGTAATGTTGTAAAACAATGTTTAAGTCTTGTGAAAACATCCAATCAAAAGTGATGAAGTAAATATGGTAAATGGAGTTATGACTTTATTTGCTAATTATGAAGTTGATAACTTATCACTGTGATTAGAGGTGGGAATCTTCAAATTTTAAAGATTTGTAACTAACTTATCATTAACTTTACCACTAATGATAATTTTATTTACACATTGCCATGCAGGCGTGCCATGTGTGTTATTTACTCACAACATGTGTGCAAGTATGAATAAACTTTACTAATACCTATGCTACCACCACCACCACCACCACCACCACATGTGAATACTTTTATGTATTAGAGGTTGCAATAGGTACACTACAACATGCACATTCCATGGTGCAATTTGACTAAATTGTCATTCCAATGAAAACAATAGGATGACATTTCACATGATCACAACAACACATGATTATTGTCCCATCACGTGCAATGCATGTCCAATTACAAGTTTTGCATGTCGTGCTACATGTGACCCAAACCCATTACACACAATCAATGAAAACATTTTAATTTCAAATATGATGCAAGTGTCACTTGATTGTTAAATATGAAAATAACAATTTTTATTCATTACTCTTCACTAACAAGTCCAAGAAATGGGTTTTAAATGAAATTTTATAATACTTTAAAACCATAAATCTTATGTATTGAATATATTCAAATAATATTCAAGTAACCTTGTTAACTTTGTTAAATTTTCATAATTGAAGGCCTTCATAATAGCCGTGACAATAATTAAAATTATTAATAACTTTCTCGTGTATATATATATATAACCAAGTGTCAAAGCTTTTATGAAGGCCTTGAATTTCATATAGAATTGAAACACCTTCAGAACATTTTTTGAAGAAATAATAAATTTGATTGTGAAAAAGTTGACTTTCAAAAGAAGTTTTTAAAGAATGGTTTAACATTTAAAAAAAAAGAAATTCTGAAAATATTTTGGTAAAATTATTTAAATTGTATTTAAATTTGCTTGATTTCCAAACAAATTCTATAAGACCCAAAGTTTTTTTTTGGTGGTGAAATTTCACAACTCGATGAATTGTTTTCAGAAAATGAAATAAAAAATGAAAAATTCTTATTTTAAAGGATTTTTTCACCATTTTTCGAAATGAAAATAACTAAATTAGCAACATCTCCACATCTAGACTAGGCATTCCTAGGTTGTTGCTTGTAGCTACATCCCACCTAGGACAGTCACTGTTTTATGCTAATTAATGCTAGGAATCCTCACTAGTGGACCTACTTGAGGAATTTGAAAAAACAAAACCCTAGCAAGGACATGTTAAATAAGACTATTGACAATAATATTATGACAATATATATTCTCTATGGTTGAGTGGTTAAGATCTTGGCTTCATGCACACAAGGTTTAGGGTTTTAATCCCTCCAAGAAAAGCCTTACACAATATATAAAAACCCTATACTATACATGCAACCCTATAGTTTGCTGCGATGTCGATGGTGGTCACTATATGGTCACAAGCAGAACTAAAATTTGTAAATATGAATTTTCTTTATCTTTTTAAAATTTCTTTTTTAAAGTATCTTTTTTTTAAATGATTTTCGATAAGTGGAAATCAAAATTAGTATTGTAATTTTTTCAAATCAATAAATCTATTGTTAATAATTGAAAAATAGAAATCAACACATGAACAATGTACATGTGTACATGTCATGTACTTCACTTGGACCATAGCACAGATCCTAGTTCTCTCAATGTTCACTTGTAATTCACATTTTCAATTTTGAATTCATGGTAGTGAATTTTCATGAAATTCATTTACAAAATGAGTGAAATGTTGAGTGAATTGGGCCCATATTTCCTTGTCACTGGTAACAAAGGAATGTAGCAATTGGTATGTAGATATGTAAATAAGTAAAGCCCCTTGAGCTGTGCTGCGGGCTCGTGGGTGCTCGTTAACTCTGGCAATCCTGTGTACCTAAATTGACAACTGAGTAAAAGTTGCACTTACTTCAGCCCGTTTCGGTAGTCTCCAGTTGCCAGGAAATTTAAGTTTCCAGACAGACCAAACAGACTATAATGCTAATAAGTGCATGATGCAATTTCTGAAGGAAAAAACTGCCAAAAGTTGGAACTTGAGTTCTTCGTGAACCCGATTGCAATGCAAAGTAAAGTGAGTTAGGAAGAGAGAGTCTGGACGTACTGCATCATGAATAAATAATAAGGTATGTTCCAGTGTTGTTCAGTTATATATGCTTAGGGCGGATATGAACCATGGTATGCACCCTAGTATGAACTCAAGGAAAATAAGGAAACCTAGATTTTGTATGGAACTCTAAGTTGGCAGTTTGGAAATAAAATGTAAAAACCTCAAAGAAATATCTTTCTACTATCTTTCATCTTTTAGGTATGGATGGCTGAGATTGAGCTAAAATGAAAGGCGAGATGTGATCTTATGTATGTTCGTTTTCCACTAAGTGGGACCTTTACATATAATTCTCTGTTGAGTGGGATCTTAAACCTTGAAGCACTATCGTTCCTCCATTTTTTATCTTCTAGGTTTGGATGGCTATGATTGATTTTTTTTTTAATTCCTAATTTTTTTTAAATCATTAAAATATGCATACCCTTCAAAAAAGCTCCCATCAAGGTAAGGGTACATAAGCTTTGCAAAATTATCAATCCACATATAGGTAAAGATGGATCAACGATTTAAATAAGGGTAAGGTATATAGGTTTAGCATTTACCCTACATTTACAATAAGGTATATGAAAATAAATGCATGATAAAGAGTAAGTTAAGGTGTATTAGAAATATGTGTATGTATAATGCTTGTGCAAGAATGTAACATTGGCAACCATTGAAAAACCTTTATTAATGTATTCAATGGAATTCTTAGAATGGCAAATGGCAAAAGAAGCTAAAGGGATTTCCAAGAGAATAATAGGCTAATAATCTGTGTTCAAGATTTTTAAAAACATAATATTTTTTTTGCAGAGTGTGGAAATGTATATATATTGCAATAAAATTGATTGTGGCATATACCTTCCCTTCACTCAAATACCTTCACTCAGGTACAGGGAATCCTCAAATATCTACTAGCCAAGTAAAATTAAAATAGGGTAAAATCTGAAATGTTTCCCAATGAGGTAGGATAATAATTAAAAGCAGTTTTTTTACCAGGATGACTACATAATATATTTTACAGTAGTAAGTTACTATTTACCCATGAGTAAGTAGTACATACATCAGGGTGTAAAAAAAGACTTACTCAGGGTTTTTACTAATTGTGAGGTTGAGTAAAATTTGGAACAGAATGAGGTTATTTGATGCCATAATGTCATCAAGGATGGCATCTACAAACCCCCACTTGATCCTTCTTCTATCCATGTAGTAGTAGCTAGCTGGGTGGGTTCAGTAACTATTCTAGTACTTCACATTCACTAGGGTATTTTGCAGGCACCAGGATTTGAACTCAAGAAGCCCTTCTGTGGAGACAATGATTCCCCCACTTCTTAATAAATATGAGTTAATCATAAACTGACGCAAGATGATTGAGTTTAGACTTATTGTCCTTATAATAATGTCCTTAATGGAGTCATAACTTCTATAAATCTGCATAATCAGGCTTTTTCAGGCATTGATTTATGAGTCTGAAGATGTTCTGGTCACTAAGGGCATGTACTTCAACACCCCCCCCCTCTCCCCCACTATGTGCCCTCACACATTTATATCACATGAGGTATTACATTATTATTTTTCCTAAGCACAAAATAGATGCCAAAATCTGAATATATGTATAAAAAATGTTGGAAATTTTCAGTACTTCAATGGTTCGAAGTATATGGTACATAATGGAAAAACACAATGAATTTCCTAGTTTTTTTCTTTCTTTCTTTCTCATGGCACCAATAGAACTAAATCTTCTTTTCTTATGTTCAAAAAAATAAATTATCCATTTGGTTCAATTTCATGTCAAAAAATGATTCCTTCACCATAGATATATTTCAACTTTCTTTATTGTCATCTTAAACCTTACCCAATGACTAATTGGAAATATCATAAGGTCATGTAAAGGACACAATTGACAATGAATACCTTTCCTAATAGTGAAAGCCTAATGGTTGATCAATACTTTAATTTCCTTTCTATCTTGTTTTAAAATAGTTTATCAACATTTAGAATATCAAGACATAGACGCAAAAAAATCCCCAAGAGTTTGAACAAATATTTGTTTCACGCCCAAACCCAAGCAAAATGTTGAGTTCATTCCAGTCAAATACCTTTAGGGTTTTTCCAATATATATACTAAACTTTTGTTATCATTGATATCAAGCCCCAATGCTACTTGAGCCTTTGAACTAAGTTGGGTGTGTTATTGATTGTCCTCTTTCCTCTTCTAATGGTGAATGATGTGTCCTTTGCATATTGGGAAGTCACCTATTGGTTAACCTTGTTGAGTAGCAAGACCATTTTGATTATTTTATTCTCCACAACTTTCTTAACTAGTACATTAACAAATTCTCCATCCAAAATGAAGAGATATAGAGTAGTAGGGCATCTTCGTTAGACTCCTTTTTGAATTAGAAAAGTTGATGATGGAATACCATTAACAATCATGATTTTTTTAATTCCAACAACAAAATGCAAACCATGTGTGTGAATTCCTTCACCATCCCAAAAGCTTTTACCACCCCGAACAAAAACCCCTAAAAAACCTTGTCATACACCTTTGCAAAATCAAATACAAGTAATACAACACTTTGTTTTGTTCATTTGACCCAATCCAATCATTCATGTAGAAGGAGAACATTCTCCAAGATATAACAAAGAGATAAGAAAGGAATACCATCAAGTTGAATTATTTCCATCAAAATTTATTGAAGTTTTTGGTGGAGGGCTTTGTATGTATCTTATATGCCAAATTAAACAAGGTTACAAACTTGTCCAATTAGATAAATCATTCACCTTTCTTGCTTTATGTATGAGGGTGATACAACCTTTTGTGGTGCCCCTAGGAACTAACCTTCTTTATATTGATGTTTTAATAATGTTGAAATAATCATCTCCTATTACTTTCCAAAACATTATGAAAAATTCCATTACAATCTCATTAAGAATCAAGGTATGGCATTTTGTTTTGTGCCATCTTCTTAGCACCCGACATCAAGTCATCATTTGTGATTGGGGCTACTAATTTGTCATTCATCAAAGCACATAAATTTCAAGGTAATGAATCTAAAATCTTCTTCTTCAATGCCTTATCTCCTTTAAATTCCTCCTTGAAGTCAAATAATTTTTCATAACCTTAGCTTTTAGCTTACAATGAAAGTTAGGGCATAAAAGAGGATACATGCCATGAAAAAGTCCCAAGATTCAAACTTGTTCTTATAAATATGAGAAATACAAAGAAGTGAGTCCCAAGCATTCCCAAATCATGAAGAAGACTTGCAGAACTATAGTCTTAAAAAAGTCTTGAAACTTTGGGACAAAATGTAGGTAGTAAACATCATCCAAATTGGGTCCCAAATAAACCATCACAAAGTGCTTGAATTTTAGATATTAAAAGAGAATTTTCATTATTTATTTGGAGTTATGAATTAAAAGTGGCACTAGAAGAAAAAATGTTGTTTGCAACCAATTTTTGCAATTAAAAAATGTCATTTGCAACTAAAAAATGTTTTTTGCAATTGATTTTTCAATTACAAATGACATTTTTTACTTGCAAAAATTGGTTACAAACAATAGTTTTTCTTCTAATTAATTTAGCCATGGCTAATTTAATCTCATAGTTAGTTTATCCTCATAGTCAGTTTAGACATTATTAGTTTAAATTGGTTAGTCCCATTGCCTCAACCTCTTCTTGAAATGGACTTAAACTAATTACTTAGAGTCACTAATGAGACTAAATCCTAGTCTAACTTGGAACAACCTAGAGAGCCTTTTGCTCCCAGGGCCTTTAGGAACCAATTCCAAAAGTTGATGCAAAAGGATTTCAACTGGGATAACACCAAGTTGTCCCAAGTTGGCTTGTCACTGAAAAGAAAGGGGAAATATCTTCTTCATTGTATAAATCCCAACTGTTGGGCATACAGAAATTGGTGCATATTGCTAAGGTTTTACAGAGATGGATAGATTTACTTCAAGTATTACTTCTTCATCAAAAGCCTTGCAGACATCTACATTCTATCATGTTATTTTTATGGACCACAAAAGATCAGTTTCACTCTTGATTTCCTCTCTAAGATAAGAGTCAATAGGTTGTTTCATAGGAGTGGTAACTCATACTCAACAACAAAAACCCCATAAAAACCAACTCAACAACTTCACATGATTCCTCTCATAGACTGGACAAATATTCAAGGAAAAATCAGTCAAGGTAATATATTATATTTTCCAATATCCCCTTCCTAAAAGCCCCGGAGCTCCCACAAATACAATAGGTACTCTCTCCTTAAGATGGAATAGATTGCGCATTCATCATATCAAGATCCTTAAAGTTATCACACATGAGCTACCACAGAACCACTCCAGAAATCCTTGACACAATCATCCTCTTCCTTGTGTTGGTCCCTAAAAAAAACATACCAGACCTCTAGACCTTTTCATGACTCTTAGTGTAGTGAAAATTCAATCGTCAAAGTTCTTCCGATATAGCAATCCTAATGAAGTTTTATTCTTAACTAATTACCACTCCTAAAATCCAAATTCTACACACACTTCTAGTCTTCAAAAAGTCTAGCCATTTAGCTTTTCTTCATCACCAAAAAACTTTTTATTTCTTCCTTAACCTACATCAAATATACTCCTCATAACCTCATCCCTTCACTCCCCAAAAAATTTCTTGTTAATCCCTTTATAGAATCGTGATTCACAAAGCTCATGAAAAGTTTTCATTGAGCAACTGGGATTACGTTCCATCATAGAAACTAACTCAACAAGCTCCTTTTGTCATAACTTGCAAAGCAACAAAACACGCCAAAAACATAAACACATTAAAAAGAAAATTTTCAACACATTGAATCATCGCTGCACCACCATTAGTTCAGCTACCAAGCTAAATTAAGGTTTGTAGCCTTCATCCACAAAAAACATCTGACATTATTTTTAGATTACACGCCAACCTTTTTCTAATGGCCTCAAAACTTTAAAGGGACAACTCTTAATCATCCCAAATGCTTTAGTGAACAACAACCTCATGTAAGCCTGGAACAATAATCAATCATCCATTGAAAGTTTTAAAAGGATAGTGCCTAGCACTATAATCTTGAGTACGACCCCCAATTGTTTGATGCAAGCCTAAACTCATTGCTTTAGCCAACCCAAACTCCTAAGCCCAAGTTCCACTTGATCCCTTGAGGAGTTGAACCTCGCAAAAACATTTTTAACTTAACTCCTATGCTGCCTTGATGTCCCACTAAGGTGGTCTTGCCATGAGGCCCACACCACTTAAGACATCTCTTAAGCGAAAAGGCATGTTAACATGTCTTGGCCAAGTCTTTCACCTTGGGAGGCAAGGTTCACATCAACCCTTCAATGTGATAAGGCCTAGAACTTGAAGGGTTAAACAACAACTACATACCTCAATCGCCCAAAGACATTTCATCGTGTTTATGGAAGGCACCTTTCATCCATGAATATCCCACTTAGAAAAGACAAGGTATCATATGCCTAAGTCTTTTAGAGTGGTAGGGATCTCATGTCAACTTAGATATTTGGAGGTGATCTTAGGTATATTCTTTCAAATTTCTTGAATCATGAACATAAACATTTATAGATCATGAGGCTTAGGAGGGAACACTTTTTAGGCCTACTCCTTAAGAGTGGGAGGGATCTTTCTCATATAGGTAGACATATGTGTACATAATACACTTCCTCATTTCTAGGACAGATATTCATGAGTGTAATGTGCCCACCAAATGCACAAGGAAATTTCTACACAGCCATTTCTAGGCTTTGGGAACTATGGCAAGTTAATATGTGAGTAATTGTGCCTTATATGGATGATACATTCAACTTCCAGCTGGCTTCTGTTCCATCTAGGATCAATGGGAGAAGGCATCCATCAACCCTTGCATAGCTGACTAGTACCCAAATTCTTTTCAAAAGTCACTTCCAACGTTTTTTGGGAGGGCAGGGGCAGGGAATTCGCCACTTGGTGACAGAAAAAAGGGGGCTGCAAATCCAACAAAGGTTTTTTGTTTTTTTTTTTTTGGTTAAAGATGATGCAAACTAACCATATTTTGACAAGCTATTGTCTACATTGCTCTATAGTAGAAATACACAGATGT
>Ga0209208_10007311_pt1 | contig 14993 bp, 9 predicted proteins | sample S1TSphfallax_3_FD_187694 | JGI IMG/M metagenome (GOLD analysis project Ga0209208, IMG submission 187694) | Host-associated microbial communities from peat moss isolated from Minnesota, USA - S1T2_Fd - Sphagnum fallax MG (SPAdes) (version 2) | ecosystem: Host-associated > Plants > Peat moss >...
TTCTTTCTCCAAACTTCAAACTTGCATCCAAATAAATATATATATAAAAGTGAAAAAGAAACACTTTATTTTTATTATACAAAATAATAATAAAAATAAAAAACACATAAAAATAAAAAAATAAAAAAGTTAAAAGTTTCTAAAAAAAACTAAAACATGAACCAAGTTTAAAGAAACCGGGGGACCCGGGGGACTTCACAGTCGCCGAAGGTCACGGGCACCCACTAGTACTCAAAGAAGGGCAGTTTGTATGATTGACAAAAGAGTTTTCACATTTCTTCTTGTGCATGCTTTAATGTGTTCTTGGCTATAAGCCTCTTCACTAAGGTGGAGAAAAATTAGCCAGCTTGTGGGCAAGAATAAACAACCCAATGTTTATTTATTCATGAAATGCATTTCCTTTTCATCCTTCACAATCCAAATTTTCATCCATAATGGATGAACTCAACTGTCACTGCCCAGTTCAATTAGAATGAATGTTTAGAACAAAGATCAGAAAACAAGGTTTAGGGTTTAGGGTCTCCCATGCAACAATTGGTATCTTGAACAGCTGGGAGAAGCTTCCCAACAGAGGTTACACATTAGGGGTAATTCTCAACCAATTTTGACAATTTTAAGGACATAAAATGAATTTCTGATGTTCGAAATCACATTTCAGATTTATCATAATTACAAGAAAAGATTTCTTTAATCAATATTGTGTTTACAGTAGTTTGGCTGGTATCAACACTCCTATCCACATTGGTAGTATCAAGGACCCTACTAGGATTATATGGCCTGAGGCAATACCAGTCTTGTTCCAATACCAGCTAGGTAGGAACCGGAGGTAATACCAACCTTGTACAAGTTTTATATCAGCTTCAATATCAGGTACATATACCTGCCTCATTCCAGCCAAAAAATCATCAGTCTTGGACCAGAATCGGACTCTTATCAAGTTTTAATCAAGACTCAGTAACAGGAACAGGCTGGTCTGAAAAATTTAAGAAGTAACCCATGTGAATTTTTTTTACTTGATCAAAGGGTCTCTGACACTTGATAGGTGAAGTACATCCTTGAGTTGATGCATTAATAACTGGCTGCATCATGTACCCAAGCTCAGTGAGAGCTTGATGATCTTATGATCATCATAGATACCTATGGCCTTACAATCGCCAGATTTGCAAAGTGCCAGTCATGAACCAATGATAATCACAACTCTGTCATCATAGATGCCATATCAAGATCAGTTGATATTGCCAGTCCCAGCTATCAAACACAAACTAACATGTTTGCAAGGTGCTGTTGCATCGAACTAAAGAACAACCAATCAAAGTAAGAATATGAAACCACAAGTAATAATAACTGAATCACCATTCTCCTGCAGCTACAAAACCACTGGCTATCACTTTTCTCCATGGTGAGTGGGCTCAAGTCAATTACAGCTAATGAATAGATGTTTGCAGGGTACTAACAGGAAAGATCTCAGAAGAGCACTCAATGAATTCCTGGAACAGAATCCCATTCACTGGAAAATTCTCTCAGTTGTTGAATACAAAACAAATGCCTGCATGTGATGGGTCTGTCACTTCAAGCCATCACAAATACGAGGTGACAGAGGGAAAAAGGTCAGTTACTATCTCCAATACAATTTCCAGGCAAATCATGGACCCTGAACCCTAAACCTCAAACCTTAAGTCCTGATCCCATGGCTTCAGATGTGCATCAATTGTCAAGAACTCTGTCCTGACCTTGCGCTGCAGCAAAGGGTCTTAAATCTCCAGATCTGCATCCTTCTCTTCAATCTGCTCTGTTTTCTCTTCAGTTTCAGGTGGTGGAGGTGCTTGTTCATCCTGCAGGGCCACTCATAGCATCAGAAATGACTCTTAAGATCTGTAGGTGCCACTAGACATTAGAGTTGTCTTGCAAAACATGTGGCTAGGGTCTTGCTGCACCTGACCCTACCAAAAGCCCACCTAATCAGACCCTACAAACCCATAAACACATCCATAAGGTAGGTCACCCAGCTCTATAAAAGCACATAATTAGCTTGGATCAAGTGGTCTGTACTCACACATATCTTAAGGAAAAAAATGAAAATGTGGTCCAAAAAGGAAAACCTGCTCTAACTAAGGCTGACATAGACATACAACATCAAATCCCTAAATTATTAGAAACAAGACTTCAAGAAGATCTAGGAAGTCATACCTCAGGAAGAGGTTCTTCAGCATAATCATTCTCGAAAGCATCTGTTGGCACTGCATACAACCTGTCCAATCCACATATGGATTCAAGGCCTATACATGACTTTGATATTAAGCAATATCAACATAGTTATATAGCCTCATAACCACAGGCTCATAATGTGATTGTGGTGTGACTATTCACTACTGTACCACAAATTGCTGCACCATCATGCATGTACTGTAGGGAACAAGTACAAAAACCAGCTGCCCTGAACAATTAAGAAAACATATTTTCTTCACTACACTTCTCTTCTCATTATACCTCTTTCACACTGCCAACATGCAACCATATCGGGTAACTTTGATATTTCAGATCACAAAGATCGGCAATTACCACTGGTCACATTCATCTAGATCATGGTAAAAAAGAAAAAGAAAACCACCCTTCAGGTTAATCTACTTCAAAAGTGTGGAAGACAGAGAGCAACATGAAGTAGAAAGACAGACTTGGCAAATGAAGACAGCACAGCATTAGACCTAGAATCTGATGTGACAGAGTGAGAAGAATTCCCATTGATGAAATTCTTTTTTTGTTCTTCTGAATGTTTCTTCCCCTTTGCCTATTACTTTTGGATTGTCAGTAAGCATTGTACCATGCAAGTTATCTGTAACTTGTGCAGGTAGCATACATACTGTATGACCTTGGAACTAGGACCCGCATGTTTCCAAGTAAACAGAAATATGGTAAAATGCTGGATTACTAAAGCCAGCACGGTATCAGGTGCAATTACCTTATGATGGGCTTGTTTGGGTCCTTCACAAGCAAGTACTTGCCCTCATCCAATTTCATGCATATATCGACAACGGTCTGCAGCAAAGGTTCCAAGTTTCAGGTCCTCAAAACATTAATGAGATTCCTGATGCAGTAAACAGTGGGATAGTCCAATTGGTCCATATAATGGTCATATTCTGCAAGCTATGAGGTAGAAATTAGAAAATGAGTTGCTGCATGGACCTTCAAAATGCCCCACATGTTGTTGACACTCAGGTTAATCTGTGCTGCAAATTCTTTGGGCTTGTAGCCTTGCACTGTGAGAAGAACATGGTTGTAGCTGTCCTTTGGGTGCACTCTTGACACATAACCCAATTTCATCTGCAGTAAAAAATAGGACAAAAATAAAACCCAAAGTTACAACACTTCAGAGCACAGTCGTAACATTGAAGGATCTCTAGGTGATGCTCCTTAACACTGAAAAGAATTGAGTGGTCAAGAGCCAAATGGCTCTGTTTTTGGTCAGGACTCAGTGTTCAGCATTTACAAATGAAAAGAACCCTACAGAAAACATGCTCCACGTTTTATGAGGAGTGCTTACAAGAAAAATGCTTTATCATCTTGGAAAACTACAATGAAAAAAGAAATTGAAAAACAAAATACCTGCTCAGCTCCTGCAAGAAGTGCTTGGGCAGTCCATTTTGCTAGCTTGTTAGCATTATTTTTAAGTTCTGTTGCCAGCACCTGCAACCCACAAATATGACTGGGTTATATCAGTACTGAATTTGGCAAATGCTTGTCTCATATAGTGGCTGACTTTCAAAGTTTCTAAATTCTGGTAGAAGCAACCTGCTCATCAGTGCACCCACACTTCTGCTGTTTTCAAGTAAATGGAACCTGTATGCAAACTGTAGCTTGGGGACTAGATCTTTGTGCCACTTGCAAACTACTTGGGGGCTAGGATTGGAGATAAGTGTAGTATTGTAACCCACCGCTCCACGCTGGTTTTCTATCTTATGCCGCCAATCCACCCCTGTGATTTTGGAGTCAAACTCATTCAAAGAGTTCACTGTCAGCAAAATCTCCTGACCTTTCACTTCCGCAACACTGTGAAGCTCACATCTGGCCACAAGAGTGGTTTCCTACACAGTTGGCATCAATTTCCAAACTGCAACATTAGAAACTTGTTGAATATAAAGCACATAACACCTTAGGCACTGCAGCACAGTGATTCTCTAGTTCTAAACAAGTTACAATCAGCAAAATAAAACTGGCGAAAAAAGAGGAAGAAAACTAGACATTTGGAAATAGAAATGGTTTCTGGAAAACACTGTAAATAAGTCATTGAGCACAATGCATGGGACGCAGACACATGGTGCAAAGAATATTCTTACCTCATCAAGCTTCCACTTGCGGTACCGGTAAGCAATAGGTGCCACTTCCTCATTCTCTGAAGCAAAAGGGTTGGGCTCCTTGAATTCATATTTCTTTCCTTCCTATTGACAAAATACAGAAAGATACTGTTAATCCTTCAGAAGGAATGGATGGTGAACCAACCTCTGAAGCCCAAAGATATAAAGCTTGCATCTAGTTTGTGATCAACTAAAATTGGCCAGTACACTCCTGTGACAGTCACTAAGCTCCTCCATCACCAACAAATAAGTGTTAGTGCAAAATTTTTACTTACACATTGAATATTAATTGCATCCACTCTGGAGTGCCTCTAGGGTTATGCTGTCTGGCTCTCGACATTCTGCAGAGGCTACTGATAACTACAAGATGGATTTAACAGACAATAGCACAATAATCATTATTACCTTCTGCAGAACTTGCTGGGAGAAATTCTGGTTGATGAAAGTCGCTTCCTGACTGAGAGAGTGCATCGAATTGATGCTCTCTTTCTCTTCTGGAATTGGTTCCTGAGCAGTCTCATATACCTACAAATACATCATGGAAAAGATCAGAATTCCAAACAAAAAATAGTAGAGGATTGAGCTGGCAGCTAAGGAAAAAAAACTATTCAAAGATGGTGGTGTAGGGGGGAGTGCTTGACTTTCTTGAACTCCAAGTCAAATATTGCCCAACTAGTGACATCTATTTGGAGCTTGCATAAAACTACAAACTGAATCTGGTTCTGGATAATTCATAGCTTTACATAGTACTCCACAGCAAGAATCACAAAAGTAATGTAAGATATGAAAAACAGAAGTTCCTACCTTTTCAAGTGCCCATGGGTGAAGAGGATACTCACAGTGAGAAGATCAAAAGAAGAATCGCGCTTATCAAAGAAAAGCTTGTTGCCAACACGCTGAGCAACAATGTCCCATGAGTAAACAGATCGTGGTGCACACATGAGGGTTGACAGAATGGCATCTGTTGCGAACACTGTGCCAACATCTTCACTCTCCAACAGCAGCCGCCTGTGCAAGGGTGAATGAATATTAAAAAAAGAGAAGAACCAAAATAATATTGGTGTGGTCACTAAATATCAGGAAACTCAGCATGCAAAGCGAAATTGATACAGTGACATACACACAAAGACAATTGGAAGACGTGCAAAACAGGGATTGTGGTTCAACACGGCATTGATTATATACCTGATGACAGGGTCATCAGTAGTGGTGACCTTGTAAAACTGTCGGTTCTCAAACCTTTCCAGAACACGCTCTGTCTATGAAAGGCAAGACAGAATGGTGAAGTCAGTTCCAATTATTTGGGCAGTTCTTTCATTGATTATAAAATCCATGCAGCTGTCATTTTCAAGAATGTAACTAGTCTTGAGGACCCTCTGTACCTAATATTTGAGTCAATCTAAACAAAGAATCCAAGATAATCTGAGATAATCTAAGATTTCAGACCAAACATCAAGAGAGCACAACAGCAGACTATGGGACAAAGAGAAGAGAGGCATCAAATAAAAAGAACATAAAACTCAAAGGAAGTTCAGACAATATCAAAACTCTCTTGTGTGTTTGGTGACCTCCAGACAGCAACATTTACAGTGACTAGCTGACAAATGTGGTCAACAGTTGGAAACTATAACTCCAAACACAGTTTTTGAACAAAAGAAGGTTAGCTTACTTTGGGAGTCACACGATCACAAGCTTTGTCATAGTAGTCCAGGGTGCCACATGTTGTACTGCACACCATTGTCAAAAACATTCCAGCACTTTAGAGCATGGATTTAGTGTCTGGTATAGGTTAAAAGAACTGGCATGACAAGACATTCAGGATAAATACAGACTGAACAGGTATTGAATAGGAATCAAGTATTGAAGGAAGACCATACATATCTTCAGGTTCACCAACATCATAGCTGAGTTTTGACAGCGATGTGAGCGGAATCTGCTCCAAGACTGACCATTCAGGTCGGATATCAACCTGCACACCCTCCAATGACATGTCATAAAGGTTGCACACCACTCCGGTAGAACCTCAAATGTATCATAGCACATATAATAGACAGTCAACACTCCCCAACAGATGAAAGATTAGGCAAGCCTGGCATGCCTGTAAAGCTGCTGGACAACAATAACTTGAGCTATCAACACCAAAGAACTGACTGACTTGTCCTCAACTTCCAGCCATGAAAAACCCAGTATCCATCTAAGGCTTGCATTCAAGACCCCTCTGATTTTTGGGCAGAAACAGAATCAGATCCTGTTTAAAGAAACCAACTTCTTTAGTGATAATCCTCTTTTACAGACGTTCCCAACCTTCCTAGACTTTAACGTCTCTGTTTACTGGGGAGGATACCATTATGAGCATATATGCAACTAAGAGTTCCAAGAGTGAAGCAAGAACTCTTTAAACTGAATAGTCCAAAGGCTTCAAGTTGATCCACATACCGAGCTGTTGTAGACATTGCGGGGAGCATTTTTGTCCTGCCAATAGGCATTCCATTGTCCTCTCTTTTGCTGCTGTAATCTTTCACGCCGCTGCCTCTCCCTGTCAGCACCTGCCCCACTGTCACGACCTCCATCGCGTCGCCCCTCATCCCTGTCCCTCCTCTGGAACCTCTGAAGTAGACAAAACAGAGAGTTTCCCAGAGAATAAGTTGCTCTCTTCACACCACCATTGATCCAACTAGCTAACACCCCAACAAAAATAAACAGTGACTGCTGCAGATTGGAAACCTCCATGCTTCAGAGAAAAGAAACAATTTGTCACCTGTTGGAATCGGCGTGCACCATACTTGGGTCTGGGAGGAGGCCTTGTGTCGACCAAATGAAATGAGTCCTGAAGTTCACAAGCACGGAAGAAATGAGATGATTTGCAAAGAAATCCAGGTTAAAAACCAGTCTTTTCCAGAAGCTGAGTTTCCAGTCTGCTCACTGAATCAAGAATTTTTTTTAAAAAACAACCTTGTGTCTGCAGGGATGCAAAATAACACTATTGGCTGTCACAGTGAGTCAAGCAAGAAAGACTTCCATTCAGGACATTTATCAGGACCAAACAAAAAATTTAAGAAAAGCCATTATACAAAATCTGCATCCTCAGTTTCTGCCACATTTCTGGAAGCAACAGGAAGACCAGTCACAAGAGTCAATATCATCCTCATTCAAGCATCTGTGCATAAACTTCACTTCATTTCTCATGACCAAATGCCACTGCATAAATTAAAACACTTTGATTGCCAATTCCAAGGCTGTCCTTAACAGCTAATGTCATGCATAAGTAGGATAGTGAAGGAGGTTCAGGATGGCCAAGGAGATTGACCTGTGTTCTGTCTCCATTCTGTCCTAAAGAGAGAAAGTGGGCTTATGGAAAACAGAAATAACCAGTTCATTCTCTCCACCCACCAAGAGAGACCAAAAACTTGAGAGGAGATGAGTAGGGAGGAAAGCTATAATGGTAGAGACCTCATCCTCATTGGAGAAGAAGTTGAAGACAGCATTCCCTCCTGTGTTGTTGCGATCATAGCGACCTACAAAGATCAAAAACTTGCTGGAAGTTAGAATCCCAAATAGATCCAAGAGAGGCCCTAGCCTCTAATCAATTCAAAAGCTCAAGAACCCCCAATGACAATCTTTATCACCATGAAAGTTTCTTTTCACATTGCTTTGAGCATAGTGCTGGATGGTCTCTCACAACTGAGGTCACTGAATAAAAAATGAGAACTACAAGAAAACCATGACTTTGGTTAGAATATTGACCGCACAACTTATTTCAGAATAGAAGTTGTGAACTGTGGGTGTCTATGAATAGTATTGAAGAGAATATTGAGTTCAAAAGAGAGTTTGTCAACAGTAAAAAGGCTTGAAAATCAGTACAGTTTTGGCACAAAGGTTTGCATTTCTGCACCTCACCCTATCTAGGCATTTATCCTGATCCAAGAAAGCTACAGCTGTTCAAACATATGGAGGATTATATTTGAGATTGCAACAGAACCATGCAACCTCAAATAATCCAATTCCTAGGCCAGAGTTTGCAACCAGAGTGCATGCCATATGGTTATCTGCACATGTAGTTCCTCAAGTGGGGTACATCTGTTACAAGCACCTTGTTGGAAAGAAAGGTAGAAAAGGAATGCTACAAAGTTAGAAGGGATTTGGCAGATCATCTGATCGCCTCTGAAGATTATGATAAAATGGCTCAGAGGAAGGAAACTGAAATCACCATTACAGCATGTAAGAGATACCCTGAAAATTGCTGCCATCATCTGAGTTCATTAATCTCGGTTGAAAAATGGACACATTGTCCACATCGTAGCTGGAATGACTACAATGCGTAACATCTATCGACTTCGTTGAGTCCAAAACCACGTGGAGCGTGGGCATTAGCCCTGGCCAAGGTATACTGGACGAATGATGGCAGAACATTACAGCATCAACGGCTTTGTTCCAAAAACAGAACGCAGATCTACAAGCCTCTTGTTCTTTCAGACATTCTGCAAGATGAAAATGGGAATAAAAACGGGAAGGCAGAAGTACCGGAAGCATATTTGAACGCCTGTGCAGTCCAGTCTGAGGCGCGGCCCACGCGATCAGCCTTGCTAAACGGTGCATACGGCACATGCTCCAGCTGCGACGGCACGCTAGCTGGACCTGGTCCCCATCCCTCGAGGTTCTCTGCTACCTCCGGCACCGCGAAAGCCAAGGCCATGGTAACCAGTCACGCGTTCTTTCCTCCTCCCGTCTTAGGGTTTTGAAACAAAAACCACGAAAAAACAAAGCACCAAAAAAAAAAAAAAAATCCGAAAAAATCTCGATTGAAGACAAAAGATCTTCTTCAACAATTCTCTCTGCCAAGGAAAAAAAAAGATCCAGAGGTAAGGTTGCGCGAGCTGTGCAGTTCGCCTCTCAAGTGCAGAGAGGAGGGGAAGGGACGACGGCAAGAAAGGCGACTAGGGTTCGGAGGGGGAGAGAAGAGAGACGACGACGACGAAGACTGCCTATAACCGGTCACAAACCAGTCATCCGGTGAATTACCAGATTTACAAAAACCAGCCACTATTTCTCATCCAATCTTTATACCTTATTTCATCCTTCGAAGCAATCTCTTCTCCTTTCTAGGGCTTTTCAGGGGGGGGGGGTCAGAAGTTAGAACACATCCATTTGAACTGGTTTTTCATTTAATAATAATATTGATATCAACCTTCATCCAGCTATTTTTTTCATCCAACTTTCCCAGGTCATCCTACATCAAGCTATTATTTTTCATCAAACCTTGGGTTCATCCTTCCAAGCTATCTTTTCTTCAAGGGCTAAAAGTTTGGGGTTAAAAAGTTACAATGTTAGAACACATCCATCCATTTGACCTAGTTTTTCATTTATGAAGATGCCACCTTTGTTAGGCCCAAAGAGGGAGGCCCTATTTGCTTCTATCAAGTCCACAAAGGTTGGATTTGCTTGACAATAAATTGTTTTCTTCACACAAGCATTCGTTTGTGATATTTCATTTGTTTATTTTGGTGTTGGATTCACATTGAGGGTGCTTTTTAAGTAAATCGTTGTGTTCATACATGGGATGTAATCTCAATTTTGAATTTTGTGAAGTCTTTCCTTGTATTGTTATTGGTGTCTTAAGGCCACTTTGGTACCCAACTTGGTGTTTTTATGCCTTGGAACCAATTCCTCCTCTTCATCTTCCTTGTGAAGTGCTCAATCTTTATTCTTGTTGATCTAATTCTACTTAATTGTTTCATTAGCTCTTGAGTTTTGTTTTGTTTTTTTGTTATTTCATTGATTATTCCTCATCTTTCTTTTTTTGCACTACCTTCGTAGATCTAGCTTTTAAGAATTTGTTATATTTTGTATTTGTTATCATATCAATTTCATTAACCATTTTTTTCCATTGTGCTTTATAATAATTGAACTTTTTGTTCCTTCTATGGCCTTTTCCATTGTGTCTAAAGTGTTGTTTGAAATATTCATATTTCTTTGTTTTCCTCTTGCTAGGTTTTACATTAGTTGAAGGTCATGTGCCTTCAACTTGTTGGTGTTGCATTAAAGTTTAGCCCAAAGGTTGCATTATGTTGTTCAATTTGTGTGAGTGCCCATAAAAGATCTCTGGCATGTGTTGGATCATGTTAATTCTTGTGATTACCTATACAAGGCCTTTATCATGTGCTATCATGCAATTGTTTTATCTTTTTTTTTTGAAAAAAATGTCCATTTTTGTGAGGCATACTAATGTAACAACAACAAAATTCAAATTATTATTAGACCAACAATCTTAATTTCAAATTTTGCGAAGTTTTTTCTAATATTGTTATTGGTGTTTTGAGGTCAGTTTATATCCAAGTTTGTGTTTTTGTGACTTGGAACCAATTCCTCCTTTTCATATTCTTCGTTAAATGCCTTGTTTTATTCCTATTACTTTAATTCTACTTAATTATAAACTAGTTTAATTAACTCGCAAGTTTTGTATCCTGCTTTTCTCCACATAAAAAAATTATTCCTCTTCATCTTCCTTCTTATGCACTATCTCCATAGATCTGGCTTTTGGCAATATGTTATACTTTATACTTACTATCATTTAATTGCATTAACCATTTTTTTTCTTGTGCTTCACAAGATTTTTTATTTTTTATTTTTCCTTCTATGGCCTCCTTCATTGTTTTTAATATTTTTTGAAACCATGTTGTTTCCTTTTGCTGCCATGTTTATTTTTCTAAACAAGAGATCAATACTTGCAAGGTGTTTTTAATGTAATAGTAATGAAATTCAAATTCCTACTAGACTAGTAACCTCAAATTCGAATTTTGTCATGTCCTTTCCTTTAGTATTGGGGGTGCCTTAGGATCAATTTGGTGTCCAACTTTGTGATTTGTTTATTGTTTTGTTGTTCACATAAGGAATTGATTCCTCTTCATCTTCCTTCTTCTTCATTGCCTCTGCAAATTTAACTTTTAACAATGTAATGTGCGCTAACTTACTATCACTTCAATATATTTCATTAACCATTTTCTTCTTCTTGTGCTTCATGAATTGATTTCTGTATTTTACATTATGTGGCTTCCTCCACTATTAATAGGGTTATTTGATATTTTGGTATATCCTTATTTTCCCCTTATGTTGGGTTCTACATTAGTTGAAGGTCACATGTCTTCAACCTAGTATGTGTTGCATTGGGGCTTAGTTGAAAGGTTGTGCAAGATAGTGCACATTTTATTGTTTAATGTGTGAATCAAACCTATAATGGTCTTTCCCATGTTCCATCATGTTGATTGCTTTTGTTGTCATGTTTTTTTATGAGCCAAAAGGTTCATACTTTGAAGGCATAGCTAATGCAACAATACCAAGAACAAAAAAAAATGTTACATGAAGGAAAAGAATAAGGAATGTTGACTAAAATGTCGCTACAACCAATGTGTGATTTTGTTTCTTCTAGATCTCATGTTAGTTTGATCTCAAACATTCTATGTTGTAGATGGTCAATAACTAATGCCTTTTCATGAAAATAGTATTTTCCTTTGGCTTTAATTTGTTCACGAATTTTGGATATTTTACAATTTGTTTATGTGTGGCAAATATAAAGGTTATAGTGTAAACAATTCATCTTTGTTGTTCTATCTAGTAAAAGGTTGATGATTTTGCTTTGTTATAAGTACTAATTTTCTAGCAAAATCTTCAAGATGGCCAGTGCATACTTTGGCCAATTGTATTTTATGTGTGTTTGTTCGTTGTATCCTTTTGCATTTGGCATTTGATATGAGATGTGGTCATTAGTAGTTGAGAACATTGTAGTTTAAAAATGTGAATAATCTTATGCGATTATCACTTGAAACTTTATATAAATGATTATGGTTTCAAAGTTGTATGAGCTTGATTTATTGTTGATTTATTATACATGTATGAAACGATCCATTTTGATGTACTTTTAATTTTTTTGATTAATCTAATGATAATTAGTTATTTTGTGTAAGCATAAGTTTCTCTTTTCCCTTGAGTTACAATTACTTAAGGTGTATGAGTTTATATGGCAAGTTTTTTGTCTACTTAGTTGAAGATTAGTTCATGCAATCAACTATGTGTTCACATGGAGCTCATTGTTGCAAATGTTAAATACACATGTTTTTCACTAATGTTTATTTGGGTTTATGTTATGAAGATGGCAAGACATTTTACATTACATAACTTTTGATAATTTTGTGGAATTATTAATAATGTTGCAAAGTTCTTGGAAAATTGTTTGTTGGGATTTACTTGAGTTTTTTTCTTTAACAAATAGGTATATTTGTGTTTTTTGGACATATTTGGGTTTAGTTGTGCACGTGTTTAATATTAATATTATATTTATGTTTAGGTGGTTAGTATATTACTTTAGGTGAATACAACTTATTAATATTTTTTGTCTTTTTTAATTAGTTCATGACTTAACCTTATTTCAAAAGCTTGATTTTCCCTAAACTTAAACTTACCATCAACTTAACATACATTCTTTTTTTAATTATAGGTTGGTACTAGCTCATGGTTTGATATATAAGATTGTTGTTGTGAACTTGATAACCATCTTTCAAAGCACATTTTTGGTGCTTTCAATGTGTTGTCTACTATTTTATTTTTGTTGTTTAAATTTTGAGACCAAATTTAGCATACAATTTGAGTTGTTTGAAGTGTATAATTTTTTTCTAAAAGATTTAATATTCCTAAGTTCTATTGCAATATATGAATATGGTGGAAATATACACATTAGGGAACTAGCAACATTGGTGATGAAGAATATTGGTAGTGCTATATATGGGGAACAACAATTGGTGACTAATTATTCATCAATTATTGTTATTCTAGCTTTTGAAGAAGCTTCTATGCAAAAGCTTATTAAGGTACACAAGAAAAAGATAAAAGGATCAAAGTTCATAACAACCTTTGAGGTGATTTTTAAAAAAAAATGGTTGTCTTTTGTTATTACATAAGTTTTCCATTCATGTTGGGGTCATATTGATTTTAAGTTTATGTGGAAAGATTTTGATTCATAGATTTAATTTTTGAAGTTGACTTATTAAATTTGGTACATGGTTTTTGTATATATATATGTTGGGATATTTTTGGTTGCAAGTTGTAAGGAATTCATGATTCCCATTGGGGTTCATTGTTTGAGAACATTTGTTCAAAGTGTCACCTTCCATCTTTGATTAGTGGGGATGGTGGTTATTATTGTTTTGCATGTAGATGTATGGTGATGCGTGAAGTGCAATCATGAATTAGTTGCAAAATCAATAAAAAAGTGTAAAAGTTCAATACGATTCAAACACTTATTGGTTGTCATTTTGAAACGCTTGCAAATTTCAAGGCAAAATAAGGCTTGTACATGGGGCTTTTTAGGGATTAAAAGTTGTAGGGGAAATATGCATTCAATCTTGTACTATAGAAATAGTGGGGTTTTTTGCTATCAAAAGTGCATAAATGTTGGTTAATGTTTAGTTTAAAAATTGTATGTAATAGGTTATTATGTAGAATTTTGATGCATTAAACAATTTTTTTTATAAAGATGGTTTGAGTATATAGGTTGGGTGATTATGGCCGACTTATCGTCAATATATTTTAGGGTGTGTAAAATAATTCTGGTTATATAGACAACACATATTGATTTGTTTTTGGGTTTTAGGTATATAGATTGGGCAAATTTGTGAAAATGATAGTGCTTTGATTTTTGGATTTACAAGCATAGTGGGCATGGTTACATTTTGTTTAGGGGTTTGAACATTTTCAATATTGAAAATTGATATTGATTTTTTCCCATACACATGGATATTGGGATGGATGATAGAAGGTTTTGTTGGGTTTTGACATTTAGATCTATGAACTAATTCTCACTCAATGATTATTTAAATGTGAAATTTTGCACATGATGTATTGTTCAATTAATGTATAAAATGAAAAATATATTTTTGTTCATGGCGATAATAAATAAAATATTGTATATATGGACTCGTAGGTTTTTGACTTGTAGATTTTTGTGTTCATTAGTGCATAGATTATGTAAATTTTGGTTTAATATTTCATAGACATTTGGAAGAGTTTTGAACATTTTGTATATTGAATTTACATATGAACAATATATAACTTTTGAAATATTATTTTTTTGATTGTGTTTTATTTTGTTTATATATAAAGATTTTTAATTTTGAAGCAAACTCCAATGTGCATTGATTTTAAGACTTTTGAAAAACTTTTTAGAATGGGTCTAGGTGAAGACATTCTTTGATGAGTTTTTGTTAAATTTACAGTTAAATGAAGACATGAATTATTTGGCATTACGTTCAAGGTTACAAAAACTAACATTGCTTTTAAAACAAAAACCTAATGATATCTGAGCAAAATGTGTATAGTATACACATTGGACCTATATGTGAAGCAAATACTAAAGTGTAATTTATTTTGGATCCATATATTATTACTTCCTATTGCATTTCATATTTAATAGAAATGGATAAATCAATTTCATAAAAGATGTAATTACTTTTGGAAAAATGTAAAGATAACAAACAAAAACATTTGAACATATTAAAAAAATAGGAAATACATTCTTGGATGCACAAAAAATGTTTGTTTGATAAACAATTCATATAACATTGTCAATTCCATTACATCATGCCACAAGATCTTTTC
>Ga0209208_10007313_pt1 | contig 14991 bp, 14 predicted proteins | sample S1TSphfallax_3_FD_187694 | JGI IMG/M metagenome (GOLD analysis project Ga0209208, IMG submission 187694) | Host-associated microbial communities from peat moss isolated from Minnesota, USA - S1T2_Fd - Sphagnum fallax MG (SPAdes) (version 2) | ecosystem: Host-associated > Plants > Peat moss >...
ACATCCCATTTGAAACAATAAATAATTAGGCTTGAACACATGTCTAGTAGATGTTGAACAAAATTGTCTTGTGCTAACCATGAATTTTCTAGCTCAAGTTTTCTTGTTTTGGTTCACAACCAAGTAAAAAAAAACTTAACATGTTAAAAAAAAAAAAGTCAAAATTAACTTATATAAGGGAGTTAAAATTTTGGAATAATAGGTCAAGATTCCACTTTAAACAATGTAAATTAATTTTCAAGACATTAAATAGAAAGAGGATAATTGTCTTGTGCTAACCAATTTTGAAGCTAATCAAGTCTTATTGTTTTGGTTCACCACCAAGTATAGAAACAATCAACAATGTATTGGTGATTTACTTATAGTTCATATTGATGCCCAAATTTTGGATGAACGGTTGAACATCTAGGTTGTGATAATAAATAAGTAGGTTACAACACACCCAACAAAAAAAACATTGGAAATGTCTTTTGCTAAACATTTATAAATTGTTCGATCAACTTGTTATATAGTTCATAACAAAGTGTAGAACAATTGAAGGCAAATCAAAATTAACTTGTACAATGGCATTAAAATTTTGGAACAATTACAGAGCATTCCATTTTAAACAATTTAATTAAGTTTCAACACATTCAACAAAAAGAAGGTAATTCTCTTCTATTAACCATGTTTGTATCTAATCAAGTCTCATTGTTTTGGTCCACCGCTTGGTATGCCAACTCACAAGTAACTTGCCATCAAATGAAACCCCCTTATTGTTTGCCAAATTATGCTTCACTCCTTAAGTATTCAAGGCAATTTTATGTACTATCCATAGGAGCATTTTGTATTAAAAATGAATACAACTTACACATGAACTCCAATAATGATGAACACCCCTCAATGGTTCCTGCAATCCCATTCATATACACTTGTCTTCATTACCTACAACAATCCATAATGAACTTTTAATGTGAAAGATATAAAGGTTCCTAGCAAAAGCAAAAGAACTTGATGCACATACATGATCTTCTTTAAGCATGCTAAATCATCCTTGAGCTTCATGTCAAAGGCAATTTAGACACAACTTATAACTAATGACCTGATCAAGTCTATCATTTTTCCTTTTCAAAACCAATTTGGAATCAAGTGAACTTGTAATCATGGGTTCCCCGCAAATCACGATAAGACTTTCAAGCTTCATAGCATTCAACTTTCTAACATATCAACAATGTAGATATGAAAGGGTAGGTCAAACAGAAAATAACAAGTGGCCCGAGCAATTACCAATTACAAGTAAATTTGCATCTCCACTTCATTCATCATCCTCAAATATGGCAATGACAAAATTGATACCACTTAATGTATCTTCACTCCTCTCATAAACACCATCATTGCCACTGACTATGTGGTATTTATGTGGCATTAGAAACTTTGCAACACAAACCACATTACATAACATGCATACCACACGAGAATCTTTAAGCAAAACAAATCTTCTATCACTACTACCCCACCTTTGATAGTACAACCCTGCAACAACATCATCACCTATAGCAAAAGATGTGCCTCACTTGTCAATGGATTCTTTTCTTATCGTATGCATGGGTTATGTACAACAAACTACCCAAAAAACAACACCTTCTAAGTTTCCAATTTTTGAACATTCACTACAAAGTTATCACCGATCTCCAAGGTAGTTGTTAATGCATTCCCATCTACACTATAATCCCACTTTCCATCCCAATTGTCATACATTGCATTACAAACTGACCTTGTGTCCACAAGTTGTAGGATCCTTGGTACCCAATGACCTATCCACTTTAGATTTTGGCAATCAACCCACTTTCCATCAAAGGAAAAAGTATAAAAACAAGTTAAATCTTTCACCATGAAAGTAGTCAAGTTATTTTTGTTTGTAGCCAAAATGGAATGCAATTGTACTTTTAATGTTAAATGGAGAATTTTTTTGAAGCACCTCAGAGGGGCATGCTAGAGCTCTGGGATGGGACTAGGAAGAGTTGACAAGCTTCACTCACTCACACGGGCCTGCACAAATCAACACAAGGTGATTAGTGCATAGTTGGAACACCTTTGGTGCTAGGACGAACCATAGGCAACACAAACACACAAGATTCACCACGGCCTGGACTTGGGGGAAGCCACCACCTTCCCCCTTATAGTATACTTTGCACCTCTCCACAAAGCCCACATCCAAATTGTTTTTTGTCCTGAGACTCCCAAGTGGGAGTCCCAAAATTGCCAAGGTTAGGACTCTCGCAACTTTGGGGCGCCATAACTTTGCATGCAGACCTCTAATTGAGATGAGGTCTGAAGAAACGTTGTCGCCCTTGTCGAGAGCTTTCTAACGATATGTCGCACGCCATCTGCACGCGCAAATGGGTCGATTCCCAACTTTTAGTGGTCAGGAGTCAAACTGCCAATTTGACTCCCGACCTTTCTTTTGGCCATAACTTGAGTTTCAAATGTCCAAATTGATAATGCGAACCCATTTTAGATATCTAAATTCCAAGAGCTTTTCATTGATATAAAGAATGCTTCAAGCCATTGAGGTTTGACCCCTGAAATTGCCCTCTGAAGATTCAGAAGTCCACTAGGACTCCAACTCCCAAAGTGAAACTCCTTTGGGGTGTGAGGGTTCGTTCCCTCACACCTTCTCACACTCCCAGGAGTATGTTGTGTGATTCCTGGCTTCCTTCTTGGCCTGCAACCTTGCAAACCCTTGCCTTGGTCACAAGCCCAAGGCTAGGGTTGCGACAAGGTATGTCAAAGGTTTTAATGCGATGGCAAAACCTTTGAACATGTTTTTGAAGTTAGATCAGAAGTGGCAATGGGGCGATGAGCATGAGCGAGCTTTTGTGGAGCTTATGTTGGGACTTGGAATGATGTTGACACAGTGTGATGATGAAAGGAAGGAGTTTGTGGTGGCCTATGTAAGTCGTTTGAACAATGTAACAGAATCACGTTATAGTTCATACGAAGGAGAGTGTTTGGAAACGAATGACTGATAAGGGCCTTAAAAAACTATCTAAAGAGTTGATAAGGCAGACTTCTCGAAAACCAGCCAAGCAAATAATCATTTCTGAACTGGATGGTGGTTTTGGGTACAGAGGGCCATAGGTTCAAATCCTGTCACCTTGAATCAAAATCAAAGTCAACTAAAAACATGAAAATAAATCGACCCTTATCACCTCATCTTACCATTTATAAGCCACAGCTTACTTCTACTTGTTCCATTTTCCATAGAATTTTTGGGGCTTTCTTAGGGGCGGTGTGGGTTGTTGCACACTTCAGGTGTTACTTGTTTGGCACATAGTTTACCCTTGTCATTAATCACTAGCCGCTCAAGTGGTTGATGGAGTCTAATAAGCTTACATGAAAGTTTGCACAATGGGCTCTTATTTTACAGGAGTATGACTTTTAGGTGGTGCATAGACCTGGAGTTGTAAACTTTGATGCCAATGGGTTGAGTCGGAACCCATGCACTAGTTAGGAGAATAATACTGGAGCTAGATGGCATGGCAAGGTTGATGAGGAGATGGTGTTAGGTTGGCATGCATTGGCCTTTTTGTGCTTGTTGGGTGTGGACTCTAGTATGGAGGGCCACGTGACATCTTACTTTAATCAAAGGGTAGATGACCAATCTTCAAATCCTGAGGTTGGGGATGGTAGCACCGGTCACCATGATGTTCATGACGATACATTGGTGTTGGAGTTTTTATGGACCAATATGGTGCCATGCATGGTGAGTGCTAAGGAAAGAGATTATGTTCTCCAATGAGCTAGGAGGTATCGGTTAGAGGGGACACATATACTTCGAGTGTGGGAGGATGGTAGGGTGCAGATTATACCACATCTAACCCAAAGAGGGCATATTGTGCGGCATGCCCATGAGGAATTAGGGCATTTTGGAGTAAAGCAAACACATAGCTTACTCCTAGGTCAGTATTGGTGGCGTGGTATGCACACTAATGTGCAACGATTGGTGTCAGATTGCATGGTTTGTGATAGGGTGAAGGCATCGTTCAATGCCCCTACACCACAGTTACACCCCTTGCCTATTATGGGGTTGGGTTATTGCTGGAATTTGGACTTTGTGGGACCATTACCATTGACGATATGGCACAATAGATATGTGTTGGTGATGGTGGAGCACTTCTCCAAGTGGATTGAGTTGGTGCCATCCCCCGACAAATCTAGCGAGGGAGTAGCGTATACATTCCATAATAGGGTGCTTAATCATTTTGGTCCACCAGCTAAGGTGTTGACTGATCAAAGTATAAAGTTTCAAGGTGAGTTTCAAGTCTTGTGTGACAAGGCGTTGATTGATCACCGAACCATGTCTTGAAATCATCCTGAGGCAAATGGTTTAGCCGAACGTGTGGTACAGACGGTGAAAAGGGCATTGCGCAAGTATGGCCTATAGAAGGGCCACCTAGGGGATTGGGATATTCAGTCACCATGGTTGGCCATGGGATATCGATTTAGTCATCAAGCATCCTTGGCTTCCTTCTCACCTTATTTTCTATTGTACAACCAAAATCCAAACTTGTTAACGACGATTCGTCGTGAGTCTAGTGAGGTGGTGAACCTTGATGACCCGGAAATGTGGTTGAGGGTGTGTTCTCAACGTGTAAAACTTTTTCGAAAAGTTATGCTAACAACATTTGAGAACCTTGCCATTACTCAACACGAGGATGCATTACGATGTGCAATTATCCAGGGTGGAGGTTATCGACCATCAATTCATAGGTTCCATGTGGGGGACTATGTTAATTTGCAGCAGACTGCACCGACGACGTTGGATGTAACGACAAGCCACATTATCTTACGAATGCGAAAGGTGTTAGCTTCTAAAGTTCTCATGTTGGAGGGTCATGATGGTATTGTTTAGAAGGACCATGTGCGTAATTTTGTGCCATGTCACCTCCCAAATGTGGATGGTATAGTTGACCCAAATTTGGCAATGGTACGAGCCGGCTTGGTGTATGTTGTGTGGGTCTAGAGGTGGAGCAACCCATATGTTGGTGTGTGATAGATGTTCCAAGGGGTTGGCACGTGGTGTGCATGACTCCACCTATGGATGTTGTTCCCGCTGGACGGTGGGTTTGTCCTCGTTATACTTTGGAGGGGTAGATGACTTGATCTTCACATGGTATGGATTGTACATGGGCAACTAACGATGGGGCAACATAGCACCCAACCTTCTGATTTGTGCACCTACGAAGGTGTATAACATGTAGAAGATGTATAGGGCTACCTGGAAATTAGAAGGACCTAACCACCATCTAAGGGGGCAAGTTATGGTACATGGGTATTTGTGTATGCTCTCGTCCATGTTATGTGTTTGTGTGTGTATGTGAGTATGGTATGTCAGCGATGTATGTTGTATGACAATATGTATTCGCACGACAACTGTCATGACCATATGTGTGTTAACTATTACGTATAATGTGTTATGGTAATAAATAATGCCTACTTAGGGTTTCCAGGTTTAGGGTTAGAGGAGAGTGGCTCTTCTGGTGGGACCCGCCCTCATGTTGTGAGTGGGGGTATAGTGTGTGAGAAGGCTCAAAGAACGTAGTTGAGCCTAGAACGTTGGGAGTAGTTGGAGTTGATGGAGCTCCGAGCTATGGTGTCCTGTTAGCATCGGTTTGGATTCTTTGAGTAGAGTGGGCTTGGCTTGACTATATGTGTTTGCATCATGAGTTTTATGATAGTAGATATTTCTCATGACATTTTCAATTGTGGTACAAAGGTATTTGTGTATGCTCTCGTCCATGTTATGTGTTTGTGTGTGTATGTGAGTATGATATGTCAGCGATGTATGTTGTATGACGATATGTATTCGCACAACAGAGTCCTTTAAATACATATATGGTGAGAATTATCCTTGACAAAATACTTATTATGACAAATAATTTCCTTAAGCACCACCAAAATGGTGACCAAATCCTATGATATAATTTGATTGAATATTAACTAATTAGGCACATTCCACTTGAGATTATAAATTAGGCTTCAAAACATCCAACATAAATAGGATAATTATTTTATACTAAAACCAATTATGCAATTCAAGTCTCCTTGTTCTAGTTCATAACCAAGTAGAAAACTTCAAGTACATATTGGAAGGAAATTAAAACTTGTAAAATAACATCAAAATTCTTGAATAATGGATCATGAACATTCCATTTGCAACGGTAAATAATTAACCTTCAACACATCCAATAGCTATTGAGCAAGCTTGTTTTCTACTAATCAATTGTCTAGCTCAAGTCTTTTTGTTATAATTCACAACCAAGTACAAAAAAAATATTAGTTGTCTTTTACTAACCCGTTTTAAGTAGTTCAATCAATTTGTTGCAATCAATAGCCAAATGTAAAATAGGTCAAGGCAAATTACAATTAGCTTACACAATGGCATTCATTTTTGGAATAATGGCTAAACATTCTACTTTAAACAATGTAATTAGGTTTCAACACATTCAATAAAATGACGATAATTGTGTTCTACCCACCAATTTCATAACTTTCATCAAATCTTTTTATTTTGGTTCACAACCAAATACATTTTTAAAAAATCAACTTTGTCTTCTACTAACCATTTTTATTTAAGTAGTTCAATTACCTTATTATACTCCATAATTAAGCAAGTGCAAAAAAATTCATGGTCATACTTGGAATAATGGCTAATTATTGGAAATTTTAAACATTTAAATTAGGTTTTAACATATCCAATAGAAAGACAATAATTGTCTTAGATGTTCACCAATTTCGAAACTCTAATCAAGTCTTTTTATTTTGGTTCACAACCAAGTGCAAAAGAACCTCATGTTGTTTTTTGATAACTAGTTATATTTTAAGTAGCTTGATCGGTTTATTATAGTCCATAACCAAGTGCAAAATAGCTCATGGTCATATTTAGAATAATGGTTAAACATTGGAAACTTTAAACATTTAAATTGTGTTTCAACACATCCAACAAAAAGAAAATAATTGTTTCAAATGTTCACTAGTTTTCGAGCTCTAATCAAGTCTTGTTGTTATGGTTCACAACCAAGTACAAGACAAACATCACTTGTCTTTTGCTAACCAATTCTATATTTAAATGGTTTGATTAACTCCTTCTAGTCCATAACCAAGTGCAAAATAACTCATGACAAATCATTGATTTTTGGAATAATGGTTGAACATTGGAAACTTACAACATTATAATTAGGTTTCAACACATCCAACAAAAATAGGATAATTGTTTTCTATTAACCAATTCTAATTAAGCATCTCATTTGGCATAACCAAGTGCATAATAGCTCATGGAAAATCATTGTTTTCTAAAATGGTTAAACATTGGAAACTTTAAAACATTTTAATTAGGTTTCAACACATCCAACGAAAACATGATAATTATCTTTTGATCAAGTTTTCTTGAAATGATTCACAACCAAGTACAAAAAGGCATTAGTTGTCTTTTGTTAACAAGTTTTAAGTAGTTTAATCAAATTCTTCTAGTCCATAACCAAACGTAAAATAGCTTAAACCAAATGATTCATTTATGGAATAATGGCTCAACATATTGGAAACTTGAAACATTATAATTAGGTTTCAACACATCCAACATAAAGAGGATAATTGTATTATGTTCATTAGTTTTGTGGCTTTCATCAAATTCTCCTTGTTTTGGTTCACAACCAAGTACAAAAAAAAACATCAATTGTATTTTACTAACCAATTCTGAATGGGTGTAGGTACAATTGGGTGGTACCGCTAAAAACGTCACACCTTCATTTTTTCAAGACTCATCAAATGTTGGAAAACTATAGGAAACACATAAAGAAAGCTTTTTAGTAATTTTTTGTTGTTGAATACATTAACTAGGTTGTATAGATCTTGAAACTTTGACAATGTCAAAAATATTTTTAATTTTGGTGTTCCTATTCATTACATTCACACAAAGTTTCAAGAATGTCATAATCATTGTTTTCATTGAACTTTTTAGTTAAAAACATTTTTCAAACAAGGTTTGGGGTTGTTTTTTATGGATATCATTTTCTAAGGTACTTTAAATGGTATTCTAATATATATTTCTATTGGGTAATTATTTGAATAGGTATGATTTAATTATGAATTTGCAAAGTTTAGGAACTTCATTCTTGAAGGGGTCACATCAATAAGGGATGCAAATTTGTAATGATTTCCACCTTTTTTATTGCAATGAAAACTGCAAGCTATATACTTCGGCATGCAATAAATAAACACAAGATTTTTTTATATAATTATGAAATAAAATAAAGAAAAGTACCCAAGAATATTATTTGGCCAATTTTTGTTCTTTATCCATTCCTTGAAGTTGTTCCTAGTGGGTCCACCCAATTGTACTTACACCCAAGTAACTCAATCAACTTCTTTTAGTCCATAACCAAATGCAAAACAACTCAAGGCAAATCAAAATTAACTTATACAATGGCATTCATTTATGAAATAATAGTTGAGGATTCCACTAAATAAACAATGTAATTAGGTTTCAACACATTCAACAAAAGAGGATAAATTTTGCTTCCTACTAACTAGTTTTGTAGCTATGATCAAGTCTTCTTGTGACAATTCACAATCGAGTATAAAAATGGCATCATAATTGTTTTTTGTTTTAACTAGTTCTAAATTGTTTAATCAAATTGTAATGGAAAGTGAATGAAAGCTTACTTATTGAACATTGACATCCAAATGATTGAACATCACATTTGCAATAGTAAATAATGAGGCTTGAACACATGTCCAATAGATGTTGAACAAAATTGTCTTGTGCTAACCATGAACTTTCTAACTAAAGTTTTCTTGTTTTGGTTCACAACCAAATACAAAAAAATTTAACATGTTCCAAAAAGTAGAGTCAAAATTAACTTCTATAATGGAGCTAAAATCTTGGAATAATGGTTGAACATTCCACTTTAAATAATGTAAATTAGTTTTCAACACATTCAATAGAAAGAGGATAATTGTCTTGTGCTGACCAATTTTGAAGTTAATAAAATCTTTTTGTTTTGGTTCATTAAGTATAGAAACAATCAACAATGTATTTGAAGGTGAATCAAAAATTACTTGTAGTTCATATTGATGCCCAAATTTTGGATTAATGTTTGAACATCGAGGTTGTGATAATAAATAAGTAGGTTACAATACACCCAACAAAAAAACATCAAAAATGTATTTTGTTAAACAATTAAAATTGATCAAATAGTTTGTTTTATAGTTCACAAGCAAGTGTAGAATAGTTGAAGGCGAATCAAAATTAACTTGTACAATGACATAATTTTGTTTGAATAATTACTGAACATTCCGTTTTAAACAATTTAACTAAATTTCAACACATTCAACAAAAAGAAGGTAATTTTTTTCTATTAACCATGTTTGTAATTAATCAAGTTTCATTGTTTGGGTCCACCACTTGGTATACCAACTCACAAATAACTTGCCATCAAATGAATCCCCATATTCTTTGCCAAATTATGCCTCCCTCCTCAAGTATTCAACACGATTTTATGTATTGTCCATAGGAACATTTTGTATTAAATATCAATACAACTTACACATGAGCTCCAATAATGATGAACACCTTCAATGGTTCTTGCAATCCCATTCATATACACTCGTCTTCGTTACCTACAACAATCCATAAGAAACTTCTAATGTGAAAAATATAAAGGTTCCTAAGAAAAGCAAAAGAACTTGATGCACATAAATGATCTTCTTTAGGCATGCTAAATCATCATTGAGCTTCATGTCAAAGGCAATTTAGACACAACCTATGAATAATGACTTGATCAAGTTTATCCTTTTTCCTTTTCAAAACCAATTTGGAATCAAGTGAACTTGTAATCATGGGTTCCCCACAAATCACCATAAGATTTTCAAGCTTCATAACCTTCAACTTTCTAACATATCAACAATGTACATATGAAAGGTTAGGTCAAATAGAAAATAACAAGTGGGTCGAACAATTACCAATTACAAGTAAATTTGCATCTCCACTTCATTCATCATCTTCAAGTGTGGTGATGATAAAATTGATACCACTTAATGTGTCTTCATTCATCTCTTAAACAGTATCATTGCCACTAACTACGTGGTCTTTATGTGGCATCATAAACTTTGCAACACAAACCACATTACATAACATGTATACCACATGAGAATCTTTAAGCAAAACAAAACTTCTGTCACTACTACCCCACCTTTGATAGTACAACAACATCATCACCTATAGCAAAATACGTGTCCCACTTGTCAATGAATTCCATTCTTATAGTATGCATGGGTTTTGTACAACAAACGACCCAAAAATCAACACCTTTTAAGTTTCCAATTTCAATAGTCACTGCAAAGAAATCATCAATCTCCAAGGTAGTTGTTAATGCAGTCTCATCTACACTATAATCCCACTTTCCATCCCAACCATCATACATTGCATTACGGACTGACCTTGTGTCCACAAGTTGTAGGATCCTTGGTACCCAATGACCTATCCATTGTAGATTTTGGTAATCAACCCACTTTCCATCAAAGGATAAAGTATAAAAACAAGCTAAATCTTTCACCATGAAAGTAATCAAGGTATTTTTGTTTATAGCCAGCATGGAATGCAACTTCATTGTACCTTTAATGCTATCACAACTAAATGTGAGGGAATTCTTGGGTACCTTTTCCTCTTTCACTAATCAACATACCTTCCGTAAAGGCCTTCTTGCACTTGAGTATGATGTCTTTAGTCTCTTTAACAAATGTTCATGCAAAAATTGAACTACTTCCTTTGCATTTTGTAGTTTGGCACCATTAGCATCAAGTTGTTCCTTTGGAACGAGTCTTTTGATGGCAACACCAACACCATCATGCAAGCCCTTTCCATGCCCATTACCAAAGAAATTCCACATTGTCATAAAACCATTAGCCATGTTTGGGTATATACTCACAAAAAACTAGGGTTTTGTGCTTTTGAATTGGTAGGTTCACCCATTGGACCAGATCCAATGGGATGTTGGGGCGTAGTCATTCGAGACCATGTGGCTCCAATGTAATTCTAAATGATGTTGAACGAATTTAAAGTCATGTTTTTGATCATCTAAAATGTAGAAATGGTACTATGGAAGAATCAAATAATTTTTGTCAAATGGATTGGGATGAAAATTATGGTGATAAATAATGTGTACTAATATTTTGATCTAATAGCTAGATGCTAGTGCATAAAAGGCACTTCATTTTTCACCTCAAATGAATAATTTTAAGCAAAGTCCACAACAAAAAAAATTGTGTTTCTAGGGAAGGAGACAATAGAAGCTTTAAATTGTTTATTTTGCCACCTTGATACAAAATTATGCTTGAAATTTTTTTGTAGCTTGGGTTTGAAATACTCAATGGATTTTTCATTATTGGTCTTCTTATAGACAAAGGTTAGCTTCTTCAAAGGATGTTCAGCCTTTGACATTATAGTCTCCATAGCCAATCTTTTCCACTCAACCACAGTCGAATTAAAACCATTGCACTCTATTGGACACAATGGAATTTTTTGATGCCATAATCTTTACATTGTCCATACAAACATTTCTTGTGATGCCTTTCATCTTCATATTTTTTGGGTCAAATTAGTATCTACCACATCATGGCTATGTCTAGGTATATAGCAAATATAACATTAGAAGAGAATTGGTTTGCATTCCTTAAACATATATATCGGCAAAGTGCAATTGCATTTTTTAATTCCATGGAGTTCAAATGTTACCCTCATGTTATTTAAACCAAGTTGAAGTTGGTCAATTTGAACATGGTATATGTAGCTACAAGTACTCTTTTCCTTCATTTTCTTCACATAAAAGGGTCTTAAACTTTCAAATTTTAGTTGTCCAATAATGGCCACTAGATTGGATTCCTTGAATTGAAGAAAAAAATCTATCCACAAACAAATGAAGACCATTAAATTAAACACATTGTACATGTGCATGTTTATTATTGTAATGTTTATTATTTCTCATCGTACACTCCATTTTAACTAAATACTTTTGCTAGTTTATTTAAGAATAGTGATTTCTATAGCAAATCAATCACTATTACTTCATTATAGGGATTGTTGCCTAGTGATGACATTCTTCATTTTGCACATTAAAATTCTTTAAAATTCTTCATTTAGCACCTTGTCAAAACATTCTTGACCCGCGAATGTTTACCAAATTACACTGGTTGATCTATAAAATTCGTTAAAATTCTTGTTTCTTTGGGCTTCCATAACATTCTCGCACCAAGAATGTCATAACTATAGATTGTTGACAAACATTTATATAATTAAGTAGTATTACATCATTGTACATGTACTTATGTGTTGTACATTTAGGAGATGTTACCACATCCATTATGGACTTAAATGTACAATTAGGTATTGTTGCAACATTTTAATCAGACTTTTGTAGTACACGACTACATTAGTTTACAATTTTTTACATACTAATCAATCATAGTACACAAACTTGCACGATTTACACCAAATAGTGTTTGCATAGTCCACAAAAGTCATGGATGAATGAAAACAACTACATAGTAAGTATGTTGGTTTTCCTACAACTTCCCAAGTTGGAAATCCTTCCATAATTCTTTTGTTGCTAGTCCACAACAATGTCATATGTGTATTTAATTAAGGAGCATTGAAACACAATATAATCAAAATAGGATGAATGATAAGGTATTTGTACACATTACTTGAGTCTCCATTAGGAAATGTGGGCTTCTCATCATACACTCCAACTTCCAAGCATTTTCTCATCACATCATCTTTATTAGGACTCACACGAGTCTTAGATGCCCACCATGCAAATTGCAACATTCTTGACATCAATTGTGCAACCATCAATCTTGGGGTTCCTGACTGATAGTGACCATAAGGGGATGCTTGGATTATTGGTTATGCTATGCCTTTCCAATGCATTAGCAATATTTCTAGGGTGTAGACCTACAATTGTTACAATTCCACTCATTGCATAAGATGGACCTACATGAATAATTGAAAAAATGAGACAATGTTTATTAGTAAGTTCAAGATTGGACTTGGAACTTTTGACCTTTTGTAAAGTTTTGTCCATTCTTGCAATAATTTCATGTTGTGCCACAATTGTATTTGTTGGAACAATGTAATTAGGTAAATTATGACAAATTTTCTAAGTTGAAAAAAACTTTTACGACACAAGCTTCTTGCTTTGGGGTCCAAGACAAATAAGAAAGGCATTTGAAACATAATATGCAAGGTTCGTTGCCAATATTCATTGTGACCATTCATCCATTGTCTCCTTTGTTTGAGAAATTTTGTCTTGCACTCCATCCTTGCACATGTCATTTTGTGTTTGATTCAAGGAACATTTGCATTGCTTTTCATTATGTTTTGTTTTTTCAAATCTTAGTATCTTTTGCAAGTTAGTTTATAGCTTGGTTGGTAGGTCTCCCATAACATACATGCCTTGCATCACCTTAGTCTTGAGGTGCTATGTTATATATAGATTAGGTTGAGTTGCTTTTCTTACACGTGTTCAACCTTGTACTTACAAAAAGATGTGCAATAAAAAAGAAACAATCTTTTTTGCAAGAATTATATACTAAAGACAAATCAAGTAGATGGGCCCTAACTCTTATGTTACATGAAGTTTTCAAACCCTAATATCATAGGAAATCGAAAACAATTATGTGAAACAAAATGATGTTCCCAACATGTAAAGAAAACCTTCACTATATAGCAAGTTTTTTGCTATCTAATTGTGCAAGTTAAGGATTATAAGATTAAATACATAAAGAAATTCAAGTAGGCTAAAGCAAGTGTAAACTATAAATCAAGATTGTAAACAGATAAAAGTCCATGAGAAGCTTGAAGAATCATACATTAACCTTAAATACTATCTGCAACATTGATAATCAAACAAAAGAAAACAAAATAAACTTGACAAACGTATAAAGACAACTCAAAAGGTGACAACTATTACCTTGCAAAAACTTTGGTTGAATTGCCAATTACATTCATGGAAGACAAATCAAGGTGATGAGCCCTATGTAAAGGTGTCCTCCTTGGGTATTATGTTACATGTGAAGTCTTCAAACCTTAATACCATAAGAATTCAAACACAATTTTGTTAAAAGTTTTTTTTGCACTTGGATTTCAAGGGACGTTATTCATTCACTGGTCTACCTACTCCTATGGAATTGATTTTTTTTCTTTTCTTCAAAGAACCATTAAAAAAATAAAGTCAAAGAAACATCGTGCATGCTAATGAACTTTAGAGGGTGGAACATACATAATACATACAAGTATGGGTTGTTGTAGTAGTTACGACTAAAAGAGGAATTGTGTAGCAAAAAACAAACACCATACCCTTGCTATGAGTACCATAGATATTCCATTCTAACATACCTACAACTTTGGTGGTAGTGGTGGTGATATAACAATCATTTATTGGGGTTAAGTTGTTGCCACCGTCATTACCTTCTAGGTGAAAGCATGGTAAAGTATACACAAAAAGTAGTGTAAGCAACAAAATACTACAATCCCTTTTTTTTTAAAAACTAACAAGTAGATGATTTTATGGGGATAATAATAATTTTTTGGGTACATTATTTCTTAACTCTTGCTTGCATGAACTTCAATAATTAAATTATTATAATCATGTTTTTAAAAACTACTTACAAGTATTTGAATTGGACCTAAAATTTGTGACAATTTGAAAAATAAAGTTCAAGTACTTGAAAGTAGGTGAAATGTTTTTGCAAGTATTTGGTTTTTTTTCCCAATCGCTTCAATATTGATGTTGTGAACATTTTAATATATATTATTTGGTTAATTGAGTTTGTTTTCATTGTAATTAAAATCATCCCCAACCCCTAAAAAATGGGGGATACTTTTGGGGTATTTTTTCAAGTCCAAATGATATGACACAAATTTCTTTTAAAAGCCAGAGGGAGGCTATAAAT
>Ga0209208_10007315_pt1 | contig 14989 bp, 7 predicted proteins | sample S1TSphfallax_3_FD_187694 | JGI IMG/M metagenome (GOLD analysis project Ga0209208, IMG submission 187694) | Host-associated microbial communities from peat moss isolated from Minnesota, USA - S1T2_Fd - Sphagnum fallax MG (SPAdes) (version 2) | ecosystem: Host-associated > Plants > Peat moss >...
TCTCTAACAATGGCGTCAAAGAGTTGTTGAAGGTATTGTCATTGTTAAAACTTAGAAACAAAAGTTGTATCAAGGTTGGGGCTAACTATAGAAGGCCAAGAATGTGATAAATAAACCATCTAGAAGGCATCTAGATTTGAATACAAGAAAAAAATGGGGAGTTGGAAGTTCCACGACAATGGTGTCAAAGGTTCCTTTGACACCATTGTTGGAGAGTTTCAATTCCCCGTTATTTTTTTCATTATTGGTATGTTGCAAATAATAGTTCATCTTCATGCATTCTTTGTTTGTTTATCAATCTTCATTGATCTCCTATGTTTCTCTACATTTGCATTGTTGTGCTACAGTTTTGAAAAACTTCTCTAGTTGGTGGAGGATAGGCACAATGATTTTGTGAACTTGTTTGTTGTAAACAAGGAAATATGGTTCTTTTGGTGTGTAAGTTCTCTTTCTTTCTTTCTGCACATAAGCTTTCTCTTTACATGTAATTTTTTATTTTTTTTGTATGTCTTATTTCTTTTCCTATTTTTTTTCTTATTTTTCTTTCTCTATGTCTACATTGTTGAAATTGTTGTCATCTTTTGGTTGTTCTACTTGAAAAAAGGACACTGAACCCAAGTTCATTGTTGTCTTCAAGTTAGTCTATTTATAATGACAAACCCAAGTTTGTCATTGTCTTCATATTATTTATTGCAGTGAAAACAACAACAAGCTAGTTCATAATTATTTTCATTTTTTTTCACTATAAAGGACAACAAGAAATTAACTTCTTGTTGTTTTTATTTTCTTTTTGTTATAGAAAACATGATGAATTAGTTTCTACTAACTTTTTTCCTATTAATATAGAAAATGACACAATCAATCATTCATTGTCATCTTGTTTCCTATTGCTATAGAAGATAATGCAAACAAACACTTATTATTCTCCATTTTTTATTAAAGTTTTGGAAATTTCTAACCAAAAAAATTGAATTTAAATTTGAAAATTTCCAGAAATCCCTAATTTTTTGTTGAAAACACCAAAATTTTCCCCAAATAAACATTGTTTCCTGGGGTTGATTTGTTATTGATGGTGATGATGTTGTATTCAAAGCAGCGAAATCATGATGTTATTAATGAATACAATGTTAATGGTGATGATGCTACAATAATAATAACACAAATAGTTGACATTGTTTAGTGAGATAAAGTTTTAAATTTTTGTTACAATTTATTATTGAAATGTTGTAAATAATGTATATTAAAATTATAAATATTATTTTTTATTAATCATTTATGTAAAATTTAATTGAACATTATAATAAAATTAGGGCTTAAGGTTCAAGATTAAAAAAATTTCATAACAATTTTGAATCAATTTCAAATGTAAATTTTATATTGTTATTTAATATATTGATCCAACAACTACTAATATTGGGGATTCATATGATCATATAAATGTAAAATTGCCATTTCTATAATATTGTAGCACATTGATAAATAGTTGGAGCATCGTCATCATTAACAACAACATCAATAACATCTACTATTATCATCATCAACAACATTTGTAACAATAACAAAACATTAACAGTTACTGCTAGCAACATCAATAACTTTGTAGCAACAACAAAGCATTAATAATTACATTAGCAACATTAATAACAACCAAACATGCTGCTAACAATAACAACAACATTCATCAACCCTAATCTTGTAATTGTTGATGATCCAAGTTGTTAACCTTATGTGTATAAGAAGAGGTTATAACAAATTGGGGGGGGTTAAGCATTGCCATACCTCATAACAAGTTGCATCAAATGTAACATGTAAGTTGCCATTTTTTTTAATATTTTTTACAATTGTTTGTTTTAAGGGGAGCTTGAAGCTTCAAGGCAATGGTGATAATCAATGGCTACTATCACCATTATCAAGGAGTTTCAAAACTAATTTTTAATTTATTTTTTGGGATTGATGTTGTCGAAAGATTTGTGTGTTTTCTTAATGATGTTCTTATAAATGAAGATGAAATTGATGAACTAGAAGTAGAAGAAGAAGGAACAAAAAACATTAATTAACCAAATTATTTTGTTTTAGGATGGCACGTTCTTAGAAAAAACCTACAAGCTCATAGAAAACATCAACTAATGGTAATTTACAACAAGTGAATGTTATAATAAATAAATATCAAATTGAAGGAAAGCAAAAGAATGTCACATATACTTCCACTCTTGAAGGTACATCTCGTGTGATGAATTATGTCTTTCACATGCTAGGGTTTAAAATAGTTTTATGTCACATAAACAATTTGAATAAGAAATAACATCCCATTTTCATTCTCTATTCAATAGTGGGGATGGGTAATCTTTTGCCCAAATTTTTTCCAAGCAATATGTGTATATTAAAATAGATGTTTCTTCCACATAATACCAAACGATACCCAAATATAATGGGGTTTAGGGTGTAGGTTATGTTTGCAAAACCCTCATTGTGTTTACCATCCAATTGATTTTTTAATTCTAATACCTTAATTGTGTTTAAATGAAAATTTCATCATTTTGGGCAATATTCACATCATTGTCAACAATTCAAATGAATAAAGTTGGTTAGGCAAGCCTCTTAAGCTTGCATGGAATGCCCACAATTGGAATTTTGAATCCACCAAAAGCAATTGAGAAAAGGAGATGCAAGCCATGTGCATATATAATGAATAAGAAATTATTCATGACTCATAAATCTACAAGACTTTTGTTTTTTTAACATTTTTTCATTGTGCATTTGAATCATGGCAATAATTTTTTTTTGGTCCCTAGGCTTCAAGATACCACAAAAAGAAGCTTTTATGGTGGATGCGGTCTAACTCACACTTCAACATCAACAACTTGTCACCCATCACCATATGGCAAAGGTCATAGAAGTTGTGACAACTTATTGAAAAAACATGGGCATTTTTTATGACTTTCCTTGGAACAAAGGTGCACCTTAGGAAATATTGTTAAACATCGTAACCTAATTTTTCATGGAAAATGTTTGTATTATGTTCATTTTGTATAAAATTTTGTAACCTTTTACCCATTTTTATTTTCCAATCCCAATTTGTAAACCTTTGCCCTATCATCCTATGTAATACTCCAAATGCATGCCTCAATCCATCACAAACACGTTAAATTAAAACAAAACCAATTAACAATACTTTCATTTTAACATGCAAACATGGACTATGGGCATACCCCATTTTATTTTATTTCAATTTGTAATACTTGCATCATTGAAGGTTTAAGGTCCTTGTTAAGGTGGTTGCAAATGCAAATACCATCATTATTCGTGTAATGTAATGTCATCATAATATTCTTCTTGTAATACCTCTAATGCAATCCCAAGTCTTAAGCTAGGCCCAATGTGGGCCTTGGCTTTTAAAGAATGAAAATGAAGATACTTGAACATACGTTCCCAGCACTCAGCAGTAAAAAGGGTAGAGGGGCGTGCTGAAGCTCTGGGATTGAAACTAGGAAGAGGGACAAGCTTATTCACTTACTCGCATCCTGCATCAAAACCAACCACAAGTTAGTTAGTTCACCTTCGGAAAACATTTTTGGTGTTAGGACAAGCCACAAGCAACACGGACTCATTTGATTCACCATAGCTCGGACTCAGGGGAGGCCAGCACCTTGCCCCATATAGTATTCTCTGCGTTACTCCGTCGCACCCACACCCAAATGGCTTTTTGTCCTAGGACTCCCAAAGTGGAGTCCCGAATCTGTCTTGGTTTGGACTCCCAAGACTTTGCAACGTCATAATTCATTGCTCAGACCTCCGATCGAGATGAGGTCTAGAGCAAAGTTGTAGCTCTCCTTAAGAGCTTTCCAACGGTGTGTCGCACTCCCCCTGCACACACCGAGGTCGGGTCGATTCCCAACTTTTAGTGGTTGGGAGTCAAGCTGCCAGTTTGACTCCCGACCTTTCTTTTGGCCATAACTTGTGCTACAGATATCCAAATGACTCACGCGAGGCCATTTTCGACATCTACACTTCAAGAGCTGTCCAACGATATACATAACACCTAAAGGGGAGGTGTTTTGGCCCCTGCAATCGAGCTCTGAAGTTTCAGAAGTCCCGAAGGACTCCAAGTCCCCACTTTTGGGAGTGTGAGTTTCATCCTCACACTTGCCTCAAAGTGGGGTTGCGACAACCTTCATAATATTATACTATGTAACCTCACCCAAAGCCCCCTTGATTTGATAGGATTTCATTGTGAAGGTAATGCAAAAAATTCTTCCCCATCATCTAAGGTTATTTAGGTGCATCTTTTCCACCAAACACAACATTTATATCTAGTGGACCAAATGCAATGGGAAATATTTAGAATATAATTAAAAGTAAAAAATTTAAAGGCTTAATAATATATATCACGACTTGTTATATATAACAAATACAACTTGATATAATAATATATCTCATGTAGCACCAAAAGTGGTAATCAATCACAAAAGGATTTAATCAAAATTATTTATAAAAAAAATAGAAAAGTAAACAATCTAGGAATCATATTGCATGTCAACTAACCACTAAAACATGTTAACTAAATGGTGATTCAAATGAAGAAAGTTAGAAAATTAAAAAATTTAAGGGATTTCATAATTTTGGTGATTTTTATAACAATTTTCCAAACAATTCCCTTGACCATGTTGCTTAGGGTTTAGAAAAAAAAGAAATGGAAAACTTTGGCCAAAATTGTTTTTCATTTCAATATTAATATAATTAGGTCCTAATATTTAAGGTTGTTTTGAATAAATGGTGTATCTAAAATTGAATGGTATTACTTACTTCTTGAATTACAAACTTGCAATATTGATATGTAATATTTATTAATAGTTTATCCTATAATACTTCACAACATGTTTAATTATTATAGCACATTCATAAATATGATATATCATTAAGACTTTAAATGTTTTTACTTATAGTCATATTTTGAATATTTCCCATTGAATTTGGTCCACTAAATGTAGGCATGATCTTGTTTGGTGGAGAAGGTGCACCTAAATAACCTTAAATGATGTAGGAATAATGTTTTGCAATACCTACACAACCAAATACTATCAAATAAAGGGGGGTTTTTTTGGTGAGGATATAATTTTATGCAACTATTATGAAAATTTTATTGTAGCAATATTACATTCGATAAATAATGATGGTATTACATTTGTAACTACTGACACACACCCAAATTCTTTGAAAGACTCAAATGCAAATCCCACAATGAAAACAATGGAAAAAGGAATTAGGATATATTTGCAACATTTTGAGGGTAAGAATGGCATGTTAAAGTTCAGGGATGGAGACTATGATGAATGATAAGTGGACCAATTATTCATATGGATTTGCACAAACCAAATAACAAGTTGGTTAGTGCATAATTATAGCATTTTTTCTGCATAGACAAATGTTGGGCATACACATACTCGCAAGACTCACCACAGCCTGGACTTGGAGGAAGCCACCACCTTCCCTCTTATATTATATTTTATGATTAACCATGGGGGCTACACCTAAATGTCATTTTTTCTCGATACTCCCACATTAGAAATCCCAAAAATTTCGAAATTGAAATTTTCACCATTTTAGAAGCCCATAACTTCTTGAACAGACCTCTAACTAAGGTGAAGTTTTGAGCAAAGTTGTAGTTTTCGTCAAGAATTTTCCAACAATATGTGGCATGTCAATTGCACATATGCAATTTAGAGCAATTCCCAACTTTTAATGGTCGAAAGTCAAATTGACACTTTGACTCCTAACCTTTCTTTTAGCCATAACTTGTGTTATAAGTACTCAAATGGATCATGCAAGCCCATTTTAAACATCTAGATCTTAATGGCTTTTTAATGGTAAGGTTTTTAATCTAATGAAATTTGACCTTTCAAATTGTTCTTTGAAGATTCAAAACTCCATAAGGACTTCAATTCTCAAAATGAGAATTCATTTGAAAGTGCGTGGGTTCATTACCTCACACTCTTTCACATTCTTGGGTTACATTCTTGGCCTGCACTTTTCCATGCCTTTGCCTTGGTCACAAGCCCAAGGCTAAGGTTGTGATAACTACCTTAATAGTGAGTTTAAACCTTCAACAACATAGGTATTATAAACTAAGGTTGAAAAAAATTTAAATTTTATAGAAATAATAAATCATAGTAGTACTTATTGAGAAATATTAAAATTTGAAATTACATATGAATATTGCAAGTTTGTAGTTGAAAAAAAAAAACTAATAAAATTTAGATACAATTTTTTTTTCAATTTTAGTTTAAACATTTTGATTTTTTTCCCCAATTTTTTCATGTTAAACCAAAAGTGGTGATCAATTAAAAGATGATTTAACCAAATGTAGTTACAAAAAAAATAGAAAAGTAAAACAATTTAAAGATCTTATTACATGTTGATTAAAATGTCTTTAATAAATATGGAAACGTGGTTTGAATTTTATTCACATTAGTGGCAATATTAAACATAACATTTAGAAAATAATTTTTATTTATTTTGATATTAAATGAAAATATAACTTTTACATTTGAAATTGACTCAAAATCATTATATATTTTTTAATTATAGATCTTTAGCCCTAAGTTTCCATTGAGTTATAATGTTGAACTCCCATTTAAACAAATAATTAATTAATCAAAAGTCATGTTTATAACTTCATTATACATTATTTATAACATTTCAATATTATTAGATTGTAACAATATTTTAAAATTGAATGTCAATAAACAAATAATACGTTACGCTTTGGATTTAAACTTTATTTATGTTTTCATTTTCAATTACAACATACATGTGTGTGTGTGTGTGTGTGTAATTTCATTATAACATGGGTGATTGTTAATTTGACACAATAACACATTTATTAAAATACTTAATGTTCTGGCAATTAGAGTTCTCCCTTTTGTGTTAAGAGGTTGGAAGTAAAGGGGTGAAAGAAATAGTGGATCAAGTGTTGGAGGGGGATGGCCTTACAATAAAACATCCTATATGGCCGGAAATGGTTGGACATGCAATTGTGCCAAATCATCTGAATATTTTATTGTGGGGAGGGAAAGGAAGGAGCAGGAGGATTACAAGGCCTAAAGAAAGCCTAAAGAAGTCCAAAAACAATGTTGCATCAATGCAAACAAAGGGCAAGGAGGAGGAAGATAATCCTTTTGGCTTGGAGGTGGGTGAAAAAAATTCAAAAGCCTTTCTTTCCCGGTCGGAAGGTATGCTACTAGCCCAAGACAAGGGGAAAAGATTATAGTAGAATCCCTTCTTCCTTGGTCTTAGGGTACTATATGTAGGCTTGTAACAAGTAAGATTACATTCAAGTCTAACCTTTAGAAAATTCCAAAATTACCTAAGGATGCCTTCAAACCACCTAAAGGCAAGGTGATTCAAGGTTCTCCTTCTCTTTTGGTAGGTGCAAGGAGAAGGTGAAGCACCACAAACTCCTAAAATCTCAAGTTGAAAACATAAGTAATGAATATGTTTCTTTTTGTATCTTTAAATTTTGAATTGATTCAAGTTCTTGTATTGAAAGGTTTTGTGGAGAAGTCAAAGTTTAATGGGTGAACAAATTGGAATTTCTTGTATAGATTCCCTTAAAGGTGAAGACAAAATGCATAATGTTGCATTCAACTTTCCCCAATGTGCTAGTGGTGGAAGGCATTATTGGGGTCTCTAAGGATTCATGAAATAGTGCAATTCTTGGGTTGCCACTACTTTGTAAAGAGGGCAAGGAATGACATTGGCATAGGTTCTTCACTTCAACATTCTTGTCATGTGCTATGAATCAAAATGCCTTCCAAGTGTGACAAACTTAGATTATGCTTGCAAGGAGGCTAGTTCAAAAAAATATTTGTATTTTGTGGGAGTGTCAATACCTTTTGCCATATGAAATATTTGAAGCAAAATTTGATTCTAAGTTGTGGTGAAGAATCTAATTTTAAGTTTTAAAGTATAACTTGATTCTAAATTGTAGTGTACAATCTTATTTTAAGTTTTGAAAAAAAATCAATTCTAAATTGGGCAATAAAATTTGATTATAAGTTTTGGGCTTAAACTTGATTCTAAATTGTGAAATACATTTTAATTTTAAATTCTAAAGCAAAATTATATTCTAAGTTGTAGATGTCATTTGTGATCAAAGTTGATGACTTTTTAACAATTGCAAAAAGGGATCATGAATTGTTATTAGCTACAAAACTTGTATTTCTATTTGTAATTCATGAGGGGGTGGGCCATCAGCCTTGTTACATTAGCAGTAATATTTGTGATTTTAGTGGTTATAATACTGATTACATCAAAAATTAAAATTTATTAGCAAGGGTACATGTGAACCCTTGTTCACCACCATCATTTTCAAAGGCCTCCTATTGGTTATTCTCCCATTTATTAATAGTTTAAAATAGGTAATGGTTGCATTTAGGAAATTTTAGCCCATATAAGTTTCCCCAGTTGGTCAAAGTTTATTAATTTAACTTTTGTTAAGTATGTAATATAAAAGGTGGATAGCCTTAATTGTAATATAAGGTGTAGGGTGTTCCATCCTTTTTCATCTTCAATTTAATATTTTAATTCACACACATCCACATTGCTCAAAGCTAACTAAACCTTGAATCAATGAAGTTGAGTTTAATTACTACATGGGTCATTCACCTTAAAGGTTAATGTTAAAAGAGAATTATTCATTGTACTCACCTAGTTACTTTCTTAGGATTTATTAGTTAATTTACATAATTTTCATCACCATTTGAATTTGAATTGAAAATAGGACTGTTTTAAGATGATAATTTTTGGCAAAACAGAAAATCATTGTAGAACATTGATTTTTAGAGTTTGGAAAAAGATCATATTATTTTTTAGAAAAGATTTAATTCCATAGCTGGATTTGTTGTTTTGATGTTTTTTTGCATATTTTTCATCATTGGATTGAAGTTTTGAACCTAGCTATGAGTAGATATGATTGAACAAAATTTATCATTATTAGTTTCATAATATGTTTTAGTCTAAATTTTTACTAGAATATAGAATAAGAATTCTATATCTACTAGTTGAACATTATGATAATCTGTATGTTTGTGAGTATAAACCCTTAACATTAACATTGAAATATAATTCCAACAATTCAAGCCTATGATCTAGTTAAAGCATAAAAGTAGAGACATAAGCATGATGTCGAAATTGAGGATTGATTTCCTTCTACAAACTAAAACCTTATTTTGTGAAAAAATTATGATTTCAATAGTTGTTGCAAATACCACTTAGAAATGGTGGAAATCAAATCAAGGTTCAATAATATGCATGCCATTGCGATTCATCATGGGTTACAAAACTCCACTTTCAAGTGCAAATGCCTTTTTTTTGGTGCAAATCCTATTGATGGAACTTTTCAACATGGGACTTTTAGTCGTCAAGCCACCACCCATGCATTTGAAAAGGATTTTTGACTTACATCAAAAAAGATTTTGTGCCCTAAGGTTATGGACTAGAAATGGTTCAATCTTGATTGTATCAAAGGTAATTGTCAAAGTTGTGGCTTCCATATTTTGCCAATTTGCAATATAGAAATAGATTTAACAAATGAAAATTTGATGCCTTGGAGGTGCTTCCAAAAGGTTTTGATAGGTGACACATGAGTAGGAGAACCAAAGGAGGTTGTTCATTTGGTTAATAAACTTACAAACCCATGAAAGTTTTTGGAATTTATTGCTTCATGCAAATATCCCTAAATTTGTCATTCATGATCATGTAGGAAAATGGCAAGATTTTTAATACAAGTTGTTAGTAGAAATGTTGAAGGAAGGTGAAGTATTTTCATTCATTGACTTGGATGATAACTATTCTTTCAAATGGCAAGATGAGATAGAAGAACAACATTGATGTAATAATTTAACTAAACTAGGAAAAGAAAATGAATAAAATTGAACAAAAAATTGGAAAAGAATCTTTTATTGAAAAAAAGTGGGAATGAGGGGAACATTTCAAAATGAAATTGCCCACCCCTAATTGGGAGGCAACCAATTTCATTTGGAAATGTTCTTATGATTTATAGAAAAACAAATATGATGCGACCCCAAGCTCCTTGATAGACTCAAATGTGAGTCTGAGGTGAAAACAATTAAAGAGTAAGGGGTTGGGGACACGCTCCCTAATTTGTAGCACTTTGGGGGTAAAGCGGCGTGTTGGAGCTCTGGGATGGGATTAGGAAGAATGACAAGCACTTAATCAATCACACAAACTTGCACAAAATCAAACAATAAGTTGGTTAATGCATAGTTGGAGCACTTTTGGTGTTAAGACGAACCACGGGTAAATTTAGATTTACAAGACTCACCACAATTTGGATTTGGAGGAAACCACCACCTTCCCCCTTATAATATAGTATGTGCCTCTCCATGAGGCCCGTATCCAAATGACATTTTGTCATGGGACTCCCAAATGGGAGTTGTAAAATTCCCAAAGTTGGGACTTTCGCGGTTTTAAGGCCCCATAACTTTGTGTGTAGACTTCCAATTGACGTGAGGTTTGAAACAAAGTTTTATTTCTTGTCAAGAGCTTTCCAACAATATGTCTACTTGCATGCAAGGAAATCGGGTCAATTCCTGACTTTTAGTGGTGATGAGTCAAATTACCAATTTGACTCCCAATTTTTTTTTTTGCCATACTTGTTTTAAAGTGTCCAAATGGGTCGTGCGAGCCCATTTTGGACATCTAAGTTTCAATAGCTTTCCAATGATATAAAAAAATCTTCAATCCAATGGGTTTTGACCCCAGAAATCGCTCCTTAATCATTCAAGACTCCACCGAGACTCCAACTCCCAAAGTAAGAGCTCACTTGGGAGTGTGAGTGTTCATTCTCTCACACTCTCTTACACTCCCGCGCGTTATAAGATGTGCCTCTTGGGCTTCCCTCTTGTCCCACATTCTTATAAGCCTTTGTTTTACTCACGAACCCAAGGTTAGGGTTGTGACAAATATACTTTTGGAAGTGTCGTCCAAGTACATTAAATTGATTTTTGCTAACTCTTTATGTGCATGGTAACACCTTTAAACAAAGACATTACCGAAATAAAGGGCCCACACAACATGATAGTCAAGTGTGGGACCCATATGTTGGTAATGTCGTTTGAAGGAGTTACATGGAATAAAGATAGCCCAAAAAAATTTCTTTTTAATTTAATGAATAAGATGGATTAAAAAACAATAAAAATCAATGACATATATTGAAAAAATAAAATGAATATGACAAGGTGTGATCACATTTGTGGACGACAACTTTTTCAATTATACAATTGTTTTGAAAATAACCCCATTTCAAAATAATGGGAAGTTTATGTAAAACATCTCTTACCTATTACAATTATTGAATATGTGGGAATATTTTTGGGGTAGGGGTAACAATTACAAGGAAACATGCAATAAAATTCTCAAGAATTGATATTGAAATGTGAAACAAGCACGCAATAACATGAATAATCATTTAACTACTTGGATGGATTTTCACCAAAATACTTTGCAAAAACTTAAAAGTTGAAATTTAGTGTCATGCAATTATAGATGCAAAAGAAATCAATGCCCACATAATTTACATATGATTGAAAAGACTATAATTAATATAAAAAACAACAAAGGGTGATTTTAGACACAATTGTTGGAACAAGATTTTTGCATTTGATCAAGTAATTAGAACATTGCTTTCAAGGTACCTTCTAAAGATACATGAAAACAAAATCAATTAACTTTAAAACAAAGAATGAAACCATTAAAAATAAAATTCATACAACAATGTAAAAAAATTGTGAAATTTTGTTTTTATAATTGAAACAAAACCAAAAAGATTATAGACACAAGAATATTGTGAATGGTGAAAGTCGAATGTGATTCAAACACATTGTTGCACACATATGTAGCATAAAGTCGAAAATCCAAAATCAAACAATAGCCAAAACATGTCAAAGCATTATTACCAAAATGGGGTGCAATTTACTAGTTTAAATTAGTATGGGACCTTAAAATTGAAATAACTTCATTACATTTTACTAATTTCACCTTAATGAAAGTTATTTCATTATATTAATATGTAGACATCATATTTCATTACTAGTTAACATAATTCATTAATATAATTTACTATAATAAATAGGTCTATTTTTATGTTTTAAAAAAATTCTATTATGCTACTTTATGATATACCCTATATTATTTAATCTACTCTAGTTATTCTAACTTATATTTTATGTTATTATAGGCTATTATAAATTATTGTACCCTAAATTATTACATGTTATTTTACCTTAAGGTACCTTAATTAATTTGTTATAAGCTTTTAAGTTATTGTAAATTAAATTATTCAATTAATTTTAGGTTATACCTTAGGTTATTTTATTTAAAATTAATATATGTTATTTAAAATATGTTTTAAGTTATTCAAAATCATTTTATTTCATGTTATTATAAATTATTTTATCCTAAGTATAATAACTTAAAATAATCCAAAATAAAATATAATGACCTAATGTAAAAATAACTTAGAATAGAAAATAATAACCGGTGAAAAATAATTTTAAATACCTTACAATATAATAACTACCAATAGCCTATGATATTATAACATATAATATATTAAAAAATTATAATACAATAATCACCAATAGTTATAATATAACATATAATAACTAATAAGAATTTATAATTCAATAACAATTAATAATCATTAATAAAATAACCATTGACAACCACCAGTAAAATAACCACCCATGGCTTACAATGGAATAGCCATTAATGGCCATTAATATAATAACCACTAATAGTCATTAATAAAATAACCATTAATCGTCATTAATATAATAGTTGTCAATGGCCATTAATATAATTACTACCAATAATCATTAATAAAATAACCATCGATAGTCATTAATATAATAACCACCAATAATCATTAATAGAATAACCACCCAGAGTCATTAATTAAATAACCATCGATAGTCATTAATAGAATAGCCACCGATAGTCATTAATATAATAGCCATCGATAGTCATTAATATAATAACCATCGATAGTCATTAATATAATAACCATCAATAGTCATTAATATAATAGCCATTGATAATCATTAATATAATAGCCACTAATAGTCATTAATATAATAGTCACCAATTGCCATTAATAGAATAGTCACCGATAACTATTAATAAAATAATTACTAAAAAAAATTAATAACCACAAATAAAATAGGTACTAATAACCATTAATAACCACCAATAACACTATTAAAAAAAAAACTAATAGCCATATATTAAAATTGCTCAAGGTTGCCAAAAATAATAAAGGGTGAAATAATTTATAATAGACAAAAATAATTTAATTTGAAATAATCTATAATAATATAGAATTTCCAATAATAACATAAGGTGAAATAACCTTCAATAGCCAAAAGTAATTTATAATAATTGCCAGTTTAAACTGAAATAATTTAAATTAATGAAAAATTGTCACATAATAATTGAAAGTAACATAACATAAGTATTATTATTATATCAACAAAAAAAATCCATTTATTAAATGTTTTTTTCAAAAAAATGTTCATTGAAATGTTATTGAATAATGATATTCAATTTTTTATTGAAACAATTTTAAACTTTCAAAAATAAATAAATGTAATTATGTACATTATTGATTTTAAAAAAAGTAAACTTGAATCATTTTATTTGAACAAAATCTCAAGAAAATATGAACTTTCAAAGTTTATGTTTTTGTAGTGTTTAAAATGAAGTATTTGATAAATAAAATGTAATGTAACATATTATTATTACAAATGAGGTGATTTGATGGTAAGGGTGTTTGCCTTCAATTTAAAGGTCAAGGGATCAAATCTCATGGTTGGTGTTATGTGTGGTCGACAATGGTATGTTGATCGAATATTCTTCTATCGAAGTCCTAAAATAGGTGCCCAGGTTAATTATGCGGCCTACCTACCTAGGTTAATTTTAAAACCTAGGTTAGGTAGTGACACGTGTCAATAAATAATATGCTTTAAAAATCATGAAATTATCAATAATATTATACATTAAATAATTAAATTTTAACTAATTTCCATGTTGGTTAATTAATTAACTAATAAGTGAATGGTTTAGTAAATTTGTATTTCATATGAAAGTAACCTTGTTTCACTAGGTATTAATGAAACAAATCATTGTCCATAGCAACTGGTCCTCGTTCATTAAGGGGTTAAATAATTTCACTAAGTAAAAATGTCCAAATTCACTCAAAATCTAGTGAAACCCATAATGAACTAGGACACATTTCCTGGGAATTAAGTGAAATATTGTTTCGACTAAATGATAGTGTAAGTGAAAGAAGAGTTGGGCATAAAGAAGGAATAATGCTTCCAACCTAATGTTAATATTAAAATGGATGGTCCCAATTTAGTACGATTAATGATCTACATTTAACCATGTTACACCATAAACATGATTTAAGTGAAATGACATTTGTTGTTTTTGATCAATGGTTTCCAATGTCACCACCTTTGATGACTTACATTGACGAAATGATATTGTTAGTTCCTATTTTTTTGGACATTCTATAATGTTCAATGATGTGGTTGGTTGTTGTCATTTAACACTAAACAACACAAGGACATTGACACTTTTTTTTATGATGGAAATTGATTCCATTTGAGTTGACATCAAGAATCAATATTAATCAAAACAATGTTTTTATAATCTAAAAGTCCAAATTAAATTAAATTGATATGTAATGTACGATAAAGGTTTATTTTTGATTTTATATTTTGGATATTAAATTTAAATTTTGATTTTTTTCGATGAATATTGAATGGATGAAATATGGAGGAAACAAAACTTTACCATTTAATTTTGTTATTAACCTAGACATGTGTATGGTGTAGATTATTTCATTTGGATAGTTGAGATTAATTGATAATATTCAAATTTATTTATAAATATGAATGATTTTAAT
>Ga0209208_10007316_pt1 | contig 14989 bp, 6 predicted proteins | sample S1TSphfallax_3_FD_187694 | JGI IMG/M metagenome (GOLD analysis project Ga0209208, IMG submission 187694) | Host-associated microbial communities from peat moss isolated from Minnesota, USA - S1T2_Fd - Sphagnum fallax MG (SPAdes) (version 2) | ecosystem: Host-associated > Plants > Peat moss >...
ACTGATGGTTCTGAATTTTTCAAATGCACAGAACCGATGGGTATGTAATACCCCCCCCCACCGCCCTTTTCCTCACATTGGTTAATACCAGGGTTTTTAAAAAAAAATTTGGGGCAAATTTCTCAAGTAGGTCCATTGGCGAGGATCTCGAGCATTAATTAGCATTAAATGATGACGGTCCTACTCAGGCTATAGCATTTAAAAAAAAATAAAATATGGCGAAAACAATGCAGGGGCGCCTCACAGTGACCGAAGGTCGCGGGTACCCACTAGTATTAATAACTTTCACATTTCCAAAACAGTTGCACTTTCCAGCTTGTTCCTATGAAAGGGATTTCAATAGCTTTCGATTACCTTGATGTCATCACAGTTTTCCATGAGAAACTGTGATGACAAGGGAATGGAAAGAGACCCGAAGTCTTAGGGTTCCAGCCCTTTCCATAGATATCTGATTTCTTTGGAAAGGACTGAGGTTGGAATATTCCAACCTAGCCCTTTAACAGAGACAAGAACATCTACCTAAAGTAGCCTTGGATTATTCTAACCTGAGTCCCTTCAGAGGGCTTTTCTAAAGATTCTCTGCAATTTGCAAGGTGGGTCCGCCCTGGAATTGGAATTCATTATTCAGAAGCCCAGTTTACTGATTTGTATGTAGAGTCGGGGTATTCTCAAAATAAGGAGCTGCCTACTTGAGCCCAGCGTGCATTTTACCCATGGGTATAAATGTGTAAACCCAACATCAGAACGTAAGGTACAACAGGGCACTAGAGCATGAACTAAAAACTGAAGATCATGAGATGTAGATCATAAAATAAGAACCTAAGGCACGAGGCACTAAATTGTGAGGTAATCATGCATGTGTTTGTAGATCATGAAATTGTCGCCCCTACATGTATGGAGGCACTTAGGTGTTATTTAGATGCCAACAGGGTAACATGCTAGACACCTAGGAGAAGACACAATTCATCGAGATAAGGTTCTCTCCCAATGCATGAAAAACAGCCGGGTCCAGTGTTAAGAGGCCCTAGCTAATCCAGGACATTTGCTTGTAAGTAGGTCTAGACTCTAACGTGGTGGAGCTGCAAGAAGGAAGCAAGACAAGCACATGGGCGTCACTCAACTAAAAATAAAGGAAGAATATCTTGATGTACAGTACAATTTAGATCAGAGGCTAAAACAGGGAAAAGGGTATCAAATTGGTGACCCAAGAAATATGCTCCAAATATCAGCAGGTTTGTTTTGGTTCTGTTTGCATGTGCCACAACATTTCAACACACAATCCAACTGCCAAGAGCATGCCAACATCTGGCTGGAAACTTCACGACTTTTTAGGCATCTTGGGGGTGGGGTCAAGAAAGGAATCTCAAACAACTTTTCTTCATTAAAAAGACATACTTTTTCTACCAGCACAAAAGGAGGAGCTGCTGAACATTACTATGTCATAGGTGTTCACTAAAGTATTAAAAACTATAATTCGTATCCTGTGACCAGCACCTAAAAACATGATGGTGTGGGGGCCAAGGCCATACTAAAGAGATTTTTTAAAACTACGGACTTTATTATTTCATTATACTCCCAAGTTGCAACCGCTTAGATAATGAAATAACTATCAAGAAGATTATGTCATAGCCCAACATTTCAACTCAAGATTCACCTAAAAAGAAATTACAAGAAGGGATTAAAGTAGGTTTGGTAGGAAAATTGGTTTAAAGAGAAGTTCAAAAAGCCAGACTTTTTAATTTAACCTCCTAATCTTGAATTTTTTGGGACTTGACAAACACATAATCTATTTTCATTTTTTACATTTGAAGATCTCCATTTATAAAATCATTTTATCTTGATATGGAAAAGTGAAAATGATCTAAAGGATGATATTTATGTAATTGTTTTCAATATAAGTTTGATATATGGTTCATGTTAAGATATTCTTATCATATTATAATAGTGTTGACATTTGTACATTGGTTGTTACATTTTGGAAAGCTGCTGTAAGGTTCTCGGTGGTTTCCTATTATTTTGTCTTTTTTAATACAGTCCTTTCTTATGCATCAAAGTCACCATGCAAAATTCTTTGAAAGGTTTAATAGTATGTTGGAATTAACTTGTAAGAATCAAGTTGCATATGCTAGAATTTCATGTAGATAATGTTTTGAACATTAAGTTGTTATTTTACTTGTACAATTCATCTTGCATTGTAATTTTGACAATGTGATAGACAAGCTTGAATAGTTTTAAATCATATACTAAAACAATAGCAGTTTTTCAAAATGTTGCAACCATATTAGATTTGTCAAGACTATACTTTCAACAATCGTCCTTATTTTATTTTTTAACAAACTTGTTTTTATTGTGGGTTTGACACAAAGTAAATTGATAGAAAGCTTCAATAATTAGACACCAAATACATACACCACAAATACAAATTGATAAAGACATTTTAATAATCAGAAACCATACATGTACACCAAAACAAATTTTCCAAAATGTTGTAGCCAAATTAAAATAGTTTTTGCAACATGTTGTAATCAAGTTGTATATACATCAAAACTATATTTTCAACATTTCCTCATATTTGATTTGTAAGAAAGCCTACGTGGTTAGTTTAACATAGAGTCAATTTCATAGAACATTTATATGATAAATATATATGTGCACAAAGCACAATGATCAGAAAAAATCATTGTTCATGTGAATGATAGCAGTTTTCTAAAATGTTGCAACCAAATTGAATGTACATAAAGATTATGTCTTCAATAGTTTAGTTATGTGACTTATAATCGAGCTTGCATTATTGGTTTGACATAAAGTAAACTTGATAAAAAACTTAAATGATGATTATATGGGTCCACAAAATTAAATGATTAGAAAGAAACAATAACACATGTAAACCATAACAATTTTCAAAATGTTGTAACGAAGTTATTCTTGTGAAAATTATATTTTCAAAACTTGTTTTAGAATAGAACTTGCATTGTGAGCTTGGCCACAAAGTACAATTTATGGAAGTTTCAAGCTCTAAAGATCAGAAAGTCATACGTGCATATTGCAACAAATTTTCAACATTTTCCAACCACCTTACTAGAAATTTTGCAATATATAGCTTGCATTGTTACTTTGACCATGTAGTAGACTTCAAAATGAAAGCTTCAAGTTCAAATGACCAGAAGCTATTTATGTATATTGTAGCACTTTTCCAATATGTTCCAACCACCTTACTATAAATTCTGCAATACAATTAAATTGCATTGTCAGTTTGACCACAAAATAGAACTCAAATGGAAGCTTCAAATTCAAATGATCAAAAGCTATTTATTTATGTTGTAGCAGTCTTCCAATATGTTCTAGGCACCTTACTATAAATTGTACAATACAACTGAATTACATTGTCAACCATAATGTAGACTTCAAGTTATAGTCTTCCAATATGTTCTAGGCACCTCACTATAAATTGTACAATACAACTAAATTGCATTGTTAGTTTGACCACAAAATAGAACTCAAATGGAAGCTTCAAGTTCAAATGATTTGAAGCTACATATGTATATTATAGCAGTTTTCCAACATGTTGCAACCACCTTACTAAAGATTTTTCAATAGAATCAGCATTGTCATTTTGACCACAAAGTAGAACCAAAATGGAAACTTCAAAGATCAAATGATCATAAACCAACCATATGTATGCTGCAAAACTTTCCAACATGTTCCAAAGTTCACCCTATCAGATATTCTTCAATAGAGTCAGCATTGTAATTTTGACCACAAAGTAGAGCTAAAATGGAAGCTTCAAGTTAAAGTGATCATAAACCAGCCATATGTATGCTACAGTAGTTTTCCAACATGTTCCAAGGTTCACCTTACTAGAGATTCTACAATAGAGTTAGCATTGTCATTTTGATCATAAATAGAGCTGACACGGAAGTTTCAAGTTCAAATGGTCAGAAACTAGCCATATATGTTGCAGTAGTTTTCCAACATGTCCAACTAAGTTGCTGGAGATTTTACAATAGATTCAGCATTGTCATTTTCACCACAAAATAGAGCTAAAAGAAGCAGCTTCAAGTTCAAATGATCAAAAACCAGCCATATGTATGCTACAACAGTTTTCCAACACGTCCCAATCACCTTATTAGAGATATGCACTAAAGCTTACATTGTGAGTCTCCCTGGACAAAATAGAGCTATTTAACGGAAGCTTCAAGATGTTCAGAAAGCATATATTATCACTGGAGCAGTTTTCCAACATGTTCCAACATATTTCAACTACCTTGGTGGAAGTTTTCTAAAATGCTCTTGCTAAGTTGCTTGTCTTGACCGAGCGTACTCCTGGAACATGTTTTCAACTCTATGTTTTGCACTTCTTTTAGCTGCAGTAGTAGACCCTACAGTAGTAGACCCTGTTGCCTTGCAAGTTCAACGAAGCTTTATCGGTTTGACACAATTAAGAGTGTTGACAAGGAAGCTTGGATGATCAGATTTAACCATGTAAAAGATTTCCGTAATCGTTGCTATTCAAGAATGAATCGGTTTGCGTTACAATTACACTAGATGAAAATGGATCCATACCATCACGACTGAGACAGCTTAGAGACTGAGCTTACACGAACTTCCAAAATGAGCGAGGTTTTTGGATCAACCAAGGGTTTTGCTGAAGTATAAAAGACAGAGACTCGACAGAATTTTCGAACTGCCAAGGTCGGGTATGATTCCTGGATCCCCTTCCTGTACAACAATCTAGATTGTGCAGATGAAGAATCTAGTGCAGCATCAAACAGCTTGGAAAAGTAGTGGAATCTGTTCTCGGACGAATTTCGGCTCAAAAGACCTGCACTAGTTATCTCACGCAGCTAGCTATCCGGCAAGTTTGTTGGAAATCTTCTTTGGCAGCTCAGCTATGCTACAGAGTCTGCATCCTTAAATTTCTCTGCTATGCATACGATAATCCAAAGTACAGAAGTGATTTAGACGGAGAAAAATGTAAGATCACCATGCCAAAACCTTTTCTCGGATAGCCTCAAACCCTTTCGTTCAATCATCTCACACAGATATGGCGAGTTTGTTGGAAATTTTCTTCAACTCGTTTTATTACGATGCAGATCTTTCGTGCGGCGCTATATATCTCGAGATCTGCATCATAGACCAGTGGAGAAGCTGTAAATTGAAAGAGACTGAAACACGCGCACCTCTTTTCTCTGATAATGTCACACTGACTCCCGATCAGATTGGCAGCAGTGGTCTCACAGGTGTCTCCGGGGCGAGAATCCGTTGGAAATTGTCTGCAGCTAGACTACGATGCAGATCCTTCGTGTGCAACTACGCTGAGTAATTGCAGATGAAGAATCTGCATCATAGATTAGCTGCAGACAATTTTTAAATCGAGAGGGACGAAACTCACGCGGAACTTTTTCCCTGGAACTAGAGTCCAACAGGTGGGGCAGTGGTCACACGCTAGCTAGGCATCAGGCGAACTCGTTTGTCGAAAATTTTCTTCAGCTCGGCTATGATGCAGATCCTTCGTGTGAAACTATCTCGAGTATGCAGATGAAGAATCTGCATCATAAACTAGCTGGGGAAAATGTAAATTATCGAAAGACCGGACCGGATCGAATCAAGCGCAATCTTTTCTCGTACAGGATCAAACTGGCTAGCTCGCGGTACTGAGATTAACGATTGTTTCATTGAGGTGGTCCTGTGGTCCTTCTACTGGGCTTTAGTGAACGAGATTCATCTAGTGCAAATATCTCAAGCTGTATGCAGATAAGAATAGTATTGCATCAGAAACTAGCGGGCGAAAATGCAAATACAAGCAGGCCCAAGACGTGAGCCTGCCCTCGCTCGTCATACTTGGACACATCACATATTCTAGTGTTTTCTCAGTCCACCGCAATGCTAATCGGTTCTTGAGATGTGGACGGTTTCCCTCAGCAACTGAAAACTGGTACTATCTTCTACAGAGCGAGATTTCTTGGAGAACAGATTCATTCTCCTCGAGACTGACAGAACTGTTGAAATCTGCTATGTGAGCAATCGACTGATTAATCTGACCGAGTGCTTGTTGGACATTTTCTCCATCTCGGCAGCTCCGACACAGATTATTCTAATCGTCTGCAACTCGTGTATATGGTGCAATCTGCAAGTACGCAGTACATGGTACTAGACTACTAGTAAGCTTCGAGTAGGCAGATCAAGAATCTGTTTATTCAGTCGAGTGTACTACCTGAAGAAAATAAGGACAGAGACATAGAGAGGAGAGAAGAAACACACACAACCCAAATGGACTTCTTCCTTCGCACATGACACTAACGCTCAAAGTAGTCGAGCTCACAAGTTTGAAAAATTGTATGGAACAACAAACTACTTATAGTATATGTACATGTATGTCATGTGGCAACGTGGCTTTGCAGATGCATTTGCACATGGGTTAAGGGAGGAAGGACCTACTAGTATCTAGAGCTCACCCGCCACACTTGCAGCAGTTCAAACCTATCATTCTGCGGATAGTCTCTAGCTCTAACACATAAGCAAACAATTAAACAATTGTTTCCTTACAAAAGGTGCATTCACGTGGACACCTTCTCAAGGAAGGTAACTTCAACTTGCAAATTTAATATTTTCAGTGTATATAGTTTTAGTTTATTATTGTGTATTGTGTTGAATCGCTACAAGTAATATGTGCCATAACTTAATGTCAACAACATGCCATAATGTACATTGTAATGGATGAACCCACAAAGTTTACCTAAGACTTGTCATGAGCTGCAGCCTTTTGTGTGAGAAAAAACATATTCTCACATTCTCTTTAGTGAATCCAGTAACAGGCTGATTTGTTTCAATAGTCTCAGCTTTTGGTTTTCAAGAAATTTAAAAATCAAAGAACCTTCTGTTTTTTTTTGTTTTTTTTAAATTGGCAAAAAAGAACTTCTGGTTTTTGTTTTTGGTTTCAATTTCTTTCACAGAAAACCTCGAAGAATCAGCAGCTTTCTTGAAATAACCAGCAATTTCATTGAAGGATGTTTGACTAGTTCTTAGATTTTTTGAGAACTGCGATTCTATATATCAGAGTCTGTTCTCAGATTTTTGAGAACCGTGATTGGGTATAAATCAGAACTTTATTGTTTGATTTGATTTTTTAAAACCACAGTGACATGCATATCTTTGAGAACCACCGGTTACCATCTTCCCATTTTCGGTAACCGCCCAATAATGGTCGTATCAGTTGAACTCCCAAAAGATTAGCTCTAGGTTCTCCCATATCCAGCTGCTGTGGACCCGGAGACCTTAAAAGAAAACAGAAGGGCAAAAGTTTCATGAGGAGAATCGCGGATGTAATGTTTGGAATGGGAATATCAAAAGATGTACATAGTCCTACGTAATGTAAACAGGAATGAGCTCTCTGTCCCCAATCCAAGGTGCAATGGGTGGTTCACAATTACCATGGCTTGTGAACCAAAAGTGACCAGAATAAGATCCTGGAAAAAGTTACAGATAGTTTCCCCACTCCTGCTTTACCCACGAGACATATTGTGGACCGTGAACTCGTCAACAGGCCACGCAGCAAATGTGGTAGTGGTGAATAGAGAAAAGGAAAATGTAAGTACCCCACCACTGACTGACATTCAACCCATCAGAGACATCAAGAAAATCTCTTGGGCCAGGCCGCTCTGCAAAGAAATTAGATCTTGGGCAGTCTGGTGGATTAAAAAAATCTGAATATCATCAATCATTAAGGCTGTCACAATCTTGAAAAAAAATTATGCCAGGATGAACCCACACCTACAACTGGGCCCAAGAGTAAACTCGGACCGAGGGTAGTTTTGACTCAGTGTTTCTTTCTCAATTTGCTGATGGAGTCAGGGTAGCGAGCATCCCTAGGCAGATTCAGACAGATTTCGTCAAGTTGGCGACATTATTTCAAGGAAGTCTTAAACCTGCAGCCGATACACATAAATGTGGCGACCCCCTCCCACAAAAAGAAAAAGTTGCCGTCGCTTTTAGGCGATCTTAAATTTAAAACCCCCTTTGTATTGGTAGCCAGGGTTTTTTAAAAGTAGAAATCTGGCGCTAATTCGCCAGATAAAAAAACACTGGTGTGAGTTAACCTGCAGATATTGAACACCGCTTTGAAGTTTCTACTCTTCGCAGGTGTCAGTGCGATGCCCTGTGCGGGTTTGCATCAGTATTGGGCGGGTATCACAGATATCATTGGGCATCATCATAAATATCATCCGAGCATCTCAATCGGAGCCCCAGGGTATCATCATGAATGATACCCTGACTGAAAATCGAACTATCAATTTTCTGTGTGAGAACCGGATGTGAGAATCGGTTTTAAAAAATAATCTGAGAACTAAGTAAGGTTTGACCCCCTGAAACATTTCACAAAGTCCATAAAGGCATAAAAAATGTTGATTTTTAAAATTTTTTTTAAGGAAAACCTTTTAAATGGTTTTTAACATGGTGGCCCCCAAGAAGAATGGAAAAATCTAAATTTTTGGAATAAAAGTTATATGGTCAATTTAAGCCAATTTTGAATACACTAGAAATGGACTTTCAAAAAGGACTTTGATTTGCCAATTTTGGTCCACTTTAATGTGCTTTCACCCAGTACCAACATTCATGAAATCTCCATTTGAATAGTCGCCATCACCATCTCTTGATGGTTGTACCTCCATCCTTTAGGGGGGTTGTTAAGATGGTAATGATGTTTGGAGAGTTTATTTTAAATAATGATTTTTTTATAAATCTTTCAAAAACCTTGAACTAGAGATCCTTTGATTTTGAATTTTTTCAAAAATCCAGAGCTATTGTGAGAACCGGTTTTATTTTTTCTTAATGTTGATACCCTTGCCCAGTGTAAAAATTTTACAAATTTTTTTGGGGGAGAATTGAACCCTTTTGTAAATTACTTTGTGAAAACCCAACCCAGCGGGTATCATAAAATTATGATACCCGCCCAACACTGGTTTGCAGATGCTTGTTCAGCATGATGAAGAAACATGCATTGCTTCAAAGGGAACAAATTGATTGTATGCATCTTGCTCCTTCCAGCCTTCCAGGCAGTTTTTAACCCGTGACCAACTATCTAGAGGCTCAGACATCAAACCAGTAATCTAGTTCCAATTGCTTTTGGTAACGATTGTCTTAGTTTCAAATTACTTAGTTTTTTTATTGACATCAGTCAAACCCTGTGACTGAACACTGTGGGTGTTGCCCAAGGTCTCAAATATTTGACAACCGCAAAAATTTTAGGGGTGTTTTTAATGTTGTGCCCTTCATTTGTAACTCTTCGAACCAAAACCAAAAACTTGCAGGTTTTCCCATCATACCAGTATAGTTGCTGGTTCACCCAAGGACTTACCTTGGTACCTTCACCTTCTTGAGGGAGGCCTCTTAGTCCCTATATTTAACAGGGGAAATGTTACAATTGGCCTTGCAACCAGGCTGCATGGTATGATTTCATATACATCATTTTACTATGTTTAACTTGGGTTTATGCAGTTGACCTGGCCAGACTACGATATGCAATGTGTCCTGAACACTCAAACAATGCAGACACTCAATCGCAGCCGGACACAGTCGCGATGATTCAAGAGGGCACAGGTAATATCTGCTTTTTGGTTTGATTCCAAAATGTCTTCAATGTCTCTTCACATGGTCCTCAATAAAGAATTCTGTCAACACTGTATGGGGTTTCAGAGTTGCAATTTGAATACAAAGATAACTGAGTATAATTCCAATAACCAGATACTGATGTGAAGGACATAGCTAATGTTTGAATCCTATCATGATCGCAACATAGTGACAATGTATACCCCTTTGCCTCAAAGTTAGTCAGTCAGGTTTTTGAAAAAAGGTGATTTGAGGACTTAATTGTGAAGTTTGATATATATATTTCACCCAAATCACCAGCAGTGAAGTGGATGTTTTCAAATCTGGGTCTCAAAGTTGACACTCCAGTCACTAGAAGAGGATGTGGTTTCTCTCTCACAATCACATCTCATGACATATGTAAGTGTGAGTTAAATTTTGCAGTTTCATCCATTACAGTGTACACTACGTGGTGTTTATTGTTGCATATATTTTGCATTAGGCATTACACATGTAATACATTTCATCATGCTGGCCAGTGACAATTAAATAGCTATTGCAAATAAACTAAATAACCATTTATCTTTGCATAAAAGTGTAACTCTGAAACCCAAAAACCTCAAAAAGTTCAACACTCTTGCACTCAATTTACAACATACATACTATACAAAATGACCTAAGCAAAGCTAGTGATTTTATGTGGTGCATATCCAAAAGGAAAGAAAGCAACAATGTGGACAAGAATCATGGACAGTCATATTTTTATGGTGATGTTGTTTCTGGGGAAGAATACAATTAATTTTGGGTGGATTGAATTTTTATCTATTGGTAGCTATTCAGGTATTTTGCCTGGGAATACAAAGTGAGAAGAGTTTTGGAAAGAAAAAACCCTTTTATTCAACACCAACATACAAGAACAATCAGCATATTTCCAGTGTTCAGGGGATATCACTTTTTAAAGAGATCAGTTCAGCGTTTAAAAAAATTCAAATCAAAGATCCTTCAAGGTTTTTACAATCTCAAAACTCTTTTACCACTGGATATTTTTGCAAATGACGTTCTCTCCAATATCATCATATTTGGAGATGTGAAACTAGTTTCATTGAAAAGGGTTATGAATCCTGTTTTTATGATAGAATTATGTAAATGGAGATTTTGATTATTAATTTCTTATTAAACCCAATAGGTTAACCTTAAAGCAAATCCTTAACCTGATAACTGTGGCTCATCCCATAATGGCTCTGCCCCTTATAGGGGTGAAAAACCCCAGGGGTATCACTCAGTGGAATAGACCCACTGCTGTGCAGGTGAAAGTCCTGCCAGCCCTCTGCTGCAGAGCTTGACTTGGGGGCGCCATAGGCTTGTCGGGTTAGGTCTCCTGTTGGGAGTCAAAAAGAAAGAAAGAAACAAAAAAGTGATAAACATTGAACAAGTAAATTGAAAACAAATGGTGGTTAGCATGGTGAAGCCCAAGTGGATCCTTCAGTTATGCTAGTTATGCTGGAAATCTTTCTGCAGTGGGCTCCACATGACCCTAGAATGTAGGTACCAGCGGTTGGCCTGTTTATTGGTGCATCACAATGTCTCTACCTTGGTGGGCAGAGCCAACAAAGGTTTGAACCCAGAACCGGTAGTTGGGTAGGGTGTACTTTTTGATATTTTGGACTAGTAGTCTAGGTACTAGCTAATGACTCTTTATAATGGTTAGTTATGATTCTTGTATTTTGAATTGGCTTGTATAAGATTAGGAGGATAGATCTGTTACGGGACTTTTGGATTTCATTTATGATTATGTGTTTCACTCTTCAATTATGGAACATGGATCATTTTTTTTTAGCTTATTTCGTTCAAGTTTGAGCAATTTGTGTACATGTTAGTTTAAAATTTTTAGTAGCTTAAGTTTTAATTTGTGTGTTGTATGTACCTATTGCTGCTTTAGGAACCTATTGCTGAAAAATCTAGAGGTGAATTAACCTTAATGAGAATAGAAAAATCCCGTTAACAATCTCATACTTAGAAAGTGACCACTTCTTGTCAATGTGGCACCATCGCACATAGGAAGAACATAATGTGTATGACCAAGTTTGGGGAAGGTTTTGCCATCCAACATCCATTACAATAGTTGGGTTTGTAAGTGCTTTGAACTTTGCCTCATGGTGTCTTCCTTCCACACCATGGCCCCTAAGCACTCTCCTTCAATCTACATTGTCCACCATTGTACCCACCGTCCGTTAATAAACATGTAAATGTAAATTAAGGTTTAGGAAAAATTAAGGTTAAAGGTGGGGTAAACTCAAGTTAAGTTTTTTTTTAAATATAGAAAATCGGTATCCAATTTTTTTTGGTTGTCAAATATCCACACATCCCATTGGTGATCGGAAAAATTTGATCGCAATCCAACAACATTCAATAGCCACATGTGACTAATACATGGGAACGCCATTGAATGCTAACTAATTTTTTTCAATTGCCAAATTTTTGGATGGCCCAAAGTTTTGGGGTACCCTTAATTAACCTATATAAGGAGGTTCAAATTCTAACTTTTCTTCCCTTTCTTTTCAACATGTACGATTGTAATAGTTTTGGACAATTGATGTGCAACACTTCAAAGAAAAGGGGGAGGGGACTCCATGCACTTTTTTTTTTGGTTGATTCCAATTTTTTTTGCAAAACAAAATATGTCAAGTAATCAAGTTGACGAAGGGATAATTGAACAGGCTAGAGAATGGGACAACCACACCATCATGACTTAGGTCTATGAGGGGGCAAATGTCATATATTTCCTAGGCTAGCATATGATGTGGATATTTATCTATTACCAAAGGACTTATTGTACAAGGACATACCAATGACATTATATGATAGAATTGAGAATGTAATGGATAGGGAAAATGTGTTCATAGCCTAGGAACACAATGGCATTAATGTCAAGTATCTTCCATATGTGTTTGAAGGAATCTATGTCTTAGATGTCTCCAATTTGCTTAAAGACTTGTTGTATGAAAACAACCTGACATTGTTTCATGTTTATGACACCCATAACTATTTTGTCACAATATGACATTTGTTTATTTTCAATTGAATTCATAAATAAAAAAAGGAACAAACATCTTTGCCACTTGAGGACCTATTTAGAAACTCATGGAAATACCATTTTTGATATTGTATTATCAAGGTTTCATCTTTTGATAAATATTGCAAGCGATTTGGTTTGAATAAATAAAATATTTTTTCATTTTTGTAATTTTTCATTCTTTTTTTATTACAATAATTATAACTAAGCGCTCCTTTCTTTTTGCGCTACAGATCATTTTGAGTGCCCTTGGAATTGAAAGTTTATGATTTGAATTATGGATTTGAAATTGTTTTATCTGAAATACACCAATTTCAAAATAGGGTCCCAAACCAAATGGTTATAACTTTATTACCAAAAAATATATAATTAGAAAAAATATATGTTTATGCCACCATGTGGATTTGCATATTATGTGTAAAAATTACAAAATGTTAATTGTGAAGCCCTTTTGATTCGTGATCTAAAAGGATGACTAATGGCTGAATTTGGATGTTGGGGTTGAAGCTCATGGTAATCACTATCATTTAAGGCCTCAATTGCCTCATCAAGAATGTTGGTGTCATTGTCATCACCATCATCATCATTGCACCCCTCCTCCATTTCTGAAATGTTTGTTCCACACAAGGTTGTGATAATATTTCAGCCCAAACATAAATTCCTCAACGTTTTTAAAAAAAATTAATATTAAAATAGTTACATTAATTAAAATAAAAATACATTTATTATTGTAAAAAACTTTATTGGCCAAATGAAACTTCATTTTATTAGTAATTACTAATTATAAATACAATAATTTGCTAAACATATAAATATTTTTAAAATTACAATAAAACTACTATAAAAATATTTATCATAGATAAGTAATTACAGTTTTTTATTTAAAAAAAACTTAAATTACTTCATAATAATTACTGAAATTTTAATCCTTACAATAATTATTAACTACAGTATAATTTTTCCAAAATTTTAGTTCAGACTTCAAGTTATAAATTATAGATTGTTAATAATTATGTTCAATTAAAAATAATTATGCAAATACTATGATTAATTCTTATCTGAAATAATTACAATGAGTTTTAAGTAATGTAACATTAATTACAGTAATTCATTTCTTTTATTGTAAGAATATAAATTATATAATACAACAATTTATGTTGTAACAATAATTATTTAGTGTAACTTATAATTAATTTCCATAATCATTTATAATTATTTATAAAAGTGATTTATTATGGATAATAACACTAGTAGAAAATAGGCTTAAAACTCAATCAATAATTTTCTGAATTGAAATATTAATTTTAGATTCCAAAAAAATAATTTAGAATTTAAATATCAACTTTTAGATCAAATAAGACTTTTGAATTTAAATAACAAATTTCCAAATTGGAATATCAATTTTCAGACTCAAATTAAGATATTCAACATTGAAATGTTCATTTTTAGACTCAATTGATAATTTTCTCAATTGAAATATTAATTTTGAGAATCCAAAATAATAGTTCGGAATTGCAATTTCAACTTTCAAATCAAATAATTTTATAAAAATTAGATTAAAAAAATCAGAATTCAAATATTAATTTTAAGAATTGAAAATAATAATTTAGAATTCAAATATCAATTTTTAGATCAAAATAAGCTTTTTTAATTTAGATTTTTAAAAATTCAAATTCAAATAATGTCTTAGGGAATTGAATTAGCAATTTTCAAGTTCAAATATCAAGTTTCAAATTCAAATTATTTTTTTAAAGAATTGGAATATAATTTCTTAGATCAAAATTTTAATAAAAAAAATTCAATTTCGAAACTGAATTATTAATTATTAGATTCAAATTTTTTTGCAAATGAAAATAATTTAAAATAATAATTCCAATAACAATTTTTAGAATAAAATAATAAAATTTTCAGAATCAATTTTATTTAATAATTTAAAAATGAATTCCAACATCAATTTTCAAAATTGAAGCATCGATTTTAATGTTTAAACATAATTTTCAGAATTGGAATTATAATTTTAGAATAAATTTTTTTTTAATACAAATCATTTTATTTTTAATTCATATTTAAAACTTCAAATTCAAATTAACAATTTTTAAATTCAAAAATAATTATGAGAATTGAAATAAAAACTTACAGTATTGAAATATCAAATTTCAGATTTGAATAACAATTTTCAGATTCAAATATTGATTTTTAGATTCAAATAATGATTTTTAATTAAATTTTAAAAAATTCAGAACAGAAATAAAAATTTTCAAATTCACGTTCCTTTTTTAATTTTGAAATATTAATTTCTAGATTCATTTTATAAACAATATAGATACATAT
>Ga0209208_10007317_pt1 | contig 14989 bp, 10 predicted proteins | sample S1TSphfallax_3_FD_187694 | JGI IMG/M metagenome (GOLD analysis project Ga0209208, IMG submission 187694) | Host-associated microbial communities from peat moss isolated from Minnesota, USA - S1T2_Fd - Sphagnum fallax MG (SPAdes) (version 2) | ecosystem: Host-associated > Plants > Peat moss >...
AAAAAAAAAAAAAAAAAAAAAAAAAAAAAAAAAAAAAAAAAAAAAAAAAAAAAAAAAAAACACTTTCACACCTTAGTTCTGAAAATTGTGAAACAAAGCATCAAAAACACGCTGGCCCTGCCAATAGATAAGATGTTTTACATCTACCTACGTGTCCACACTCTGAACACCCAAAAAAATCCGTTCCAATCTAAACAGTCTAAACACTTTCGTCAAAGAAACTGGTTCACCCAATGTGAAACTGGTTCTCTAATAAGGTAAAACTTCCAAAAGTTGGATCCAATGCAATAGTCTCTTGTCCCTGTGGGGGGGGGGGCAGGGCCCAATCAACTCTAATAAATCCAACTTGTCAAGGGCTTTCCAACAACACCAAGAACACCCCCAAATTCCAATACAGAGTTTTCAGTTTCAACTCTGTTTAATAATTTTCATTGAGAAAATGATTCAATAATCAATAGCTTTCACATCCTAGCTCCAAACACTCTCAAACCAAGTCAAATTGGAGTGGCACTTGCAAATCCTTCTGACAATTCGAACTTCCAAAGAAGTGGACACTATGAAGAGAGTGTTATGAGGAAGGAGAGAGGAATGAATGTGCTATAACCTTTTCATCTTAGTATGCAAAAGGGTTTTTTTTTAAATTTAAATAATAATAATAATAATAATATTATTATTATTATTTCAATTTTGTGAGGTAGATGGACTGGTGGTCATCCACAAGAGGACTTAGCCAAATTTGGTTGCAAATCAAAAAGGAAAGTGGATTTTTTTTGGGGAACCCATTTATACATTGGCAACATGATAAAACCTATAAGTACTAGTCTAAGTCTGGCAATTTCCAAAAAAAAATTGCTCGTCATTTTTTCCAAAAAAAATCCTTTGTATAAGTTGAGTCCCCTTTCTCTCTCTCTCTCTCTCTTTGCTAACTAGCGAGAATTTCCCCCACAACAAAAATAAATAAACAAATAAAATGCTGAGTTGGGAGGTTGAAGATGTATGGGAATATATTAGGGTTTGTGCATGTGTTAAAAGTTCCAAATTCCTGGAACAAGTTCATTGTACTTTGTATGCCTTTTTGTTTGCAACACATGAAGTCACATGAAGGCAAAACTCTTCAGTTCCAAATTCCTTTGGCAAGCTCATTGCACTTTTGTATGTCTTTTTTTGCATGGGCCACAAGGCAACATTTAAATACTATTTTCACTTAAGGCAACAATTCAGCCAACTTGTTGAACAACTTGCTTGCTTCGTGGCCATGTTTTTTTTTCTTCATGTTGAAGCACAAGCCTTATGAGGCTAGTTAGTACAACATTTTATCTGTCAGGTCACGGAAAAGAACTCTTCAAAGGTTCCAATTCTAACAATCTCATTGGCCAGATATATTTATGCACAACAAGCCTACTTCACAAACCTTTGTATATTTCTGTATATCATAGTACCTTGGCCGACTCAGCACAGAAATGTTGAATAATTAATTTTATTTTTTAGTTTCCTGGTTCAGTGCTTGGGTTTTTTTTTTAAAATTTTAAAATGTTGACAATAAAAAATAAATTTATTGTAAGGTACATTTGTTTCAAATAATTTAAATTTTTTCAGTGATCAGGTGAACCCTGAATATTTACTCAATTAATTAATTTAATTTGGAAGATTTCATCTGAATAGTTGAGTAACCTTAAATATTTTAAAATATCCTTGAATTTTCATCAGATTTTTTAAAGTTTTTTTTTAAAAATTTAAAAATCAACATATCTAAAAAATAATAATGTAATGTGAAGCTACCAAGGTACTACTAAGGTAGGCTTCCTTGCACACATCACAGAAACATTTGATAAGTGGCAACTTGAGCCTACAACAAGAACCAACAGAATAAATTGACTAACTTCATCATCACAATTCAAAAGTGAATGCCACGGATGAATGAACTCAATTGAAGTACATACTTCCACTTGGAGAAGCCCAATTCAAAAACCCACATGTAATTGAAATTCACTTTTCTCTTTGACATTAGTGTAATCCATGTGTCATCGAATACTAATTAATTTCAAAGATTCCATGTCCAAATGGAATATTCCAAATGATTCTGCATTTTCTTTCACAAAATTTTGTTCTTTGTAGATTAAATTTTTTTGAAAATTTTCTAGATTTCTACAAATATTATTATAATTAGTGTCAAAGCTGCCAAGGTACACTACAGTAATTGAACTGTGTTGGTCACAAGGTTTGCCATAGGCTAGAAGCATTATGTTATTAGGATAATATCACACCTTGCCTACCATACCAAGTCAGGCCAAAGTTTAATCAAATTGGAAATGCCTAATAATGATCTGTCTATCGTGTCTAATTCTCAAAACTTAAATAAGAGAGGGAGAAGGTGATAATTGATTGCCCATCTATTATCTATAATGCCTCTATAATTCTTGAAAATTTAGAGAAATCCACGAATTCACCCTGTCTTTGGGCCTCCTTTCACCCCCTAATCCTTCTTTTAGTGGTATCCGTAAAGTAAGGAAATTTTATTAAATCTCAGTACGAAATGCTGAAACTCAGTACAAACAAAATGCTGAATCTCATCATTTCATGCACAAGGTTCAAGAGGAATTATAGTGGCTGTACATGTAGGAGCAGCGAAAATCTATGTAGCAGCAGTGGAGGGAAAAAAAAAATAGAGGGTGAAACTCAGGAAAGCATAAATTGCCTGAGTTTCACTCCCCGCTTGAATGTTGATGTACTTCTGTGCGGGTATGTTTATGAATCTCATCCTATGTATGACCAAACTCAGGGTACTGGTGCTGTCTTTTCATTACTTTATGGATATTAGGGTTTGTTTTTGGGCGAATTTTCGCCACCTGAAGACAAGGAAAAAGGGCTGGCGAATCCAACAAAGGGATTTTTTAGAATTTTTAAAAAATAATTCGCCATATTTTGAGGAAAAAAAAAGTTAGAAATCGTCAGATTTAGACAGTGTGTTTCAGTAGGTCGCCAGAACCAGGCAGGATTCCAAAAAAAATCTAGTAGTCCAACAGGACTGTCGCCATTTATTGCTAATCAATGCTGAGGATCCTCGCCAGTACACCTACTTGAGGAATTTGAAAAAAACAAACCCTGATCTCTTCTATTATACACTTGAAAATTGTCTAATTTAAAAAATTCTCAAACAAAAAAAGACAAACTAAACATCAAAGCCTAAAGGATGTAACAACAAAAGGGTGAACATAAACTTTGAAGGTTTGTGCAGATTTTGTACATCACCAAGAGCACCCTTTTAATCTGCAATGTACATCCCCAGAAGCCAGTATAGCTTTGGCTCATGACAAACTTTTAATTAACTAGCTTTTGAACCCATCTAGATTTTTAAACCTTCACAACACACATGCTCTCTGTACATGATCTAATGTTCATTTTTTCAGCTGGTATCCCTGCCTCACTACTATATTCATGTTGTTGGCAAGAGACAAACATCAAGACTGAGGCTGTTCCTGCTGCCTTTTCGAGAAATGCTTGCAAAGTTCGTCTCTGCCACAGATTTTGATCTGCATGTGCAACACTTTGAAAGGTGGATTTGCACTTGATGGTAAAGTCATCCATAACTCAATGTTACAAGTTCTTAATATTGAGTTATGGATGACTTATCATCAAGTGTGAATCCACCTTTAGTGGTGCTTTTGTCAGCCTGATACCATCCTCTTGCTGAGAGAAATTTGATGAGAATTAGAAGGCACATTTTCAAAACAGAACATGAGAGAGAAAGTGGACAAGACAAACATGCAACCTCATAACTCCCTTGCTTATTAGCACCACAATTGCTTGACTTGTGTTCATGAGTTTTTTTTCGTATTTTTTTAACATAATATTCCAACCACGTGTAGAAAGATAGTGATTGATATAGGAAGTGTTGAGTGTTTACCTTCATCATTTCATCTAGACAACTGTTTAAGAGATCCATGACAACATCATAAAAAAACTTGGTATGACCTTGGATAGGCAATGCATGTTTCCCACCACTGAAAACATAATTTCAACACTTGTTTTACGATAATGTTAGTAACTTTGCTTAGGGGCCGTCTCCAAAACCTATTATAATGTTCCCCATAAGAGACTAATAGATTCTTGTTTCCACATGAACATAGAGAGAAGGATAGAACCTATGGAAGTGTTTTGACAAGTACCCAACACAAACAATGTCAATGTGATTGTGAAAAGGAACTCAAAACCATTGAAAGTAACCAAAGAAATGTTGGTGTCACTTCCAAATAAATTTAAAAAACATGAAAACCATGAGAATTGTGTTCATAACCTCATGATGTCCCCCACAAAATATCAAACCATCCAATTGATCTTGAAGGGCAATGACAAGTTGTCATTACTACATGCTAACTTCATTGAATCCAAACAACAGGTGAAGATAAATAAATGATAATTTGCTCAAAATTTAGGGAAAACAAATATGCAAAAAAAAAGCTTCGCAAGTCTCTATCCAATTTTCCAATGCAATGAAAAGACTTGGTCATGACATTGGCTAACATTCAAGAGGTCTAGCCAATCAAAAGACTCAACAATACCTTCATTTTGTTATAGCAAGCTTGGTGGAACGAGAAGTTTCATTTCATTCAACTTGCGTTCGTACATCAAAGTACCTAAACAAAGACACTAAAAACACCTAATACTTCAATGGTTGTGATTGGGGCTTTATGCATGTACTTTAACACATATCCATTGATTGCAAAAGGAAAATTTAGAAAAACATAAAAGGCAACCAAACAAATGTTATGTCAATTTCAATCAAAACAAAAATAAATATGGCAAGTATTAATGTTGTCAAATAAAAACCCAAACACAAACAATCTATTAGAGTTTTCCATAAAGTTGGACACACATGGGACATGAAGCCCGTGCTTGCTCGATTTTTTAACTATAATGTTTGACATAACACAAGGTTTTTACATTGCATCCAAACATGGAATTTTTTGTCTTCAACTTGGCATAAACCAATTTTGATGTGATGTTGCTACTTATTGCACAAGGAACATGTACACCAAAATTTCTTGCACGAAAAGTTCATTGTTTCATAAGTTCACGTGTGTGAAAGTTTTCACCATTTTTTTTGTTTTTTTCTTCTTGTTGAATGAGAGCAACTTTCTACCATGTTTTCATGCACATAAACATTACCATGTTTTGTAAGTTTTTATCATTTTGTTCAACTTTTTGCTAATTCTTGTTGAGTGTCACAAATTTTTTGGAATTTTTTGCCAATTTTTAATGATTTTATTATTATTATTATTATTTTGACATTTGCAAATTGTGAATGCAATTAAAGGAAGGTGTGTAATGTTCACAATATAGAAAGACGTATGTTATAATTACTATAAGTTAATTTTGAATTTAGGAGGAAAGAAAAAAGGAGGAGACTTTGATGCCCAAGATTACCCAAGCAAAAACAAATATTGGTGTATGGTGAGGTTTAGTCTATTGCCTGAAAAAGATGGTGTTCATCTCCATCAATGAGGAAGAAAACATGTTTTATGATTATCTCACTAAAGACTTAACCTTTTGGCAATACTTATTCCTTACATTGTGGTCACATTGTGTCTTTGTTCATAAGCTTTGTGAGATTTTGGAAATTCTAATAGCTTCATGGTTTGCAAAATCCTTGAAGATAGTTGGACCTTTTCATCCCACCACATTAAAAATTGAGGTTACTTCTACCCCAAAAACCCTAAACCAAAAACTACCAATAAAAACTAAATGTGTAGGTCCTTCAACCTCGAACCCCATATATTAGAAATGTCAATATAGCAATAATCCCAACCATCTACTTCCTCTTTTCCCAAATGCACTTGTCATTGAACATATTTTTACTTGACTTCCTATGGATCCTTTGATGATGTTCCTTCCTCAGAGAGTTAATAAAGTTTAGAACAAAGTTTTAAACAATACCATGGCTTGAAATGCATTCAAAATTGTGAGCGTTTACAATACATTTTATTCACCAAATAATTCATTAACTTTTGAAGTGTTCTTTTAAAACTAACTTATAATTTGAATTCGAATGTTTGAATTGTTGTTTTCAAATGATGAATTGCAATACTTAAATCCAAATCATAATTCAATTTTGTATAATTAACGCATGTACATATTTAAACTTTTAGACCTATATTAGGTATTTTTCATGTTGATGATTTTGCTAATCATGAATCTACTGGCATTCTCATTCTTCATAATTCTATAGGTTTTATTCCTGGTGTTCATGATTTTAGTGGCTTAATCATGTTTTTTCATATTCATGTGTGATGGATTGTGGTGGAGTTCATCACATACATGGTTAAATTAATTGTCCATCCTTGAACCCCTATTGACCATATTCAAGTTTGTTCATGATTCTTGTGATTTTGTGAATTGTATGATGGGGCCATGTTCTTTCTAAATTTTGGTGGGTTCCTATTTTATCATCATTTTGGTGGTATTTTGGATTTTGGATTTCGATGATTTGTGGACTTTCAACCTGTTAAAGATTCTAATGTTTTTAATTTTCCATATTGGAGCTTTCAATAGTGTCCATGGATATTGCTTTACTTCAATTTTGGATTTAGTTATGATTTGAGCATTATTGGCATCCAATTTCTTAATTAACCATGGGTGTCCATGATTATGAAGGTTTAGGGTTTTGGATTTTAATAGTTTTTTATTTTTTCGCCATTCTAATGGGTTCCTATTCTATCATCATTCCTATGGCGTTATGGTTGCAAGATTCTTGTGTACTTTTTGGATTTTCAGTTTGTTCATGATTCTAATGTTCTTTTGGTAGTTTAAGATATTGGAGTTGTATGTGGTGTTCATGCATTTTGGATTGTGGATATAATTTAACTTTTCCATAAACTTCTAATTCCCAAATTAACCATGAGTGTTCATGGTTATGGATTAATTTAAATTATTGTGGTTTCTTATTATTTCATCATAATAGTTATATTCTACATTATAATGGTCTTTTATTCTTTCATCATTTTGGTTGTATTCTACATTTTGGATTCTACTAATACCTAATAATTTTACAATTTGTTCATGATTTTAGTGTTTTTATAATAGTGATGGATACTCAAGTTTTTTTCATTGTTCATGGTTTTAGGATTTAATATTTAATAATTTTTTCCATTTTTTTCCAATTCCCTAATTAATCACGGGTGTTCATGATTTTGGTGGTTTTAAATTCTAGATCCCAAAGGATTTTTTTTCAAAATTATAAGGGTATTATGTTCTTTTGGATTATGGATTGTGGATTTTACATTTAGATATATATTTTTAAAATTGGTGCTTTTATTATTCCTAAGCTTAAACCATGAATTTGTACCTCCTTAAACCTCCATTATGCTTGTTCATGATTTTAAAGTTATTTTGTTGTTTCAAAATTTTATTTTTTTCCTAATTGTTCATGATTCTACTATTTTTCTTATTATGGTGGATTCTAATGGTTTCTTATTATTTTTTCATTTCAATGGATTCTAAATTATGAACATTAGTTTTAAGATTTTTATTTTTATTTTCATTTTGGTGGGTTTTATGGATTTTTTTGTTTTATTATGAAGTCTAGCGCAATTTTATGGGCTTTGGATTTATAAATATGGTGGTTTTTTTTTTTCATAAATTTTTGATTTAAGAATATGATGGTTTCTTGTGGATTTTGGATTTTGGTGGTCTTATTGTTTTCAAATATAGTAATTGAATCCTATGTCCTTAAACCCCATTTGATGATTTCCAATGATTGAACCTAGCCCCTTATTTTCTTTTTGATGGTTTTAAATGATTAAAACCTAAGTATCTTTTATTTTTAATGATTTTTAATGACTAGAAACCCAACCATCATTTTCCTTTTGATGATTTCCAATGACTTATACATTTCCAATTTGAGATTTTAGTGATTTTTTTAATCCCATACATTTCCATCCATATCAATAATTCATAAATTAAACTAAATGTGAATGGTATGAATGTTCAATTCTTTTTAAAATGACATGTTTTCAAAAGGTGGGTGGGTTGATAATAGAAACAAAGGTTTTTTATCAATTATAATTCACAAGGCCAAATAACCTCACTGAAACAATATGTTTTGACAAATTGTGGACTTTGTGCAACTAAACACATTGTGATTGCATACAACAAACATTTTTTAGCTTATAGCATTAACAAAAAATATGTCGCAACCCTAGCCTTGGGCTCGTGATCAAGGAAAAAGCTTGCAAAGGTGTGGGCCAAGAGGGAAGTCCGGGAGTCACATCTCACGCTCCTAGGAGTGTAGGAGAGTGTGGGGGAATGAACCCTCACACTCCTAAATGAACTCCCATTTTGGGAGCTGGAGTCCCAATGGATTTTCAAATTTTTAGAGAACGATTACAAGGGTCAAAACTCATTGAATTAAAAAGTTCTTTAAGTCATTGGAAATCTCTTGGAACGTAAATGTCTAAAATGTGCTCGCATGGATACTTAGAATATAAGTTATGGCCAAAATAAGGGTTGGAAGTCAAATTGACAATTTACGTCCCATACATTAAAAGTCGGAAATCACCCCGATTTCCTTGCGTGTAAGTGGCGTGTGAAATTTTGTTGGAAAGCTCTCAACAAAGGATACAACTTTGCTTCAGACGTCACTTCAATCGAAGGTCTCCACACAAAGTTATGGGCCTCCAAAGTTGTGAGAGTCCCGATTTTGGGAACATTTGGGTGTTGGTCCTATGGCTAAGCACATAGTATACTATAAGGGGGAAGGTGGTGACTTCCCCCAAGTCCGGGCCGTGGTGAGTCTTGTGAATTTGTGTCTGCCCTTGGCTTGTCCGTGCACCAAAGTTTTTCAAATTTCATACTAATCAACTTGTTGTTTGGTTTGTGTAGGTCCATGTGAGTAATTAAAGTGCTTATCAATCTTCTTAGTCCCCATCCCAAAGCCTTAGAACACCCTTCTACCCTGAAATGTTGCGGGCCGAAGAACGTGCCTCAACTTCTTTTCCTTCCATTATCTTCATCTTTGGACTCACAGTTGGGTCCATCAAAGAGCTTGGGGGTGCGTCAAAATAGGTTATTCAATTGATCCCAAATGTTGTGTGGAAATGCATCTACAAATATTACTTCAAATCATACTATGAGGCTCCATTTGCTAAAAAGATGTTAAAAAACCATTTACATGAAGGAGTCAACAATGGGTAATTCCAATGAATAAGGTTTTAAGCGAACCACATTGAAATGAGATGATGTTTTGGAACAAATGAAAGCCACAAATAACCATGTTAGTTTTTGAAAATTAAAGAAAAAACAAAATTTCATTAGTGGTACACCCCATCCCCTAGCCTTAACCCTCCAACTAATGATTTGGATAAACCATCCATTTTTCCTACCTCTTTGGACCTTACCCATATTACTACCTCTACTAAAATGCTAGCCCCAATTGGAAAACTATCCAAGTAATAATGAACTCCAAAAGCATGGCAACCATGGCAAGCCAATTTTACTTAACATTTGATATTTGCATTGTTTTCTTACTACACAACATGAATATCAATTGTGAGAAGAAGAGTAAAATAAAAACTAATAAGTTGAAATTGGCTAGAGATTTAAAAGTTATTTCAAAGGAGGAGTTCAAAATAAAAGTTTGGGTGATCCTAGAATTGTAAATAGTACTTTGATGTGAATTTTTTTTGGGGGGGCAATTCATTATTTTCTTAAATTCTCTCCATCTCCTTCATTTTGTACTTGAAACTTAATGCTAGCCCAAAACTTTAATTTCAAACCTGATTTATAATTTTAGAGCCTAAACTACAATTACAAACCTAAACCCTAATATCAAACTCGAACCCTAATTCTAAACTTGAATACCTTAATTCAAAATTGAAAAACCATTTTTTAGACATTTAAAATGGTAATTTTAAATCTAAATCCTAATATCTAAACTTAAATCATAAATTTAGCCTTAAACCCTAGTTCCACATTTAATAGCTAATTTGAACCCTAAACCTTAATTTCAAACTTTTAAAGCTTCATTCTATACCTTAATTTTGGAATTTTGGACCTAGAAAACCTTAATTTTAGACTTACAAACCTTATAAAACCATAATTCTAGACCTAAAAACCTAATCTCAAACCTATAAACCCTAATTCTACAATTCAAAAACTTAATTTCAGACCTCTGAAATCATAATTCCAAACCATATTTTTTGATTTCAAATTTTGAATCTTAGACTCTAAACCATATAGCAGAAGTAAGGCAAATATTAGAATAATATTTGGTAATAACATGCTCCCCTTGTGCATCTTCGTTCGAATTATGATCCTTGATGACCTTGCATGTGAACTCCATATAATGTTAATGAAAGTATTTAATAAAAACAACCTTAATTTTGGTTTGTGCCATCAAAATGAATCTCCATTTTCTTTTGAGTCCATTGATTCCCCATCCCACTTGGACCTTAACCCCCCATGCGTTTTGGTGTAAGTTTGAATGACACCATGGTCTACATTTCGCAATAGCTTTCACCTCTTTATCCTATACATAATGAAAATGTCTTCCGCTTAGTACCATAGATATGTTAAAAGGTATTTCAAATATCCGTCCCCAGGGGTGAAGTATTGATGCCACTCTTGATAGATGGTAAAATGTCAAAAAATGTTTACATCACGGTATGACCCAAGGTAGTTCATGTCAATATAAATAAACAATCCACGATTGTCCAAAATAACAATGTTATTTGTCACATATATCATGTTCTGGCCATTAAACCATGACCAATGTTCCAAGTCTTTCCAAAACCTTTAAATCTCAACCGAGGTCTTATAATAAACCCAATGCACCTGATAACTTGTGCAATTGGTTACCCAAGACAACCCTCTTGAATAGTGTGGCCAATAAATTTCATTCGCTAAGGCATCATTAATGCATGATGCCATGAATAACACATTATCACACAATGAAATTTTGCTTGATTCCACATTAATGCATCATAAATGGTGACATTGTTGTGTTTCATGAAAAATATGAGCTTTAAAAACCATTACATGGGCCTCAACTTTGCTGGCATTCCCAATAGCATTGGTGTATCCCCTGGCATTATGAAAACACTATTTTCATACCTTAACATTTAAATTCAAACCTTAACACCTTAAATTTTGCCCTAAAACCCTAATTTCAAACCCTAGTGCTAAAATCAAAACATGAAACCTTAGATTTTAGACCATAAACCTTAAATTTCAAGCCTTAAACCTAAACCCTATACATAAACTTGAACCTTAAATTTATGGATTAAACCCTGCAAATTTATACCTCGTTCTAAAATTGAAAATTGTAATTCCAAACTTTAAAACCTTAAAAAAATCCCTAACCATAACCCTAAAATCATGCATACTCTTCTTTCATGCATTTTTGGATGGGCTAGAGGGTTCACATGTCAACTTAGCATGGAAGGTGACTATTGACATTATTCAAGTTTTTAGTTGATCTTCAACTCTATCAATGTGAAATTGGTGGTGTTTTTGAACATTGTTCATGTGGTTTGCATAGTTGCTTAGACATCTTGAACCCCAATCACCATATCAACAAATTGTCCGGTCCTTTCATCCTCATCACTATTGGCAAGGTCTTCCAAATTGAAAACATTGAAAGCACATTGGAAAAACAAATCAATTTTATGGTCCATTTCATCAAACAATGTTTTTCCATCACTTGAGGAAAAGCTCCAATCATTATTGGATGAATCATGGTTTGAGCTTGAAGATGATATCTTGTGTGCTAGAGTGAAATTGAAAAGAAGGATACTTTGGTGTGGTAAAGTGAAAATGGGAAGAAGGAGAATTTGGTGTGCTAGGGGAAAATGCAAAGAGGGAAACTTGGATGTGTTAAAGTGAAAATGAAAAGAGGAGAGAACTTCAATGTACTAGAAAATAAATTACTATGAGTTGAGCAAGTGGATTGTTAATGTACTAAAATGAAAATGAAAAGAGGGAAACTTTGGTTTGCACTATCTCTTATATAGTCCTCATGAGCCCATAGGACCTAAACTTTTCCTTTCTATCTTGTTTAATCTAAAATTCACACCTTTCGAGTTGATTCTTGGTTTACCCACATTGTTTACCATTCTAAATGAAATCCTTACTAAATTTTTAAAAACATTTGCTATTTAACATGCGTTTTGATGATGCTTTTAAAACTTTATTTTAAACCTTAAAAATCAAATCCTATGCATGCAAACCCTAATCTTAACCCTAATGCTAGCACCCCCACCTTCAGATAGTAGGAACCCACTCAAATAATGAGTAGGTTTTGAAATTTTTTGCATAAAAACCCCAACTATAATAAACCCCCTTTATAATCACGCCCATTTTAGTCACATTCTTTGTTTGTGCCACACAATTTGTGGTAACCATCCAACTTAGTAAGAACACCATTCTTTGAGTCATTATTGCACTCATTAGTAGCATAAAATATTTGCAAAGCTTTCTTTTTTAATGTGACTATAATGGGGGAAATATAAAGCAAATATAGGGGTTTAGTAAATTGTAATTTTGTTGGGTAATGTTAGTGTTGTTTTGTGTTCAAGTTGTGCAAACCAACAATAATGAATCTAGTTGAAAAGAAAAAAAACAACTTTCTAATGCAAACAAACAAAAGATATGCAAATTTGCCAAGAAAGCAAAAAAAAATTATATATATATATAGTCGACAAGATACACAAACTAATAGTTAAAAAGCTCAAACTTAATGTAAATTGTCACATTAAAACATGTAGAAATCCCAACCTTCTTCAAGTTTAATAATGCATAGTAGAACTTAGAATAATCCATGTAAGAAATTTAAACAATTGGCACTTTTATTCTAGCATAAAAGGGTTGTTTTGTAAGAATTTTTTGTCTATAGTCACAATCTTGTAAGGGTTTATATGAAATGTGATTATACATGTTTAAATCACAATTTGTCAGTGTCACAAAAAAAGAGGTCACCTAAGGCGTGATTATAAAGGGGGTTTATTGTATTTGGGTGGGGGAAAATACAAATAATGGGCCAATGGAAACTCATAGAAATGTGCCTTTATACAAAATAGAAGAAAAACCAAATGCCATACTTGACAATGCTAGCGCTTGAAACCTATTCTCCAAACCCTCATAAGATTACTTCGAAGCTTTTCAAACAACACGTATATATAAAGTGTGAAAACCCATTCAACATTGACTTTTTTCTTAAAATGAAATTTCCATTTTCCAAACATGGATTAAAATCATAATCCAGACTCCTTTTTGCCAAAAATTTAATGGCAAACCTAAAATATACATGCACCTTAAAACTCCAAGTGTAATGTGTAAAAGACGTTAATTACTTTAATTCAAGAAAAAATGTAAACCTGAATGTTTAATTTCATTGAAATTACAAATCCATTTGTTTAATTTTTTTCATTATTTATTAAAAATTAAGCATCAAAGAGCCTAACTTGGTAGGCAAGTCTAATAGTTTAATGTTAGATCACCCTTTTAAGTCGTTCACAATTAAACAAAATAACCATTAGTATTTATGCATTTTTGACATTTTATTTATTTTAAAAACAAGTTTGATTAAATTTTTAATTTTATTTCAAAATGAAATTTTATCATCATCTATCTCATTAAGGAAGGTCGTTTGTTTGTTCAATTGTCATGTTTGTACTCTCCTTGTACACTTAATATCATTGGAAAGCCTTTGATGAGTGTAGGTGCATCAAGGCAATTTCATATATTAAAGACCTATGGTGCAAAAATTATTGAATAAAAATTAATTTTCAAAGAAAATTCAAAAAAATCAGAATTATTTTTAAATATATAATTGGGGCACAACCTTGATACTATTGGAAAGCCCTTAATGAGTGGGATTTATTGGATGTGATTTTATAATTTTAAAAAACATATGGAAGGAAAAATTAGTTGGATAAGGACTTCAAGCCTCATCCAATAACATAGGCAACTAGAGTATTGTTCTATATATATATATATATATTACAAAAAACATTCTTTTCAAGCAAATTGGCATAGCTAAAGTGTTGATTTTTTTAGTAATGATTTTTCCTGGTTTTCTTTTCTCTCAATAATAACTTTCAAATTTTGTGTTTTCACAAAACATGTTAAATTTCTAGCATTTTTTTCCCATTTTCTTGAAATCAGAAAATTGAAAAAAAATTTAAAATTGAGCCAAAGTATTTCAATCCACATAAATTCAAATGATTGAAATAATAAAGATTCACACAACCATCAATACCCATTGTATAGTGTGACTTGGCTCCATAGTTTAGTGTGACTCATATTAATTAAGTTGTGGGGACCCCCAAGTTCAAGTTTTTTTCTTTTGTGATGGGCATCATTGATTGGCCCATCACAAAAAATAAATTTAAATTTAAATCAAGCTTTGGACAATCCCAAAATAAATATATTGTGACTCCTCCACTTATATAGCTTACAAGAGTAAAATTTAGGGCAAAGGAGTATCGGATAAAGTGAGGAGCTATGGGGAGCTTGTTGAGGAACACATTGAGAACTTGCAAGAACATGTTGAGAACCTAGTGAGACCTTGATGAGAACACATTGGGAACAACAAATAGGTAAGGCCCACAAATGGGAGGTGTTTGGAGAATAAGGTGCATGCCCAAGGTAGAAGCCAAGGGCATCACTGAATTTTTGTGATGCACTCATCCAAGGGCCTTATGGGACACCTTAGGTAATCTTGGCACCTTCAACACATGTTTGTCAATTATTTAATTAATTAATTTGAAATTTTAATTTCTCAAATAAAATATACTTGAAGATTCGATATTTTCCTTTTCAAAAGAAAATTTAAAATTTAGAAAAAGCTTCAAGATTTCTGAAAATAATATAATTAGTGTCCAACCTACCAAGGTAGTAGAGTAGGTATGTAGGCATACCTAGTGAAAAGGAAATTATGTAAAACATTCCTAAATAATATAGGCTAGGAAATGTATATTTGGAAAGGAGAAGGGGG
>Ga0209208_10007319_pt1 | contig 14986 bp, 10 predicted proteins | sample S1TSphfallax_3_FD_187694 | JGI IMG/M metagenome (GOLD analysis project Ga0209208, IMG submission 187694) | Host-associated microbial communities from peat moss isolated from Minnesota, USA - S1T2_Fd - Sphagnum fallax MG (SPAdes) (version 2) | ecosystem: Host-associated > Plants > Peat moss >...
TTCAAATACTGACGGGTCTGAAATATCTGAGACTTGACATTTTGAAAACTGAGTGAAAATATTTTTCTTAAGATATTTAAAAAACTTTATCAGGTCTCTTTGAAAATTAATTTAAAAATAAATTAAAAATTCGAGGCAAGTCTTGGATACTCTTTAAAACCCAGACCTAACTAGTCTTTAATAAATCTGACAACCGCCCAGGACTGGTAGCCCCCAACATTGCTCTGTACCTACTCTAGAGAGAGAGAGAGAGAGAGAGGGAGAGCGAGGTGTGTGCACTGTGGAAGTTATGAGATGCATTTAATAAATGTAGCCTTTTATGCTTTAAAAATTGTAAAGTTTCAGTCCTCCAGCAGTTAGTAGTTGGCCATTTCTGCAAAATACAAAAAAACTTCAGCAACATGGTTAAGTCCCGGATTCCATTGTCAAACCAGCAAACAGGTGGCATACACAAAGATCTGTGGCTTTGTGGGTGAGTGATTGGGCATGCATACAATCACCAGTCGGCTCATGAGAAAGGTCAAAGACCCTGCATGCATTCTACACGTGTACAACAACTTATATCATGCAAAATAACTTGCTTCCTCTCTTGCTCATTAGCCGGGACAAACTTATATCAGATTTCTCCCAGACGATTTATGCATTACGCAGAGATCTAGAATTATGTATCAACATTTCTTGCATGCAATTTACTCCTACCCAGAGATTTAGAATTATATATCTACATCTCTTGAGTGCAAGTTACTCATTAGTACATTACCCAGTGATCTGGAATTATGTATCTAGATTCCTCCCATGCAATTTACTTAGTACCCAGATCAAATAATATATTGTACCTAGACTTCTCCCATGCAATTTGAGTGGGAGTATGATCTAGATTTGCATGTCTACACTCTACACATGGAAATCTATCATTGAACAGGGCCAGAAATAGAAGTCAATTTGAGCATAAGTTTCTGTACAGAGGAGGTTCACATATAGCAAGGTAGACCCAAATTAAGCATATGCCTAGCAAGGCCATGTCTCATCAATGGGTCGTTCAAGTTCCAGATTACTCATGTTACACCTGTAGAGGCCTGTTGTCGTTTTGGAAGACACCAGGGGGGCAAGTGGCTGTTGTTCGACAATTCTTGACTAATTGGGTGACCATTGATGGTTCCTGGACAATATGTATTCACAAGGAACTTTTAGTATGATGGTGGACGGTGAAGAATAGCACGCAGCAACACACAGAAAAAGAAAAGAATCTGTGAGAGAGTGATGATTCTGTGCCAACCTTATGTTTTAAATAGGTTTTAAAAACCTCATGAGGAAAGGTTTTGAAGGAGGAAGGAACCCACTTTGTTTGTTTGTTTGTTTTTTTGTCTCCAAACAACTGGCACTGAACCAAGGAGGAACCACCTTGAAGTGGGGTGTCAATGGAGAGGCCACAAGAGGTGACGGTGAAGAGAGACCTGGCCTGAGATTGGGCTCTCCTTACCATTCATGCCCCCGCCAGTAGCCGAGGTGGAAAGTGTTGTCTGACATTATTAGAAATTGTTCAATTCTATTGAGGTGAGGCAATGAGGTGAGGCAACATGCACCCAAGAGGCTCAAGTTTATTTCCTTTTGGGTGAAAGGGAAAACGGGCAGATGGGATTTTAATGGAATTTGGTGCTCCCAAATGTATTCCCCAAGTTCTCAATAGCAGCACAGTTTATTCCATGTACTTTGCTTCAAGTTCTCTTGTGAACTATAGTTAATTAATACTAATCACATTTAACATAACATGAAATAATTTGGTAATGTCTGTAGTGGTTGAATTCTACACTTAAGAATAATTTGATTGGCTAGGGTTTGTGAAGTGTAATGGCTAGCAAATTAGGCATACACACACACAGAGAGGAAAGGGTATACACCCATGCCAAAAATGGTGATGAACAGCTTCAGGAATAAAAAGTTCAGGCAACCAATGAGAGGGGTGAATATGGAGAGAGGAGGATTATAAGAACATTGTTGGCATTTTAAAAAATGAATGAGAGTTATAGGGCATACCAGACATTTTATATCTATATGATTGATGAGATTTTGACTTTCCACAAATGATGTGAGATAAAATATAGTCTTCCTAACAATATTGTTATTGTATCTCTTAAAATGAGAGGTTTAGTGTATAGTGTGTATTTATATTTATAGAATTGATGAGAGTTCAACTTTGGACAAATGATATGGGATTATAACAACACTTCCTATTGGACTTCCTAAAATAAGATATTTTTTTGTTATCGAACATTTAGCATATTTATATTTTTTTGTCTTTTATTGACAGATCTTCATGGCCATGGGTTTACAAAACATTTTTGAATTTCAAAATAAAATAGCAACACCAATGAAGCAAGAAGAGGACAAACTTGTCCAAAGAGACGAAAGAAAAACATTAAACCCCCGTTACTTCCAAACCTTATGTCTTTTCCTTTTCTTAGCAATATTGAGTGATTTAAATAGCTCTATGTGCATCAGTTGAAGCTGTATAAAAAATTCTTTGGACTTCATCCATAATAGAGTAATGTCAAAAGCTTTAACACATAAATTGTTTTAACTATTATCATGGAACATTTACCCCTTTGTTTTTATATGACATATCTTGATCAGTGCTTGATGGAATTGAACGATTTTTGTGGCATTGGATGCATTAGGTTGGGGACTACAAAATCTATTGGAGCTCCAAGAGCAATAGAGGAATGTTTATGGATTCATGTGTCTCTAACATTAGGTGTTCAATGATTGGCCTAGTTATCTAAATGAGAACAGAATTCCAAGACCTTGAATTCTCCTCCAAACAAAAGCTTTTATTTTCAAGATAAAATTATAAATCTAAATTTCCCCTTTGCGCAACCATATAGGTTACAAAAGCATACCTTTCAACAAATGATATAAGATAAAAGTGAGTTGTTATTGAGAACATTTTGGGAACTAGAGGAACTGTTCTAAATATAGTGAGAACACATAATGAAAAACCAAAAATGCAAAAACTCTCATCTTCCCCCCCAAAAAAAGCATATTCTAGTTTTATCATGTATCTTACTTACCCACCTATCTCACCTATTCACCCTCCTACCCACCTAACTATCACCTACCCGACATAGCAAAAGAGACAACATCTTAAAAAAAAAAGACTTGCCCATCATCCTAGGTGTGAACAATGATGAAAAAAAATGTTAAAGATTTAACATTAACCTAACTATTAATAGGCATTTTAACATCATATGAGTGAATGAGAATATAAATAGCTAATTTAACATTTTATTTTCGAGTAAGTAAATTTAGATCCTAAACAGTTAGCTTGGTGTTAGTGGACTTACCATTAAAGTCCGTAACACCAAATGTGAAGGCATCATTATTAAGATGCTTCTAGATTAACACTATTGATATTAGATAAGTCTCAAATTTCAATATATGTTGAAATTATGATTCTTTAATATCCTAAGTGTTCTAAAAAAAATCATTTTACAAATACTTTCCTTACACGGTGTTTAGAAAAAAGTAAGAACCAGTTAACACTGGTACACACACTCAAAGAGGGGTGCACTAGTCTGGGAAAGGTGTGTTTTTTAGTCTACACAAAACATGGTTAGAAATATAAATTCTATGTAGCCAATGTAGTGAGACAACATTCATCCAAGAGGCCTAGGCGCTTCCTTTTGGGTAGAGGAAGGGGGGTTCTGAAAACTTTCTGCATCTTGGTATTCTCAATGTGTTCCCTAGTTCCCAATGGTCCCTTATGATGTTCCAATGTGTTTTCAAAGTTATTCCCATTAGCACCAACCTTATCTCATATCCTTTGCTTGAAGCTTTACTCTTGAAACCCCCTAAATGCCCATAAGGCCATTCTTTAAAAAAAATTAAACTAGTCAAGATGACACATATTTAAGTGGTTTTAGATTTTCTTTTGGGTTGGATGCATAAGAAAAAAAATCCTTCCACTGGTGTGCTAATGGGATGGATCATATAATATATCCATTTTGGGAAGTCTCCTAATGGGTCAATCAAAGAGGCCCATAACCCAAAAGAAAATCCTGAACTTTGGGTGCACCCAAAACCAATTAATATAATCACAATAAAAGACAATGGATTAGGGGACGTTCACTAGCTAGGTTTAGAAAAATATAATAGCTACCAATAAAGGAATCAGACGCTCAAAGCAATTTTGGTTAGGTCTTGGTTTTGGTTCAAATCTGGGTCCGAGTCCAAGAACCTAACCTAGCAGGTCTAAAAGAAACGAAACCTGCTTTAGAACCGGCCCTAGTGTGTTTACATCGAGTTAGACTTGCCTAAGAACTTGATTTCAAAAGTTTACATTAAATTAGACCTTGCTTTAGAATTACCTATATAGGTCTTAAGATTTTTTTTAAAGATAAGTTCTTATGGCCTTTTTAGAAGGGACTCTAGTCTAGGAGGGGGTTCAGAATTATGAGAATTAGTTTTTGATTAATCCCTTCTAGCACATACATAGATTATCAAACATATTTCAAAACAACATTTGCAATATTCATCATTCACATGACTTTCAACATGAGAATTTACATTCTTTTGGGATAGGATCACGCATGCAACTAAAGTCAAATCTTTATGTGAGAAATATACCTTAAGAGAGTTCACCACACACATATAAAGATTTTCCTTGATGAGGATCACTCGCCAAAGATTATAAAGTTTACACCTTGGTATTCACAATAATCACATTTTATTTCTTGAAGGATTCCTATTCACATGTGATATTTCTACAAATCTTGATCCAACTAACAACATGAAATTATTAATCAAAAGCTTTAATCTCTACCCTTTATATACTTAAAAGAAAGAAATAGATGAATAGTCAACAACATTTATCTGCATCTATTCCCCATGTATCAAACCAATCATCAAGTGTCACTGATAACTTTTCATCCTTCTATGAATAGGTTTTACATTATTTGAAGTCTAAGATTTGGTCAAGTGCACATTCTTGACCTCCCATTATTATTAACTCGAAATAATTATCTAAATTATTCATAACCCACCCTTATGCCCTTAGTCAAAAGATTTTCCTTCTAGGGCCCATGAGGTTCATTATTTTGTTCTCCATTTCTATCTATACTATCACCTTAACACTAATACTATTATTTGTAATTGCTAGTAATTATTTTGTTGTTATAGGGCCTTACTTCCACCCAAAATATTTTTCTTATCTGTTCTTGAGGAATTCCAAATTAGATTATTTCAATTTTTTTCCCTTTGCCTATATATATTTATTACAACTATGGAAGTGAAGTCAACTGATATGGGATAAAATTCTCGTATCCTCCCTCCCTTCACCATACTTTGTCCAAGTTAAATTCTAGTCCTTCCTCCCATTCCTCTGGCCTCTCACAAAGGCACAAAATTAGGTTTCTTGTTGTTTCAATTGTATAGAGTTTAAAATTAAATTTTTTTTGGCTTTGCCCATCGGGAAGAAATTACACCCAACTTGAAAGTGAAAATTTATCTTAGGGGTGTTTAAAGTTTTAGACATTTTGTGTGATCGGTCAATCAAAGTGGTTGATTGTGAATTTGTTTTTGGAGGTTTGGGGTGCATCCTCCAATTATTAAATTAGCTAAAATCGAAATTAAAGAATCTAATGAAAATTAGACCTATCAAACTTGGAATTGTTGATCAAGAAAATTTGACCCAAATCCAAAACTTGTGGGTTTTGATTTTTTGAAAAATATTAACTAGACCCAGAAGTGGATGGTCTTCCTTTTTACAAAAAAATAATTCTAGACCTAGCCTTGACAATTCTTCTAAAAACCAATAACTAGCCAACATTGGTTCAAAATCAAAATTGAAACTTTTGGTTCCAATGCTGATTCCAAAAATGTAAATGAAGAGGTTATTGTCTAGGTGAGAGGGCATTGGTTATTAAGGGCCACTTCAGACAAGGTTATGGGTTGTCAAGGTTAAAAAAATACAAATAGGGTTCTATTAACCATATTAAGGCCGGGTTAACAGTGAATAGGGCTGATTCAGGTTGTTTCAATATTGATTAGGGTTATTAGACATAATTTTGGACAAATTGATGCTGTTATTTGAGATAATTATGGCCAAGAGAAGGTTGTTACAACTTAAGACATACTCTGAATGTATTCAGGTTGATAAAGCATGTGTTGATTACACAGATTGTCGCAAATACCAAAGTTGTTCTTGTAATGCCAAATGCATGACATTACATTTGATAAATTTGGTCATCATGTGTCTTCAAGGAGAAAAAATGGTTTAACTGATTCAATTGGTGCAAATTCAGCCCATGAATTTTCCCAAAAAAGAATTCATTAGTCTTGGACCCATTGGATAGCACGACTCCCTTGTAGATTTCAACATATTTCTCATTGAAAGGCAACTTTGTTTGATGCAACCTAAATTCAAGAGGAACAACCCATTTTTTAAAATTTTCTGATATGTTGCCAGATTCTGGCACCTGAAATGACAACTACTGAGGTGAGTTCATCACTAATGTCTTTGAAAGACTGGCATAGAAAGCATCACATCCTGCATGCTGAAAACATATAGATCTTCTGAAATTAAAAGTATGAACAAATTGCTAACATTAGATAGGTGATGCAGCCTCAATACAAAGGTAGTTTTTTTTATCACAACACACTTCTTTCCTCACCAACTTCACCTCCAAAATCACATGATCTAAGTCTCTTCATTCAACAACATGATTCCATGCACAACCACAAAACCCCTACCAACTATCGTGATAACTTCACAATCAGACCAATATAATCCATAGGTCAAAGCACCCAACACCTTTTTCACTTCACAAGTACTCAAAAAGAGGGAATTAAGTCAAGCTGCAATGCAGTTGCCATATCACAACTAGACACTAATATACCATTTAACAGAGACAAAAACCCTATTACCAATTGGAAATCTCTCCATTCAAATTTAGCTTTACCATATACCCAACAATAGATTGATTAATTCTCTTTGTAACAAGATTGAGTGAGAATGCTTTTTTGAACAGTAAAGCCAGTGGATTGATATCAAATTTCAACATAAGTTCTCAATTGTAACCATAGCACAAAATGACCAGCTCAGCTTACAGTTACCGATTTTTAAAAACCACTGAACAATAATAATTTCAGATCAATGTTTCTGTGGGGAGGGAACGACTAGTATTTTTGGCAACCAAGGTGGTTTGCCACTTTTTACTCAGCTAGTGCCAGAACATTCTTTCAGCAAACCCCCGGTTCATTGAGTTGTGTGATCAACTGACATTCATGAGTTTGTAGAATTATGTTCCATGCTAAGGCTTTGTGCAACTATTTCCAGAGATAACCCAGGGACCCAATGGTCAGAATCTTGAATCATTGGATATCCTGTTTAATGGGACAAAATATGCCTATCTTAATGCACAATGCCAGCTCTCCACCTAGTAGCCACCAAGAGGAAAACCAAGGAGCAGCTCATGAACTAAGGGCTCTGCTCTCCATGACATGTCCAACAAAATCATGAGAAATGGTGGAGCTAGAGCTTCAGATGTACCACACATAGGTTCTGCAAATGATGGAGCCATGTAACATGGTTAGGTAATTTGACTGTACAATGAATTAGGTTGAAACAGGGCCAGGGTGAACCAGCACCTACACTGGTACTTTCACCTTCATGAGTAAGGCCTCTTAGAGCATCAACTGAGGAAATGCTAAATTTGAACTTCAGGGACCCTGATTTAGTCAAGGGAAGGGATATTTATAATGTTTAGAATCAACCCTAATTTTTGTGGGGGGTTTTACCATGGTACTAATGTAGGTGCTGGTTCACCCAAGGTGCCTAGAGACTACAGCTAGATCTTCAGTTGTCACTCACATATTGGTTCCAAGTTCAACCAAAAATCTTACCCCAATGCCAAGCCTCCCCCACTTTGGAGCAGACGTAACAAACAAAGATGAGAAGAAGAAGAAGGAGAAGAAGAATAGCCAAGACAAAAGCATTGCCAGGGTTATCACCTCATCCCTTCCCATCATAATCATACTTCCAGAATACTCCCACAAAACCCAACACAAAGGAGACAATTGAGTTAGATGGTAACAACTCAGATATCAATTGTGTGCAAGAAGACATCTGCGCATGACTTTGCAGATATAACTACCAACATGATCCATCAGAAAAAAAACCTTCAATAGTACAATTGTTCAGATGACCACATGCATGCACACATAGTCCACTCCCCACTTCAAGAAGTGGAAAATGGTATCTTGATGGTCCAAAGCAATGGTCCAAAATGTATATATAAGAAAGCTCCTGTGTTTGCAGATTGCACATCACACAATTTGGACTCTTGAAACATATGCAATTTCAAAGCCACAGAGAGAGAGAGAGACACACACACACACATACACATACACACTGACCATTACTGTGGATGCAGTGATGGATTTTCTAGCAGCCTATATTAAAGCAAAGAGAAACTTTAATAATAACTTAATGCTCATTTAGAAGCTGTCAGACATGCAATCAGCACAACAGAATGTGTTGGGCCTAAAACTATTTCACAGAATGGTAGTTCATCCCAATCCTTGTTTGCTGAAGAACACTACCTTCAAATGACGAACTACATAGTGTAAACAAGCTGAAAAGAAGGTTCATCCACATCAGAGATCTTCACAATACAAGGTAGAGGATGAATCCAATCTCAATTTTAACTGTTCTTCTCCCACCCCTGACCTATGAACCTTCAACATCACATATAGCAATCAACCATGTGGAACCTTCACTCCCATCCCTGTTGCAACAATTTCTGCACAGATCGACATAGGCATCTGGAGCCTTTAACCTATTACTCTGTCAACTTGAATCTACAACTAATAGGAAGACTAAAATATGAACCTGGGAATGATAGGACCTTTCACTTTCTCTGAAAACTATGGTGAGCAGTCTCCACCAAGCCAAATTGAGCCACTTCTCTAGTCAGAAGCACTGGAGCACTGCACCAGGAAACCTTAAGCATAGATTGAGCAGTCAGAATCTCCCATGCTAATTGCATCCTCCTTGCTCTTATCACAAACTGTGACAATCAAAGAAAATGCAAACAAGGAGGAAGACAATAATCTGATCCACAAATACTGTTCATGGTAATCCACAGAGTCATGATCCATGTAGTCACTGTCTCATTGTAAAAGAGTCAAGTATGTGAACTCCAACTGCTAAAATAATCAGTTTGATCCTTCTCTTAGCTTCAAACACTCTGCAGGAATTTAAGAATGATTCTAACAAAGAATGTTTTGTCCCTGGATAGCCCTTACAATACAAATGAGTATGTTGCTGGTCAAATCATAAACCCTGAACTAAAAATGTTGCCTGCAGCTACAACTGTTTGCTACATGTCTTCCAAAAAAGAAACTTTTTGTGAAGAATCATTATCTTGTCTCTACTTCCATTCTGTGAACTAGCTTTGAGCTCCAAGTGTTCATTGAAGAACTAGGGAATAGAATTGTTGGTAGCCTGGCACTCTCGACAAGCATTGGGAAGTCTGTTGTGTAGTGAAGGCCACGACTCTCCTGCCGAACTAAAGCACTACTGACAACAAGATTTGCCACTGATATCAAATTTCTCATCTCACACACCTCCAGATTCACCATCCTCGGTTTCCATCCATTTCTGACCAAGTGATCCTTCCACTCAGCTTCAAGCTCACTCAACTTCCTCTGTGCTACTTCGAGCCGCTCTGTTGACCGAATTATACCAACATAATCCCACATTATGTGCTGCAAACGCTTTCTCTGCAGTTCTGTGAAACAAAGAACCTCTTTCAACTCATCCTCCTTCAAGTCCATGGCAACAACTGGATGCTGGCATTCATTCTCCACCTTCTCAACTTCTGCTTTTTTGCCTCCCATTTGGAAGGCATAAGCAACTGAAGGTTCCACAGCTCTCTGTGCAAATACTAAAGCTTCCAATAAGGAGTTGCTTGCCAACCTGTTGGCTCCATGCAAACCAGTACAGGTGACTTCTCCAGCAGCAAACAGCCCCTCTATGGAGGTATCACCAAGTAGCCCTGTTTGCACCCCACCACACATATAATGCGCAGCAGGGACAACTGGTATTGGCTCCTTAGTGATGTCAAGCCCATACTTCAAACACTCTGCTGCAATATTAGGAAAATGGGCCAAGATTTCATCTCTTGGTTTGTGACTGATATCAAGATACACAAACTTCTCTTTTCGCTTCTTTAGCTGGTCATCAATGCTCCTAGCCACCATGTCACGCGGTGCAAGTTCCCCTCGAGAATCATAAAGAGGCATAAACCGTTCCATACTCTGGTTGTAAAGGATGCCCCCTGCTCCTCTCATTGCCTCAGTTATCAAGAAAGCATTCTCACGTTTCTCAGGCTTGATTGGTAGGCCTTCATCAGCCAAGGCTGTGGGATGAAACTGCACAAATTCCATGTTTGAAACCACAGCATGTGCCCGTTGTGCTAAGGCCACTCCATCACCAGTTGCCACAAGAGGATTGGTTGTGGTTGGATACACATGACCTGCCCCTCCTGAAGCCAACATAGTTACGCCCCCAATGAATCTCACCACCTTTTGTTTCTTCATGTCCAAGGTATCTACACCATAGCAAACCACTGTTGCTCCATCCTGAAGGGTAAGCAAATCTACAGCAACATGGTGTTCAAACATTGAAATGTTTGGGTTAGTGCGGACAGCAGTCAAAAGTGCCCGTTCAATCTCACGTCCTGTCATGTCAGCTGCATGCACAATCCGGTGGTGTGAATGACCACCTTCCCTTGCTAGATGTAGTTGTCCATCCTCACTCTGATCAAATAGAGCCCCCCATGCAATTAACTCCCTTACTCGTTCAGGTCCCTCTCTGCAAACCACCTCAACAGTCTCCTCATCACACAAGAACGCCCCAGCAACAATAGTATCCCTGATATGGCTTTCAACAGAATCTGCTGGATCCAAAACTGCACTCACACCCCCCTGAGCATACATAGTGTTGCTCTCCTGGGGCTCAGATTTTGTTACAATGGCAACAGACCCAAACTTTGCCACTGCAAGTGCATATCGCAGGCCAGCCACACCGCTTCCAATGACCAAAAAATCGAAGTGCTTAGAAGCTTCAATTGTATTATGGGATTGAGCTTCAGGTGCCCCTTCATGCATGTCATTGTGAGAAGCCCTGGCTGCCCTTCTAAAATCATATGCTTGGTCCACTGGATTCCTCTGCATAACCATTGAGCTCAACATCAGGAACAGGAACTAGTCATTGCATCTTTGGAGATGTTATAATGCAAGCATGGTTTAGTTTTCTAAACCCATTCAGTGTCAAGGAGATGACAACTGGATCCATCAATAGGTTCACTCACATTAGGTCATACTGAAAAATTCCAAGCAGAGATTTTGATGTAAATGACTTGTTTCACAAAATTCACATGAGGTAATCTGCCTGTGCTGATTCCAGAGTGTCATGTGCCTAGACAAGGAGAAGCTCCACTGTGAGTCCTCCATACTCAGATGACTGACCACAGTTATGAAATTTGTGCTATCAAACCCTCATAACAGGAGCAGCCTCCCCTAATGCAATTTGCACTTAGCATTCCTTCCCAAGGGAATCTAGACTTAAAGAAGTGAACAAAGACTCACTGATCTGAGTCTTCTCACTGAAAGAAATTCATCTTCCTAGAAATCAGGAAGATATTGACACAAGAAATAGAATAAAGATGGTACTTGTTATGAACAAAGATTCTCATCCAGCAGCAGTTCACATCTGACAAATCACAAAACCAGGTCATTACAAGAGACACAACAATCAGCAGAACATACCTGATAAAGTTTCTGTGAATGGCCATAAAACTCATGGATTGGGCTATTCCTGCTCATAGCCTTCATCACAGGATGAAACACATCACTGTGTGCTGAGCTTGCTATAACTGCCTTTGGCCTGCAACCCCCTTGCTCAAGCGTGTCCAAGTGTGCGGAAATTGAAAGGCTTGCCATTGGCCTGTCCAATCCCATTGATTAACAACAAAGGTCAATGTATCTTAGAAGACAAAAGCCTTAGTCCAAGAAAGCAGCAACTGCATTTGCATTAGATTTTCAAATCTTCAAAGAGAACCTCCTACAGGCCTGGCTTAAGGCAGATAGAATCAAGCAAAATGTGAATTCAAAGACATTCTTCCAGTGCCACCCTCTTTGGCAGCAGTTCTTTGACAGCACCTCAAAGAATGCAAGTGAAAACAAATGAAGACAAAACCAAAAGGATGTCAAACAGCATAGGAAAGCTCTTGCTGGTGGCAGGGGCAATATGTGATGGCTCCTCAAATCATATGAAGCAGGAGAGATAGAGTTGCATCTATCTACATGATAAGAGGTTTTGGTTTCCAACCTATCTAAGGGGATTATGTTAACACCAGACAGCCTTTCTGCCTGCAGCTACCAAGCAAGTAAGAGCCCCTCGCAAACCTGCGTTGAGATCCGACGTATCCGACGTCAGCTGCTCTACAAAGAGATTCTAGCAAACAAATCTTCAATCCGAAGTCACGTACTACGACCTCGCAATTGCAAAAGATTTGTGGACGACCCGGGGGGGGAAAGGGGGATACCGCTAACTAGGCGAGCTTGAGAATTCCCTTCACCTATTTCGTCCAGTTGCGAAAGTGGAACCGGGATTGTCTAACATCGAACTGAAAGAGGCGCAAGCATCATCATCATCATATTACAATAAAGAACGCAGTGATTCTTCGACTTGACGACATCTTTCAATACCAAAAACAATCAGAAAGACATACAGGAAATTGCAAGAATCACGAAGTCGTAGAAGAAATTTCACCTTTCGGCGAGATGCACACTCGAAAACTGTCTCGCAAACTCCCTGGCAGATGCATCCTGAAGCAACGGCAGCATCGGCGAGCCATGTAAGAGATATGAGGTGGTCATCCTCGCACAATTACCCGTCCCACTCCCGACTACACACCTTTCTTCTCCTTCTGCACTCTCTCCCTCCCTCCCTCGCTCTGATTAATTTCCTTTAAAGATCCTCCCCTCCTCGTCCTCCCCTCAAGCTGCTACAGACAAAAAATGTCCACCACTACTCACCAATCTCAAGCACCACAAAAAGCACAGTTCTCCTCTCTCTAGAGAGAAAAGGCGCGACCAAAAACCACTAGTCTCCAACAGAAGTATGTACTAAAAAAAGGAATTCTCCACTGCACGACAAACAATTGAAAAGAAACTTAGTCCCGCCTGCTACTCTTCTGTCCTTAGCTCTGGCGCTGATCTCTCTCTCTCTCTCCCCCAACTCAGCATCGGTCGCTCTCAGTTGGTTGTGAACTGGTTCATTGTTGGCAGCAAAAAGAGAATGAACAGAAGACGTGAGTTGGCCAGGGAGACTAAATATAGAAACAAAAACAAGGGGGGGGGGCGTAAGGAAGAAAGGAAGGATCTAGCAGCAGCGTGCGTGACGAGGCTTCCTTCCGCAGAAGTATCCTAACAGAAGGGTAGGCAGTTGGAATCCATGATGATGACGACGACGACGACGACGACGACGTTGCAGCACACGACATCTTTGTGCGTATACCTGGTAAGTTACCTACCTTTCCTACATGTGGAATTTGCATGAGATGAATTTTCGTCTCAGGGGATTTCTGGATTTTGCAGCGGAATCATCAACCATTGCTGTTTCCGCTTTCCTTTTCACCTTCTTCTTGGAGTAAGTACTTCAAAACTAGAAACAGCTGGGAAATGCAGCATCCACTAAGCTTAGAGCATCTCCAGCGGTGCTTCGTATGTGACCTTTGCAAAAATATTTCTCGCATCCAAGTTTTAGTTATTTTACTTTTTTACAAAACCACCACCCCATCAAATTAAAACTAGGACTGCAAATAGGTGGGAGACTACTAATAGCAACCCACCTGGACCAACCAGACTATCTAGCCAATCAGAAACAGAGAGCAGTCAATAAATTCGATTTGAATATATTCATTAGACTCTCGCAGGGCTAAACCCTGGGCGAATGCAGGTGGGAATTCAGGTCCTACACGAGGTGGGAGTAGGGTGGTTAAATGCTGTTTGGGTAATGGTAATGGGTGAGGTAAAATTTGAGAATGGGGCTGTTCTGGAAATGAGGACCTCACACAAGGAAGGGCTCAAGTATAGGAATTTGATTCCCGGAACAACCCAATATTAGGTCCTTATCTGGTGTAACGAACCACTGGAATTTTGTTGTTATAAACAGATTCATTTGATTCATTTGAGAGGAGAGGAGGTACCTTAGACACAAGGTTCCTCAAATAAAAAAGGGTTCCTCCCTTTTTATTGAGGAACTTTACATCTAAGGTGCCATGGCCATCCTCTGTTGAGGCGGAAATCTTATGCTGTGTAAAGTGCCTTCCACATACTCTAGCCAGCTGTGATTCATTTGAGAGGGGAAGAGGTGCACTACACGTCAGGTTCCTCAATAAAAAAGGTTCCTCCAATAGAATAAAACATAATGTCCCTCCATAAAACGGTTCCTGCCTTTTTATTAAGGAACCTTACCTGTAAGGTGCCATTCTCTGTTGAGGCACAAATTTTATGTAGGGTAAAGATGCCATCCTCTGTTGTGACAGAAATTTTAGGGCGGGTAAAGTGTGTTCCACATACACTAGGAGCATTCTAAGCATTCTTTAGGGGTTCTATGAGGACTTGTTCCAGAGTTCTGCTTCCCGCAATTCCCTCTTGTGCTGGACATCATTCAATCAGGTCATAATGGGTTCTACAGGGCTTGTTTCAAAGTGGTGTTTGCCACCAAAGTTTGCATCATCATCGTGTTGTTTACATCACAAATGAATTAACAGACCAAAAAAAGGAATCAGCATATGACCTCCTGTACCACTTCAGAAAGGACTAAAAAGTACCTGAATAAGACACCAAAACTGGTGGTTATCATGCAATGAATAATGCTCAGAATCAGTGTTGGGTGGGTATTGAAGTTATGGTCGGG
>Ga0209208_10007320_pt1 | contig 14983 bp, 10 predicted proteins | sample S1TSphfallax_3_FD_187694 | JGI IMG/M metagenome (GOLD analysis project Ga0209208, IMG submission 187694) | Host-associated microbial communities from peat moss isolated from Minnesota, USA - S1T2_Fd - Sphagnum fallax MG (SPAdes) (version 2) | ecosystem: Host-associated > Plants > Peat moss >...
TGGATGTTGGCAAAACATTGTACATGTTATTATCAAAATGATGTCAAATGTACATGCCAAAAAAAAAATCTTTTAAAGCATTGTGCTTTGATCCACTTAACTCAAATTATTAACACACCTACAAGCCTGCATTAGTGTCACCAATAAAGAAGTTTTACATAGGCACAATATGTTTAAAATATTTTTGTTGTACAATTTGGTGACCTAGTAAAGAACCTAGTCAAACTCTCCAAAAGTTTTTTCATCATTTTCTAATGCTTCAATGTCAACAATGGCCTCCATTTGCTCCACTTTTGCTACCAACATTTCCTCCCCTTTTTCAATGCCATTTAGATTATTTCTTGTTACATTAGCCATTTGCATGTCCATGACCACCCTATGTATGTTTGTCCCAATCATCATGTTCATAACTTCAACTTGCACCTATCGAATTGGTGTTTTTTTTTGCACAATTACTCTCCAATTTCCACCACCCACCTTGTATGGGACAAAAAACACCTACGACATTACCTTGTGCATAGGTCAATATAAATATTGGGAAATAAAAAACACATGTGGAGGTTATTTGTCACCCTTAGAAAATGAGAGTGAAGCAATTATTACAACAATTACATCATTCCACTTACAATCCACTAACATTTAATTATAAGGGGCCAACTCCACAATAGTGGAACACAAATGGAACACAAATGACGCACTCCCAAGTCCCGGGGTGAACCCACTTGAGGGTTCACCAAAGTGTAGTTGCGGAAAGAGGGACTCGGAAGGGCGCTCCCGACTTCCAGCACTATAGAAGGGTAGAGGGGCGTGCTAGAAGTCCTGGGATTAGACTAGGAAGAAGGTTTATTAGATCAAGCTTGAATCTGCATCAAAACAAACCACGAAGTGGTTAGTTCACATTTCAGGACACCCTTGGGTGTTGGGACAAGCCAGGGGCACTTTGGACCACAAGACACACCACGGCCCGGACTCGGGGGAAGCCACCACCTTCCCCATATAGTATTCTCTGCGACGCTCCGCTGAGGCTACATCCAAATGGCTCTTTTTCCCGGGACTCCCAAGTTGAAGTCCCGAAATTGTCCCGAAATTGTCCCAGGTGAAGTCCCGGGACTTTGGGAGCTCATAACTCCCGACTGCAAAGTCTAATCGCGACGAGGTCTAAACCAAACTTGTAGCCCTCGTCGAGATCTTTCCAACGACGTATCGCACTCTCAATTCGGAGGTCGAGAAGAGGTCGATTCCTGACTTTTAGTGGTCGGGAGTCAAACTGCCAGTTTGACTCCCGGCCCTTCTTTTGCCCATAACTTGGGCTGCAGATGTCCAAATGGCCAATGCGAGGCCATTTTCGATATCTATGCTTCAAGACCTTTCCAATGACACCAATAACACCTCAATGCGAGGTGTTTTGGGCATTGCTGTCAAACTCTAAACATTCGGGAGTCCCGGAGAACTCCAAATCCTCACTTTTTCCAAGTGTTGGGCTTCACCCCCACACTTGGCCAAAGTAGGGTTGCGACAACAAATATAGTATTAATGTAATGTGCCAATGAAATAAGGCATGTCACCACATATTGAATTATAAATGGTAGATGTGGATAATGAATTCTACCACAAATACATATATCAAATACAACACCTTACTTAACATTTTTCTACCCAAATATTAATTGAAGACCCAAGCATAGACCTTGTTATAACCACAACACAATTCATTTCCTTATATTTGTAACACAATCCACCCACCCCAAGCTTTGTCTTTAATTTAAATATAAACAAAACCCAAGCTAAAACCTTGTATATTTGACCATGCAACATAATTCATTTGTTTGCATTGATTATGCAACCCACCCATTAGAGTCATAGAAGTGTATGTGTATTAATGGACTCCCCATGACCACTTATTGGATAGCTAATAGTTGTGTTCCATGATTGGAATTCCCAACATTGGACAAGTGTGTTATCCCTATATATGTTTTAAGTCATATTATACATTGGATTGATTAATGCATATGGTATTTGTTTTTCATTTAACTAAAATTTGTGGAAATCAAAAGCTCACCAAAAAGACTATTGATGGAAACATGTAAGGCTCCACATGTGTTGACACTCTTCAACCATGGTTTACCATCAAAAATCCATATTCATCTCATTTCATGGTGGCATTATCACAAGTGTTGACAAGAATCCATGAACATTTCATAAGCACAAGTTGTAATCCTCCAAATGGCACATCAATTATTTCTTTCAACATGTTGCTGCAATGCAAAACATGTTTCATGCCACTTCATGCACACCCACATTCCATGGGGTATGGTGAAGGTTGATGTAATGAGGACCATATTGTCACCCATTGGCCACTGCCAATCCCTTTGACCATGCCTAGAGCACTCAAATTATAAGGCCAACCCAACTTGTGTCTTCATTATAATGTCACTCCAAACTTATCATCACTATTAATTACCTTGCCCACTTAAAAAATGGGCTACATTGGTCCCATTGCACTTTATTGTTGCCCATTGCAAAACCCTTTGACCATGCTTGTACCACTTGCATTACATGATCACTCCAACAATATGTTCCAGCCCAATATCACTTTAGATTTGTCATTGTTGCAACCTTCCAAGCCTTTTCCAATATCATGAAATCTATCAATACATTTCATTATACTACCACCCATGGGCCACCACCAATCCCCTTGACCATGCATAAACCATTCAAATTACAAGCCCACTCCACCTTGTGGTTCCATTAAATGGCATTTCAAACTTTGTCATTGCCACAACCTACTAAACTCGATTCTACATGGAACAAATTATGCCATTCTTCTATGTTTACATAGAAAAAATTGGTGCAAACATTTTATTTTATTATTTTCAATTTGATAACACACATGCATGCTAGGAAAAAACCCTTGAATATTACACTAAAAGATCCACCCAAGGCCCAAGCTATTAAGAACCATATAAAATCTCATATATTGTTGCCACCCATCAAGAAGTCCTACATAGGCACAATATATGTTTAAAATTCTCAGTCATACAAGAACCTAATCAACCATACAAGCCACCTTGATCCCTTGACTAAGCTTGGACCATTTACATTCCCTAATGATTCTATCATTGACTATAGAATTAAATTGCTTATACATTTGAAGGTCATTCCACCATTGGTTGGACACCACAATATAGTTACTCCAAATTTGTCATTATTATTAACCTAACTTGCCCACTTGATATTCAAACGTATTGGATGCATTCCCTTCTAGCACTACCCACCACCTTAATCCATTTGATTAGCATGGAACACTAACACTTTCAGGTCAATTCATCGTTAGGTTCCACTAGGCAATTTATTTCATACATGTCATTACTACAGCCTACCTTGCCCATTCCATCATGGATTGTATTAGGACATTTAGGCTTTCCCATCACCCATTAATAATATTCCACTTGACCATGCTTAAACCACTTATGCAATATTGCAAAATCATTTCACAATTAGTTTCCACCCCAATATCCGTCTGGATACATGTCATCACTATAAACTATCTTGCACACTCCATTGTGAGATGTATTAAGACATGAACCACTCTCCTACTGGCCACCACCAATCCATTTGATTAAGCATGGACCACTTATATTACAAGGTCATTCCATCATAAAAAAAATTTCGCATTGTCACTTTAGGCCATCATCACTTCCACATATATACCATATACATATTATGTTCCAAATTCCACGAACACATATCATTAGATCAGTTTTGTCCCTCAACAAATAGACACTGACAATCCCATCACCTTAAAATGTGAACTTGAAGTAAGGAAAATCTACACATTTACCTTACACAAACATGAATTTTGGTGCCTTGATGGGTCCATGTATATAACATTGAAAAGAACATGTTCAATAGGTGAAAGCACACACATGTATTACACCTTGGTTGCCACAAATTTCATGATGATGTGTGTTCATGAATTTCCTTTAACTCGCCTTCATTCAACCTTTGAATTAGGTCTACCTCACAAGGACTTCATTTTTCTTCCTTTTCATTTAGATCCCACACTAAATAATTTCAAGTGTGTGTGGGTATGCAAAAAGGGTTTTCAATTCTTTGTTCAAAAATTTGTAATTCCATAGTTCATTCATAGCCATAACTATTGTTGTGTGCTTGGGGTATTCCAATTTAGCTTAATGGTTTAGGACATGTGTAGCTCAAGGCATTTGTTTTGTTTTCCAACAACATTAATGTACACAAATGGTCCGCAAGTGATTCCTTAGTTGAATCACATTGGACTTGGTAGTCCACCATTAATGAAATACATAAAGAATTTGATTTGTAGTTCATTTGGACAAACCTATTAATTACAAGTCCTAGTATATTGTCCAAATTACATACTGAATGTTAATAGTCCACAATCTAATCCCATACACATTAAAGGTGCAATTGAAAACTTACAAGTTTGAAATATGTTGTTACCTTCCAATATTCTAGTGCAAACAAGATGGATAACCATAAAATATTTTAATTTTATTTGCAAGATCTTAAAACTTACACATTAGTGTGCCTTTCTACCAACTTTCCATCATGGCAAACAATTTTGTTGGACCTAGATGTTTTTTCTTCTTTAGACCCACAATCTTTTTCTACATATTCACACAAACCCCAATTGATAAACACCACAAGAAAATATTAGATATTAGATCAATTTTTGATGATATTGAAATCTTGTGATGAATCAGAATAGTTGAACTCCTAACCTAAACGAGTTAAATCTTGCAACAAATATCCAATAAACTCTCTTCCAAGGAACACATAAAACAAACCATGATACAATTAACAAATTTGGTAAACTTTTCATAATGCCCAAAATTTCATTGCTTGACTTTCTTATTGTTAGAACAAAGGAGTCAAAGGTTCAACTTATATAAATCATTGAATTTTTTTATATATTGTGCATCAAATATAATTGCAAGAACCAACCACCCAAGATGATCATACACATGGCCAAAGATTCAAACAAAGAATGAAGTTTAAACATAAAAAATTCACAACAACCAGAACAAAAAAAAATGGCCATCCATTAATCCATCATGGCAAGCTTTTATGTGGACCTAAGTGTTTTTTATTCTTGGGAGTCAAATTCATGTGTTATTGGGTCAAGCTCTTACTAGTTCATGTAAACCCCTAACCAACAAACACCACTTACAAACAATAAACGATTTCAATGTCAGAATCTTGTGTTGAATCCAACATTCAAACTTTTTTAACCTAGAGTTTTTAGATGTGGCAAACCAAAATCTAGTAAACTTGCCTCTAAAGAATGCATAAGAAAGACCATAATACTAAAGACATATGATCTAATCATATGCCTAACAAGGTAGTAAACAAATTTTTGATGATTGGCAAAGGAGTTGAAGGTGAGTTCATTTAACTTAAAACATGGTAGAATGTTTTTTAATTTAGATCATAATTGTAACAAGCCACATGATGCATGTTAATACAACAAGTAGTGGAAGCTTTTAAAAAATAATTTGGAAACAAGAAGTTTCAAAACAACATAACTAAGAACATAAAAAAAACATACATTGAAACACCCAAAACCCTAAGTTGTAAGATGAAACACCCAAAACCTTAATGGGCATGGCTCGTTTTGGATAAAGATTGTAAATTTGAATTTTCTTTTTACACATGATTTTAGGGTTAATATTTAGCAACCAAGTTAGTTTCAATTCAATAAGTTTTTGTACAACCCGATTGTTGTAGTTTCTTTTTGGAATCATGTTTTTCATTATTGTTGTGAGAGAAGGTACAAAGAAAAAATGAGGTTTAAAAAAAAAATCTATTGAATAATACTAGTGAGCTATTTAGTAATTATAATTTACTTGCTTGATTTGAAAGTCTAATTGAGATTGTTAATGTATCATGTTTAATTTATTTACAAATGTATGGGTTTTTGGTTCCAAAAAGTAATTAGAACTATTAGGGGGTGAATATTGATTTTTTTCAAAGGTTTGCAACTATTGTATAGAAACACTACACCCACACTTACACAGAACATGAAGTCAAAAAATGTGGACAACTTTCCAACAAGTCTTCAACAACAACAAAAATGTATATTTGTTCCCTTTATATTCATTATTTTCACTATTATTGTAAGAAAGGAAAAGAAAAAAAATGAGGTTGAATTTTTTTCTATTGAAAATTAATGAGTGATTTAGTAAATACAATTTACTTGCTTAATTTAAAAGTCTAATTGACATTGCTAATGTATCAGGTATAGTTGATATTACAAATGTTGTGATTTTTTTATTCTAGTAGGTAACTAGAGTTAATAAGGGATGATATTGACGATTATATCATCATATTTTTATATTCGGTTTTCAGTGTGTAGCCATAAATATAAAAAGGTTGATTATAGATTTGCACTTAAAATTTGGTTTCATCTTGCTATGGATGATCACCATCTTTTCTACATCTTCCTATGGATGATTGCCACTTAAGCTACATTAGATAATTCCAAAAGTCTCACCTAGTTTTCCACTTTGAGAATTTTTGGTGCAGATTTTATTATCTATTGTAGAGTTCATGACTATTTTCATGTTTCCTTTACAAATGGACCAATCACTTTGTAATAAAAATTTCAATTGAAGAATGCTCAATTCATGGTACATGAAACGTAGTCATCCACAATTTGGAATCTACACATCCTCACCTGCAATTTACTCGTCTACTTTCTTCTAAACATGATGGGAGGATTGTCAGTTAGTTGTAGCTGAACTGCAGAGGTGGATGAAATCTCTGAATCCATATGACGAAATCTAAATTATACGACAATTATGTAGTGGATGTTCAAGAAAAGAAATCATCCACTTTTCCTCTATTCAAACACCAGAATATGTTGCCATATACTAACTACTGCTCAAAACATGCGGGATGCTTCTCCAATTACTCCTGACTACTATTCTTAACAACAGGCAGTAGTGATTTAAGTCAAGGAAACGTGCCTCTGTAGAGCATTCGGACTCATGAATCTGCAGCATCCCACAGTACCTCACTGTTTAGAGATATGGTTCATCCGTCATCGCACACAATTGTCAGAAGATGGGGGTTTACTTTTAGTGTATGTTGGCCAAATATGACCTAATTTTATATTGTGGAATGTGTCTGCTGCTTCAAGAATGAGTCGGATCTTCTTCCTGCTTCAATAATGAATGAGAAATTTGTGCTTCAATGAGTTGAATCCAACCCAGTATGCCTTGGTCTTTGCAAATGCTCGCAGAAATAATTGGCACAAGAAAAACTTCACATTAGGACGAACAAGGTTGACCAACCCATCACACAGACCCAGGTGAGCTGTTAGGTTGCAGGTGCTCCTCACCAGGCACCAGTGCTTTGTTGTACAAGGGCAACTCCAGCAAGAAACCCAATTTGAACCAACTCGGTAGATTTCCATATATTACAGGTGGCAGAGGTATCAAGGGACTGCCAAGCAAATAGCAAACGTAAGCTCTTATGTGACTAAATGTGGCCTGAAATCCCTATCTCACATTACCACCCACTACCAATGTGTAGTACTCAAAGAAGACAAGAGACAGAAGCTGAGAGTTGTTTCTAACCTGGTCCTCTTTTTGTAGGTTAGGTATGCTGGATTGCCTCCATGTTTCTTGTCAGCAGATTCCTGGATCACAAATCGCAACATCTCCAGTCAGATCAATTATAATCTTCTCAACTTCAGAACTGGAGCAGAGAAATCCAATTTTGAAGATAATTAACCATGGAATCCACCTGATTCTGGAGAGATTAATCACAAGAGCATGCTGTCAGTAGAAAAAAAGAGACTTTCAGCAAAGGGAGGTTTACCTCAAGCATCGGGATTCCACTCAGGAACAGGAGGAGTAATGTGATGAAGATTGGACCAACAATAACTGCCCACTGGCCACCTTTGAGCACTGGTGTAGCAGCGATGAACACTCCCCACCATAACAGTATCTGCAAAGAGAAGGTTCATATGAGCTCAATGACCAACATTGCAACATCCCCAAGTGGACAATCACCACAAAGGGACCATGATTATCCATCATAACATGCAGTGTGTATTCCACAGAAAACCCGGCTGAACTTACCTCTGGTTCAAATCCTGATCTGCTCCTGAAACTTTTACCCCAGAAGTCTCTGCATATCTTAAGCAAACTACATGAATACCCATCTAGCACAACAGCCCTACTGTACCCTCTAAGATTGGGAACTATAAGAAGCAACAAAGATACAGGAGTTTTTCACCTCCCCAAAATAATTTGGATGTCTTGACCATTTCCAAACCCCAGCATCACACCATTTGCCTCTGCTGCCAGGACTATTCTTAAAGTTAAGTTTTTGCTGATCTGCAATGGCTTCAATCACAAGCCCCACTAGCCACAGAATCCAGCCAACTATATCAACTGCTCGAACTCCTGGGTTGTGGCTGCTTGCGTTGACAATTGTTACAGGCAGGGTCACTGTCCACACCCAGACTGCCTGCCATCCACCAACACCAGCAGTGGTCATTACAGCATCCCAAAGATGAGTAACAGCTTTTGTCAGATGCTCAAGGAAATCAGTGACAAGAAGACCAAGCATTCAAGCACTTGTCAATACAACTGGTGATCATTTTATCTTATCGTCAGAGTTCCAGTAAGGTCATTGCAATCACTTCTTAACATCCAGTTTACTGTTGCTGTAAGCAAATGAAAATCAAGACAAGCTGAAGAAATTTGGCAATTAGTTCCAGACTGCTCCTGTATGACAATCACTGCTTGAGTTGCAGTATTGTGCCAGGAGCAAATCAACTGAGATAAGGTTCTCTTCAGATGTTAATGCCTCTCACCCCAATGTCAAGAACCTCTGTGCCACACATAGTCATGAAAAAACAGATGAAGCGTCCAAGAAGAAGAACCAACCTGAAGTAACCAGAATACAGCAAACTTCAACAGATTGTCCCGTTTGTCATCAAACCGCTGGTCTTTGCCCCATGCAAGTATCCTGTTTGAATGAAGCAGCAACAACATTTCAGTCAGACACAACCAACATATGCAGGTTATCAGAATTTCTTAACACAGAATCTTGAAGCTCAAGGCATAATGGAGGTACAAGGAAGGAGAGAGCAGAGATTAACCGGAGGAGCAAGAAGATAGCAAGACGCATGCCCCATACTACAACAAATGCAGTCAGCACTATCTGCAAAAACAATACCATGCACACATCCCCCCCATCACTCCCTCTTCCCATCTCCAGGCCTGGTATGCATTTGTTGCACAGCTAATAATGCTTGTAGTGTCCTGAACATATTTAAATCCTTGAAAGTCAGCCCAAATTGAGCAGAGATTCAAATGAAAAAACCAAGATCTTTTATGTAATCACACTGAGGAGAGAGATTGAAAATATCAAGAGAGTCAAAAGATTTGTTTCCATACTTGTCGAAAGTACCATGTGTGATGTAGGAAAAATGTTAGCAGAGCAAGTATCACAAAATTTGTACCACCTGCCACCATCCCCCCAGATTACGTGATAATGTCACCGAAACATGTTTCAATCTTCTTCTTCTGAAATGCTGTTGAAGACCATTGAAAGACTGTTGAAAGCAACAATTGAGCAGCAATTAAGAAGAAGAAGTACATGATTGTAATTTGTTTAATGCCTTACTAGGACAAGACATCTGCAAAATTCTGTTCACAGTTTCAAACCTCTATCTATAGACAAATATATATTGTAGCTGATCTTAATTCAATCCCTCCTCTTGCAGAAGACAAGTGATAACACCAGAAAGCAAACAAAAACGAACATTCCCCTGCCTCACAAAAACTGAGGCTTCACTCACCGGCAAAATCGGTGACCTTGTCAAACCTGCAAGTCGCAGCGACTACAAAAAAGGAGAATTGATACACAACCTGCACATGATGAAGAACATCACATCCCCACTCACTATCAGCTATTGATTGATTCCCTATTGCTTGCTCCTGGATGCATATAACCGAAACTTGTCTGTACTATTGCGAGCGCATAGCACAACAAACGGTTATACAACAAACACTCCAAATTGCTCACTGAGAAGAAAGAACAAAGTATGATCCACGACATACCGTCACGATCGCGGTAATAGCCAAATAGTTGCTATCCAACACAAAAGTCATGACTCCTCCTTACTCCTGCTCCGATCCCTCTCGCTCTCTGTCTTCTAATATGCCTTGCTTTCACCGAACAAATTGCTCTGAAGAAAACAACTGTGACTGAATCTTCTGGAAACTCCGACTTCCTTGTTTTACAAGTGAAGAATCATTGCGCTGCTTCAAAGATATAGATTGTATTGCTTGCGCTCCTATACAAAGAAGAAGAAGGAGAAAGAAGATGCAGAGAAACTCATGTTCATCTTTCCAAGAAACAACGAAAGTACGGCATCACATACTCTCTCTTGTCGCTTCTGTTGTGTCTCCTCGTTTCCTCATTTCGCTTCGGCTTCGACGAAGAGGAGCTAGCTAGTAAGAGTGGGGGAGCTTGGATCCTTTGGACGTGAGCTTGCCAACGTTCTCCTTTCTCTGCGACGGCCACGGTACCTATGCAGTCTCCGGACATCCACGCACGTTTTCCAACGCTTCGAAAACAAACAGGCTTCAGTAACAGTGACGCTCCGATTTCATCCAAGAACTGTCATGTCAAGATTCAGACATTCATCCAAGACATTTCATGAAATGTCAAGATTAAGACATTTCATCCAAGATATTTCAACATTAGATCATCCATCCAAGATATTTCATCCGGTAAAGTGACCACATCAAGATATTTTCATCCAAAAATGAAATCCCAGCAAGTGACCACATCAAGATATTTTCATCCAAAAATGTAATCGCAAAAAGTGACACATCAAGACTTTTCATCCAAAATCTTTCATCCAATAGATGTAATCCCAGAAGCTGACACATATCAAGTCATTTTCATCTGGTAATTTTCATCCAAATAAATATCATCCCAGAAGAAGTGACAAAATTAAGACATTTCATCCAAGAGCTTTCAAATCCAAGAGATTTCATCTGAGAAAATGTAAGCCCAGAAAGTGACACATATCAAGACATTTCATCCAAGAGATTTTCAAGCCGGACAGAAATGTCATCCCACAAGTGACAGACACATTAACACATTTTCATCCAGGAAATTTTCATCAAAGAAAATGTCATCCCAGCACAAGTGACAAAATCAAGACTTTTCATCCCAAGAGATTTCATCCAAGAAATGCAATCCCAGAAAGTGACAAATATCAAGACATTTCATCCAAGATATTTTCAAGCCAGACACAAATGCCATCCCAGAAAGTGACAGACAAATTAACAACTTTTCATCCAAGAAGTTTCAATCGAAGAAAATGTCATCTCAGCAGAAGTGACATTTGATGACATGTCATCCACGAAATTTTATCCCTGAAGCCAGTTACGGCATGTATGAAGAATTTTTCATCCAAGAAATTGGATGACTATATATTGGTAAAAACGTTTTGGTATGGAAAGGGTTATTAGTTTCATTCTCACAACTGTTTACAGTCCTAATGAGACAGTATTCATTCATCCATTCTTCTTTAGTAGCAGATCCATTGCTATTCGTTGGATTATAAAAGTATAGGATTATGCACTTGGATGAATAGTTGGAAAATTCTGGTTTGATCTACTTGTCCATGGATGGGGTTACTGCACAAGGGAAGTTTGTTACAAACACAAACAGACACTACCGGTTATCAGGGCGGTTCTTAGGATTCATAACCATGGTTTTGTTTTAAAAATTTAAAAAAATCTGATTCTGGTATACAACCACAGTTTTTTTAAATGTCAAAACTTCAAATAACCGGCCACTAACTGCAGCTGTTCATTGTTTGATTCTTTCATGAAAACCATTGGTTCATTAAGAGGGGTGAAATAACCGGGACCAAACGGTTCTTTGATTCTGGTTTTTTTTTTTTCCAAAGGGTCGGAATTGATAATTTTTTTAAAAATTCTGAAATAACTTGGGCTTCATGTTGCTGCACACTAGTAGTGACAATCAATTTTATTTATTTTTCTCTCTTTTCTTATGTTCTCAATTATTTTTTATAGTTTATCATTATTTATATCAATGTCAAATTTAATTTGAATTAATAAAAATATCACAAAAGCAGTTAATTTGTCTTTTCATATCCATGCTGGTGGGTAGAGAAAAAGAGTGAGATAATTAGAGCATCTCCAGAGGTGCTCAGTATGTGACACTCAGTACGTGACCCTGTAAAAATATTTTTCACATCCAAGTTTAGTTACCTAAATACCTTTTTTGAAACCCCAACCATAAAACTGAACCTGGGACAGCAAACTACCTGGACAAATCATTACCACGGGCCAATCAGAAACACTGAGCAGCAGTCAGATCAAATTTATTACACTATTGTGCTGCGCCTTTTACGAGCCACCGAAAACAAACAGTACACACATGCTGAGCCAAAACCATTTCCTTGAGCTAAACCTGCACATTTTGACTTTTCTTCATCCAATTTTACAGTGCAGGATCACATACTGATCACCGCTGGAGATGCTCTTATGAAGAAAGAAGTGCGATAGTTAGGCTTGGAAATGAGGAAATTATTAATTGTCAAAGTTAGCCATAGAATGCCCTGGTGGACTTCCGTCTAGGAAGAGGCATTTTCTTTCTTTCCACCCTTGTCCTACCTCACATGACACAACTCCTCCAAGAAAATACGAGAATACCTTGCCCTGCAGAAAGATTTTTTAGCACTTTCTTTTTCGCTTTTACCTTTTCCTTACCTTTCCATATCACCTTACAAAAAACTGTCCGCTGTCCTGGGATCTTACAGGGATTCTCACGGGATTTGTGAAAATATGCCACATAGCCTAACCCCGTTGAAAAATGATTCAGCTCAAAAGTCTTTTTACCTTGGTAACCGACTTTCTATCTAGGAACCATCCTTTGGAATCACCTTGTTCCTATCTTCAATATTGAACTGATGTGGTTAGTAAGACTTACCTTGGTAACCGACTTTCTATCTAGGAACCATCCTTTGGAATCACCTTGTTCCTATCTTCAATATTGAACTCATGTGGTGAGTAGTGTGACATGGCTATTATTTTACCATATAGAATACAAAGGAAATTTTTGTTCACCTTTTCAAATTACATGATTATATGATGCTACTCCATATTGGAAAGATTTCAACAAGGGCTACAACTTTTTTTTAAAGCATCCATCCATATATAAATTATTATCATGTGTGAAAGAACTTCATAGGTTTTAGAGTTCAAACAAATGTCTACTGAATGTTGAGAAATGAGTGAGGTAATTAGCTGAGTTCAGGCCAGGGCATTTCAAAATCAACCAGCTGAATTGATCAATATGATAAGAACCGAGTATAAAATCTTTACCTCCTTGGTATTAAATTTGTAAACACCCGCCATCACTCAACGGGTTTTAATATCACTTTGGAAAAGAATTGGTACCCTACCTATATTTGGGTGCGAGAACATGCATTTTAACCAAGTTGGTTTTCTCGAAACCCTAACCCCACTGAATAGTAGTAGCAAGGCCCTTGAGTGAGAAGGAAAAATGACTCGTGATGTGTTATCCTTTGCATAATGGCTGAGAATTAGGAGGTTCTCTGGTTGGATGAATATGCAAGAATATGGGAATTTTGCCAAAAATAATATCCAGACAAAATAATAACTGGGGGTATTTTAGACAGATGCAAATTGATATCAGGTGGGTTCATTAATTTTTCAAAATCAAAAAAATAAATTATATATATATATATATAGCCTAGTACCTGGCCAGGTAATGAATACAATCAAAAACAATCAAGTTAGCCTTCAAAAAATCTTCTAAAAAGAAACCAAAATCCTTCAAGATATCATAACTGTATAACTAATCTCAAGTTTCAACACAAGCTCAAATATCATTTTTCAAAACACCTCATATAAAGAATAGACCTATTATATTTATTACCTAGTAGGGGCCAAAATCCCTTAAGCTACTATAACTCTAGAATGAATCTAAACACAATATCCTTGCCTTGTTGGTAGGCAAGGCAAGACCAACAAACACCAATCTCAATTAATATATAGATCCTTTGTAGAAAAGAGTTTCTATTGCTCAAGAGTGGGAGGAAAATTATGCCCTACCATTTGCAAGAAATGTCCTGCCACTTGAATGTGCATGACGTATGAAAAGTGCATTGAAGTACATTGGAGGATGTTTTGTGCTTCAAGCTCAAATCTCTCTCTCTCTCTGTGGTTATTAACTCTGAGAGAAAATGTCCTACCACTTGCATGTCAAAGATGTTATGCAAAGATGTGTTGAAGTGCATCCCAAGAGGTTTGGTACTTCAACTCAGCATCAGTGGCTTATGGGCCTCTCTCTCTCTCTCTCTCTCTCTCTCTCTGTGCACGATCTGCAAGAAATATCCTATCACTTGCATGTACAGGATAGTCTACAAAAAAGTGTGCTGAAATATGTTGCACGACACTTGGTTCTTCAATGGCTACAGTGATTTGTTGCTCGTATGCTCTTGTCTCCTCTGCAGATTTGCTGGGGTACCACCAACGCGCAATCAAAAGTCAGGAGACAATGAAAACTTGCCAAACGTCAATAAAACAAAGCAAACCCAAAAAAATGGGAGAGAGAAAGGTACAAGATGGAAGGACCCCAAGTCCAGGCAAAAAAGAAAGAACCACCAACAAGGGCAGATGGCAAGTGGACATGAACAAATCAAATACTTAAACCCTCACCGCAGAAACATAATCAGATAAGGAGAGGGAAGGAACACCTGAAAGAACACTTCGCCTGCAAGAACCACTTCCAAGAAACATATCAGATAAGGAGAAGGAAGGAACACCTGAAAGAACCTTAGCCTGCAAGAAACACCTGCGGCAACAACAACCGGAGAGGAAACTTTTTTACTTTCCTCTGTTTGAGCGTCCCCACC
>Ga0209208_10007321_pt1 | contig 14981 bp, 7 predicted proteins | sample S1TSphfallax_3_FD_187694 | JGI IMG/M metagenome (GOLD analysis project Ga0209208, IMG submission 187694) | Host-associated microbial communities from peat moss isolated from Minnesota, USA - S1T2_Fd - Sphagnum fallax MG (SPAdes) (version 2) | ecosystem: Host-associated > Plants > Peat moss >...
CAAATCATTAATGTCACATTATTATTTCAATTTGTAAAGGTGTTGTTTAAGTTAAAACCAAAAATATAGGACAATGTTCATGTCATAGAACATTTTCAAGGTTAATTTTAATGTACTTTAGCAAATCTCAACCATGAGTTTGTTTCCAAATAGTTTTTGGTTAATGATGTGTTCTCCCTTAAGCCATTGTGTTCTAGCTTCTTACAAACATTATAAGTTGTAAAGGACATTTTTTCATTGCATAGGACAAGTTGCAAAAGACATGATTTCTCATAGTGAAAGGAAAATTGCAATTTTGTTTTTTGGGGACTTCCACCCACTTTTGATTGTTGAACGCCATTCTTATTAATGTTTGATGGTTTATCATTTCAAGTTACATATCTTCAACAAGAAGTATTCATACTTGGTTGGATGGAAAGGCATGATAATTAAATAGCCATGACCCCTTGGACTTTTTAGAATTCATCACCTAGGTTTTATGTGAACTTTATTAGGCTACCCCTTCCACAAGTTCAAATGAAAAAAAATAAAAATGAATAAATAACAAAGGTTAAACCATCACCAATTGTTCCCTGAAGATTTTTGGAAAAATTCCCAAAACAATTATTGTCATTTGATTATTCCTATTTTCATTCAAACAATTGACTCAAAATTAAATAAGGCTCATGATGAAAAGTCTAATACTCTTTTCCCATTGACCAACAATGAGTATTTGGCAATTCAAAATGTGTTTTTTGATTGTGGTTTTGTAATGCTTAAACATAATGGGGCCCTTTGCAAAATAGTCATCATTTAACATATTGAAGTATAAAGGGAGGAACAACACATGTCTATCGAATCATTAATTGATTCGATAGTCCATAATCCATAGTGTGTCGAAAAATGGAATATTTTAAAATATTCTAAAAGATTTTATTCTTAAAAAATTTCAAAACTTTTACAAATAACATAATTATTGTCAATGTTACCAAAGTATTATATTAATAATATTTATTCAATTTCAATGTCCTTAACTTGGACCAAAATTTTTTTAATTGGATGAAATGGTTTTTCAATTTGAACATCATCATCTTCAAATGCAACTTAGTAGGAAGATGCTCCCAAACATATGAAATGGGTGGTAGACCTACAATGGCACGAATTCTTTGCTAGGTTTTTACAAGTAGGTCAAATTAATGGGAACAAATTATGCATGTTTCGAAAAATATGATTTTAAAACTCACCTTTGAGCTTTCAACATTAACCAACTCCATTATTCAAGTTAATTTATGGTGTTCTACACAAATTAGGATGGGAGATTTTGGCATTTTTATTCCTAGGGCACAAGAGTCACATAGGAAAGGTATGAGGTGCATTGGTGACTTGTTGGAAGGTGAAAGCACACCAAGGTGTCCATCTTTTGGTGTGACATGATTGTAATTTTCATCAAGGCTATGTTTAAATTTAAGCCCATATAACTTTTGTGTTGTTGATCAAATATTTGTTATCTAATTTAATATTAGATAACAAATATTTTACATTGCAAAAAAATATTAATTTTTTATTATTAATTCAAAAAAAAGATGTCATAGTTCACAATTCGTGATATGAATTCATAAATGCATAATGACCTATACTAAAGGGTACAATTTTCTTGGGGTAGAATGGTATAATCAATATAAGTCTAGATTAGTCTAGTTCAATTAAAAATATAGCTTTATGTGGTTATAAAAACATGTGACCTTAATTGTTGAGTCTTTAAAATCACATATGGATGAATTTTGAATTCAGTGGAGGGTTTTGAATGGCTAGCTTATTTTGTACATTGGAATTTCATATGGAATTTGGAAGTTTTTGGAGCTTTCTTTGCATTTGATTATGTAGCATTTTGTTGTACAAAAAAGCCATTGTTTCAAAACAATTTCCATTTTCATAATAAAAGTCAAATTCATAGGTTGAATTTGGTGTGTGAGGGTTGTCAAAGTGACAAGAAGAACAAACAAAACTTCATTTCTATCTTTATTATGGATCCTTGGTGTAGTTGTGTAATTTGATCCTAAGAAATGGTTGGTGTGGGTGTCACACAATGAGATGTTCAAATATTCAACTAATATAAATAATTTTTTTATTTCATAAAAATAGGACAAAACACAGTAGGGTGCAAGCACTCATTCATGGACCACACTTGCCCCCTTAGGCCATTATGTTTTTCAAAAATATTCTTGTCATCTTTTTTAGAAGTCTTATTAAAATTTTAATTTTAAAAAAAATGTTATTTATACTCATATTATGTTAAGGGTTATAATCATTTTTTTCTAAAAAACATAAGTATGCATGTATTGACATTTGCCAAAAATAACTACGTATGAGTCTTTTTACATTGTAAAAATAGTGTTTACAATTGTTTTGAAAGAGTTTTTGGATGTTTTTATTCATTAGATCGATTTCAAAATTTCAAGATATGTATATCAATATATTTAAAATAACATTGCATAAAAGCAACTTCATTTGTAGTTTTTTTTCAAAAATGTTAAATGGGCAAAACCACATTAGGGTGTCACAATTTTGACAGATTAAAGTCCCATTTCAAAGTCCTTTTCTAGTGTAGTTGAAAATTAGCTTGGAATATGAATATTTAGATGATATAAAAAATAATATTATTTTCCATTTCCAATTTCAAATCATGATGTTATAAGACAAATAAAAAATATCTCGAAAGAAATTATTTTTAAATAATTGTTTTAAAATGCTTACAAAAGTTTTTAAAATAATTACAATTTTGGAATTTTAAAAAGTCCATAATATAATAAATTAAAATCACATTCCATTCATTCAATGGATATTTAGTTTCTTAAACATAATTCATCCAATGTCCCGAAGTTTCAAACACATAAGATTAACACATTGTAAAATAAATGTCCATATCCATGAATTTTGCATATGTGACAAAAAATGTGGGAAAATCTCAAAAGTCCATTACTTATTGGCTATCCATGATTTTGATTTGATTTTTTTATTTTTGAAAGGTTGATATTGATAGCTTTAAATGAATGAGTCCCTTTTTTTAATTATTTCAATGGATCTTATTTTATTTATTTTCTTGCACGTAAGGAATACAAGAAAGTTTGCCATTGTGACGTCCATATAAGGTCACTATAGTATGTAATCACCCAAATACACAAAATTAAGCAATAGTTTGAACTACTTTGGTAGATGTTTGCAAAACTACACCCAATATATTCATATTCATGAATGTTGTACCTCCTTCAAGAATTTCACCCAAAATAGAATGACATTTAGTTCAAGAATTACACCAAAAAAAATTTGGGCTTTATTTGGATAATATAACATAAAATTGTGATAGTCAATATTTTATGAGCTAAAGTAAATGAAAGGATAGATGTGAATTGCGTCTCATTTATGATAGGTGCAGCATAATTGGTGATCCATCAATTTTGGGATTATGACAAAGTTATAATTACATGGCATTAAGCAATGACTTTCATTCACATGCTCAAATTAATTAGTTATGTTGATAAGCAATGGAAGAAGATGGATCTAGGACACTATTTGTTCAACAAGATACTCCTACAAAAGATAAGATCGTTTTATCCTACTTGGACTTTATTATGTGGGTTTGCAACATGGTACATTAATTTAGCTTTAAAGGAATGATTTGGTGTTCAACAAAATACATTGGACAAATGTACAAGTTGGGAAACAAACATGGGAGGTTTTAGTTCATTATGATAAACTTGCATGGTAGTGCACTTTGGTTGAAATTGAAAGGCATTACATGTTGAACATGGTTTATTGCTTAAGTTTGATAAATTGCAGTGCTTGCACCATGCCATTTGTGTTAAGGACAATATGAAAGTTGAGTGGGCATATCAAGTCCCCAAGTGATGTAACTTTGTTGTGAAGAGTCTTTGGCTTCCCTCCTTTGTTAGGGTTGCATTTCCCATGGTCAAGGTCTTAATATTGTGTGCATGTTTTGCAATGGGTTTCAATTTTTTCATTAAAAAAAAAATTCAACAAAAAGTTTTAAACAACCAAACACCCAACTCCACAATCTTTGGAAGAATATAGGCCTTCACTAATTGAAACTTTGTAATATTGAAAAGAACAATATTACAATAAGGAAGGTAACAACCAATATTAATAAGGAAGGCGAGGGAAATGGAGGGAGGAAAGAATATGGATCAACATTGTGTATCACATAGTTTAAATTATGTAAGTTATGGAATAATGAGAATTTAGTTTGTGATTATAAATAAGTTATGGTAATCAATTTTGCAAAATTTTATTGCACTTGGATTTGAACTTAATGGTGATAAGTTGAAGGGAAATTAAGTAACATGATGAAAGAATGGAAAACAAACCATTTGAGGTAGAACTTTATGAAAAAATGGGATTAGACAAAATTGAATGTCAAAATCAATAAAACCATTTGGAAGGATTTTGATATTAGGAATGACAAATATGCAAATTTTGAAAGGGTTTATTAAAAATAAATGTTTCATGTTAGAGATGACATATTAAAGCTTCTACCAAATTATTTTGAAAAACATGGTGACATGAGATTGAAATTTTTAATTTGAAAAGAAAACGGTGGCAATTAATAGCCCAACATTAAAAACAATGTAGACTTTGGCTATATCACATATGAATTTTTTAATTTTTAAATGATTGGAACAAGTTTGTTACAAAATAAAATAATATGGTAGTTTTGTTTATCTTTTGCATGAAATAACTGAAATGATTAGGTGCTAGGTGTTTGGTAGTGTATATTTTTGAAAAATTATGTGTGAAATGGCCATTGAGTCTTGCATCCATGGAGGTAAAATGGCTAGTGCAAGTAGATGTGCGTAGGATCAATTGTACCAAATGAATGGTTGTGGCTACAATTCACAAGTTAACATATGAAGGTTTGTCAACAATTTTGCTATGCGTTAAACTTTTATTGGTTATCGCAAAAGGTTAATTATATGTAAATTAATTGTAATATTGGTGACATGTGGCTTTTATAAGTGATTTGCAAATCTAGAATCTACATAATGACAAGGCCAATGTATCAAAAATTGCCCACACATGATGCATTGCATTCAATGCTCAAAAGTTAGGTGTCACTTTTAGGGGAATTGAACCCTAGTTTAAAAGGCCTTGCCTAATATTACAACAAAAGTTGCCAACCTAAACACACACAAAAATGTTGGTTAAAACTTATAATTCATTTAACATACAAAATTACAAACTTAAATGACATAAATCACCAAATTCCAAAAATTAAATAAAATGGTAAACCATTAAAGACACAAAAACATTTTTACGCATGCATGTGTAGGCTTCCAAGGCCCAAATTTCAAACAAAGAGATATAGAAATCACAAGCTTAAAATATGAGAGTACATAGTGCTACAATCAAAAGACATATGAAAGCATAACAAGTGCCTTAGATGCCCCATGGCCCACTACTAAGCCAAACAATAGATGCAAATTTCACACAACATAGTAAACATTCTAAGACTTGTGCAAACTTGTTAAAAACCCAAACCTCAAGAATCAACATTGTATTAAATATTATTGTCCTTCTAATTAACTAAGGCTTAAGTATAAGGAAAAGATTCATTGTTGTAAAAGCCTTGTGAGAACATTTTCACACACATGTTAAGATGGGGTGGTCAGACAATTACATAATTTTTCCATCATGAAAGACAAAATATGGGTGCAGTCACAACCAAACGAACCAAAAAACACGTCAGGCAACCGCCAAAACTCTATAAAGATTATAATTTTATTAAATATATTTTTGTGATGCCATTTTAATGCCATGTTAATCATGGAATGTTGTGTTAAATGATTAATATGAATGTTGAAGAATTCAAAATAAAAATTCAAACAAAATTATTTTGGGTTTTGGTTTTAATAAAGGACCTTTGGACTTGAACAATAAATGCATCAAAAGTAGTCAATTTTGTACATTATTAAGTTAATGACTCTTTTTATAAAATAATTTTGATGAGAAAAAAATTGAGATGATGTTAATTAATTATCCACATTCAAAAAGTACTCACAATTCAAAAGTTGTGAAATTTGAAATTTTGAAAAATAAAAAATCTATTGAACATAATTTTAAAAATTCAATAGTCCTTTACCACATGTAAATGGGGTGTAATGTACATGACATCTAAAACAAATTTGTAGTTTATGAAACAAGAAAATAAGTTATTAAATAATTTACATATTTTCATACAATTCGAGATTAAGATATTTTTTCAAAATGAAATGCAAAATTTGGTAGAATTTGTACATTTAAAAACAAATCTTAGTTATTCATCAAAAGTTAATATGAAAAATGTGATGTATTGAACAAATATATGTATTTTTGGTAACACATTATAAAAGATTTCATCTCAAAAATCCTTTCTATGAGAAAGTGAAAATGACCACAAAAAATACTACAATCCTTGAGTCCTTCATCATCGTTGGCTCATTTGATTGTGATCACATCCATGTTAAAATAGTGTTCATCTTTTTAACAAATCCCAAAACCTAACACAAGGCAACCTTGGTAAACTTCACATATGCAAATATGGCTTGGGTGATTACTTTAGAATATGACACAAATAATCACGTATGTTTTAAATGGTTGCATTATTTGTCATCCTTCTTTAAAATTTCAGAGGCATTATTGAACATAGTTGTTTTAAAGAGAAAAGCTTGAAACTCAAGTTTATGTTGTCAAATGGAGTAACCACCAACAATTCAAAAGCTTTATTTAGCACATAATGAAAGGCTATAATGACCTTGAAGTGAAGATGGAATCATGCTTCAACATTTGTAACAACCTGACAATGTGGATAAACCACCCCCAAAGCATGCATCAACTCTTGACTTGGGAAATGGTAGTCTAACTCTTTTGTAAGTCCATAAGTTTCTTTAGAACATTAATTGTACAATTAAATAAAACCACATATCCTTTAAAATGAAACCGAATTCATGGGTAAGGCAATCCCCATTGGTTTGGTTCTAAGAATGTTAATGATTTACAATGGTGCAATTGTTGAATCTTATAACACACAAGTCATCATCAATGGTGGGGGACTTAATGAAAACTAGAGGCAACCTATCATGTTTTCTAATCAAAAGGATATATGGAATGCATTAAATTTTCATCCCTAAACTTACATTCATGATCATTGTAAACTTCATAAAATTTAGACATAAACATTTTGATAGTATAATAAAATCATATATCTAAACATCCCTCAACCTTTTGGCATATTTGAACAACATGTGAACCAATTCAAGAAATGGCAAAATGCAATGGCCAAAAATAAGTTTCACATCCAACAACTTTTGGACATTGGACCCTGTAAAGTTTCACTTTCAATATGATCTTCCCACATTTTCACAATGAGGGTATTGTATTCAACCATAACCCACTTGCATGTAGACAACATGGAAATTTAATGCACATTTTAGCATTTTGTAAAATTTTGTTACCTTTTGGTGTTTAGGAGAGTTGCAAGCTTTTACAACTTAAACATTATCTTGGGACTTCATTCAAAATAGGAGTTGAAGCATTGCAACAAGTATTCCAAATGTTGCACATAATGGACATAACAAGAAAATTTTGATTAGCAAAGTTGGTGCGATGTGTACAACAATGGATTGCCACCATATAAGGATTTAAAATTTCTTTCAATTACACTAAAACACTGGTTTTGCATCCGGTAAGTTCACAAATCCACCATTTGTTATGATAGAAACCAACTTCTTTCCAATTTTAACTTTTATAAGGTCATTGTGAATTAAGAAAAGTTTCTCTTGCTCATACACTTCAAGAGGAAGTGTTTTGATAGGTTAAAAATTGACATACATAATAATGTTAGAAGTTGAAGATGTATGTTGAGGTTTTAAAGGAAGAAAACTCCATTAAAAAAAATTTAAACCTAGAATGGGGGGCGGGAGCAGGGAGCCATCAACAATCCTAATCACACAAAGAAACAAATGATAGCTCAAGCATTGGAACACTCAAAATCAAGAAAAAAAAATCTAGACTTTAAAGTCCAAACTCCAAACCACATAGATGATTGATGAATTACAACGATTTTTTTTTTTTTGCAAGCAATGATGTTTGCAATGATGTTTGCAATGATAACCACGATGACTGCACAATATAATAATCTCATGTCTAAATGGTCCAAGACCATAATCATTATAAAATAAACCAAAACAATAGACTTTTAAAAAAATAACAAATTCAAAGAAAATTTTAAAAACTTACTTGAATCAAGATGATGCATAATGTGCATCATGTATTGTTGTTACAAAATCATCCAAGGTCTAACACTTGTAAATCACCATCATAACATGCCACAATGCAATTGAAAAGGATTTGTGAATTGCAAGTACATCACAATGTGCACCTTAAACCCTAAAACATGCATAATGCAAATAAGCAAATTCAAGTTCAAATAATCTCACAAGTACAAGTCTCAATGACAACTTATAATGAAAGATACATGCACATTACACAATTGTTCATAAATGACAAATCACAACAACAATTTGCAAATTATGTATTTGAGTTTTCCATCCCCCAACTTATTGATATAAGGTTTGAGCATTTTCGTAACCCTTTTTTCAAATTTAAAATCCAATTGTGAATGATTTGTGGTTAATGCAATTATTGGTAATAAGATTCATTATAACTTATAAGCAAGTGTCATTAAGCATCAAATTAGCCTAGTCTAACAACTTCTACTCGGGCCATTCCCCTCACCTTGTAGAGGACATCCAAAGGGGTGTCATAGTAAAAATTCAACCCCCTCTTTATTTTGCATTTTCTTACTTTCTAGACAAAATTCTCGTACTATTATTTTGTTGCATTATATAACAATCCCTTTCCTATTCAAGGTGCTAACCTCTTACCTTTGTGATATAAAACCTAACCCTAATCCAATAAACCACAACTCATTAAGACTCACATCCTATTTCTTCTCTATGCCTCCTTTTGGGCAAAATATTTTTCTCCTACCTTGTTTGAGTTAGACAACAACTACTTGTCCTACTCCAACATTACCTTCTCCTCTTGTTATAACATATCATAGCCCTAAAACTAGCAACTTCATAACCAAAACCTCCCACATACAAGTTACAACAACTAGAATTAACATTTATCAAGGAAAAACAAAAGCTTTACACCCAAAAAAAATTTACATGGGTTGTTCAATCCAGTCCTTGGAATGGATCTTCTCTTCACCAAGCTCCTACCTTGCTTGAGATACTAATATCTTATTTACCAACAACCTTTATTCTCTTTCTCCAACCTCTACTCACAACCTTATAACCATAGAAAACCCTCCCATTGCTTGAGATTAAGCTCTTCCTATCTTTCTCTACCTTCCTTTAAGGGGTAGGCTTCTATTCACTTCCCAAGTTAGCCCCTTCCTCAACCTATTCATCCTACTTTTCTACTAAGCCTATTTCAAGATCCACGTACCTTTCCACCTTCGCCATTGAGTAGAATGCCCACCAAAACCACCTTGAACAACCATCAGCACCACCATTGATGGTTCCATGTCCAAGTCCTTTTGTTATTGGGCTAGATGTGCTTGGTCAAACTAACCTTTCATGATGTAGCAACCTCTTTTTGTGTGTGTACCTCCTAAAGACATATTTAGTCTCCAAAGCCCTCACATTACTCATCATCAACCTTCATTCCCCTCCCACTACCTCACACCCCATTCATCACTCAAAAGAATGAAGGTGGTCAATAAGTTATGGGAAAAAATAAAGTTGTTGCTTTACCCTAACCCTAAATCTTCCTAGAAGCTTCAATTGCCATATCTACAACCCCTTATTCGATCAGGAAGCTTACTTGGCCCAAGCTAGGACATGATAACCCTATCTTAACTTAACCTAGTGATCTTATCGAGTTGTTAAGCCCAAAATTAACATATCATTAACACATTAACTTGGATCATTCCCCCAATCCCCTTGGAGATTATCAAAGGGGGAAGTCACAATTTATTATCCAACTTCCATTCCCATGCTCTTTGTTTTTTTGTTTTTAAAAAATACTTTTCCCCTTTCTATTGTAGACAATTATCTTATTTCTTTTTCCAACCACTCCCTTTTTTAATCTTTTCCCCTATCAATTGTGGACAACTATCTTACTTCTTCTAACCACTCCCTTCTCTATCCTTTTCCCTTGTCTATTGTAGATAACTATTTTTATTTTTTTTAATGACTATCCCCCTTCTCTATCCTTTTCCCTTGTTTGCTGTGGACAACTATCTTTCTTTTTCTTCCTTGTTTTTTTATATTTAGTTCTCCTATTTGTTGCAAAGAATAATTTTACCTTTACACTACCACTTTTTTCTTCCTTGCTTTTAGCCAATTGCAGCTTCTAACCAGGTTACCATGATGCAAACATCATCAGACCAAAAATACACAAGTTTTTATTAACAAAACAAGTGCCCCACCTCCAAGAAGTGGTTATAATGTAGTTTTGGTCAATTGCCAAATCTTCCACTCCTATTTCCTTATTAAACCCTAACATTGTCACTACACTACTATCTTTCATTATACACTACCTCCCAACCATCTATATTTCAAGAGCTCTCTACAACACCCCAAAACCATCTTCTTCTTTTCTTCCTTACTCTCTTTTCTATTAGACAACCTAAGTTCCCATTCTTCTTGCTTTTGTTACATAAGAGGGCATACCCTTTGTTTTATTTCCTAGGTGCCACAACAACAAACCCAAACTTCCTCCTTTATTCTACTCCTAGTTCTTCACTTCAGTAAAAAATTGAGCACCTTTTCTTGACCTCAACTAGCTACTTCCTAGTCACCATGCTCATGAGTTCCTCCCCCCCACTTGAGGAATTTGCTTCTAATATCTAAGATCTATGTTGCCTTGATTGCGTCTTGATATTTTGTTTTTTCATGATGCTCTAACCTCCTTCCTATCTCACTTATTTCACCTTTTCATGATGCCCCAAAACACCATTCCCATCCTTACAACCATCATCATTATTTTCATTCAAGAAAAAGAAAGAAGGATTGACAAGTATTTTTTCTTCCTTTCAACTTCAAGAAGGCACCATTATTAATGTCCTACCTTAACCCTAATTGCTATAAACTATTGGGAAGCTTCCCCCCCTTGTCTATACCTCCTTATTTAACATGGATATCTAGTTTTAGACAAGGATAAGGTAACCCAACTTTATCATAATTTGGCCAACCTACTTCCCCCTTTATCTTCATTAGGCCACTTACCTTTCAAGTCCTACTAGGAGAAGGTCATATGCCTTAACCTACCCCCTTAGACTTAAAGTTAACCCCTAAACTTCCTTAGCCGACCTACTTAAGCTTAAACAAAATTAGGTTAGGTTAATTAAGGCCCAATAATCCCCCCTCCTTTTATCTTATCCAGGTTACCCATCCTTAATATTCCATCTTGCGTAAGATCTTCTTATTACAATATTTCATGAACTTTTAATTAAAACCCCAAACCTTTGTTAATTGACCTACCTAAGCTTAACCCAAATTGGGTTAGGCTAACTAGTGCCCCAACAAGTGCAAGTTGCAACATTCATGAAAAGCAAATTTTTTTATTAAAACTTATAAGGGCAAAGGTCTATGTTGAAAGGGAAGGAAAAACGTTAAAATTAATGAAGGGAAAGATCATATAAGATGACCCCTTTTGATGGCTCATGCATATTTTGTTGAGATGAAACCATATTATTGGATTTAACAATTTCCAAAATTAATCAATGGTTGATATGACTAGTCACAAAACCTAACAAAAGGCTTGATGGCAAGATTCATTGGTGGTGATGACAAATTTGGAATATATAGTTTTAAACACTAAGTACTGTAGGGCCCAATGGCATGTTGGTAATTGGCTATAAATTGCAAAAAAAAGACCAATGTTTGGTCTTAATAAAATCATGAACATTGATGACACCAAATCATCCAAAATATTGGAATTCAAAAAACTCTTAAGATTGGATAGGTGAAAGTAGACAACTAAATGTTGTTTTTGTTATTGATCAATTCAAAGTTGTGGTTAAAAGAAAAGAAAAATCCCAATCGCTGAACTTAAGCTTCAAAGAAAAGCTTATAGTGACATTGAAGACCCAATAGTGATAAAATTATTCAATTTGACCCAATTCAAAATATTAACAAAATGTAAAATATACATAGGAGAATAGACACATTGGCAATTGGATGTTTAATTCATTTGTGGTTTTTGGTCCCTTTTAGACCAAATGTGACAATAGAAAATGGTGGCTCAACTTGTGATAAGATGTATGGTGTAGACATTTGGACATGTAATTTGGTTTGGAAAGATTGGGTAAAAAAGAAGGATGACAACCTAGATGTGTTGTGTAGCATATAACACAAAATTTAGAATACATCTAATGCATATAAAGAGGAAAAATGACAATGACATTTAGTGGTAAGATTTTTTGTTTGAGAAAATGAACTTGACTTTTGTGAAGAGAGTTAGCATGTAAAATGTCAAAGAATAGTCCAAAGGTGTGGAATTACAAACATGTAAAGGTAATTTAGGAATGACATGTTAAAAAAAGAGTTTCAAAATGAAAAAAGCAAGGATGCAATGAAAGAATAAAATTGCAAGCTCAAGTAAGTGGTAGGGTAACTAGGAAGGCTGATTAGAAGGAGATTAAATTTAACCAATTAGGGGGAAGCGGGTGAAGAATGTCAAACATATTGACTTGGGCATATTGAGGATCAAGAATAGTGGCTAGCCTTTTTTTTTGAGCAAAATGTATTAGAGATGTACCCATAGGTGTGGAATTCAAGTAGTGTTGATTTATCCCAATGAGCCAAATGATGATGTTGACCACACTCTAAAGAATAAGGGATGGGTGGTGATGGTTATAAAGTTAACAATTGTTGATTTGCTCTCTAGGTAGTGTGCACTATGGGCTTGGTAAGGCACAAGAACCCATGCAATGATCATGCCCATGCAACCAATATTGATCCATGCAACTCAATTGATTGAAAAAGTTGCAATTTGTTGATTGTAGTGTTGGGTCCATTGATGGTTGATCAAAGAGACTTGCCAAAGAATTTGGAGTCCAATGCGATCTTGCATGTAGTTGTTGATTGATAGTGGGGCTTTCCTTTTGCACTTGAATATGATGGATACATGGGTGTTTGCAAGAATATATTGCAATTGCAAACAACATAGAAGCTTGTATATGGATAACCAATCAAGGCAAAACTATGAGCTATGACTCCTGAGAATATATGGACATATGTCCTCATGGCCCACAAATCATTCTTTGTTATCATTCTCAAGAAATAGAAGACAATTGTGTGGGGTTCCTTAATATGATTGGGCATTGGCTCTTTGATTGAGAGCTGAAGGAGGGCAGGATTTTGCAATCATAAACTTCTCAGGTATATGAGATGAGATTCAATTCAGATAGATGTCAGCAAAACCCTAAAAGAAAATTTCATTTTCATTTGCATGTTGTAACATGAAAATGCAAAAATTTCAGAAGCTTTTTTGTTTCTTGTATAAGGATGGCATTTTTTTTTTGTCTGGGTAAAGTTCATCAACATATGCTTACTCTTCCATTCTTACATTAATTTAAAGGAAATATGAGATCAGGAGTAATGACCCCTTGGGCTTTCCTCCTTTGTTTCTTCCAAATAACACTTTCCCATTGGGTTCCATTTCCCTAGCTAAGCACTGTTTTTTTTTTTCATATAATGTTCGTTTTATACCAACTAGTGTGTAGCCTGTGCCCTTCGCCAAAGTGCAAATGCATTCTTATATTTTTCACATTCTCAAAATTGAAATTAAAAAAATAAATCGCAATGTGAATACATTGAAGGCTCAACTGATTTTTCCTTTCAAACCCAATTTTTTGCAATTTTTTTGAATTTCCAGCAACAAAATCCACTCAAAAATCAATATCTTCCACACCTTAGCTCTGAAAATTGTGAAATAAACTTTCCTAAATCTGACTTGCCGAGGGCTTTCCAACAACACTACTAGGGACACCTTCAAATTTCAATACAGTTTTCAGATTTGATTTGATTTAGTTTGCATTGAGAAAATGGTTCAATAATCAATAGCTTCCACACCATAGTTCCAAACAGTCTCAAACCAAGTTGGTGCACCCCTACTCATCATCATCGAGATCATCATCGAGAGCTTTCCGAAGTACAAAGAGCACGGCATGAAGCGCTATGATTTGGGAGATCTCAGCATGACAAACACACAAAATTGTGAAACATGCCAATTTTTGTTGCCTGTACAAACAAAAAGTTGGGGTTTGATTCGAGTGAAAACTAATGCAACGATTGTTGGAATTCCTCCGGGCAGCCTAATCTTGTCATCTTAATCATTCCTGCCCTAATCATGTCATCCTTAATCATTAAACCCTAAACCCTAAATTTCTTCAATCATTTACACCTAGTTCTTTCTCTTATGGTTTTAGGGCATGTATATTGGTGGTATAGATTTTAGGGTTTGAAAGAATGAGACAACCAATGTTGATTTGTTGCTGCTGGTTTGTTTTTTTTGTTAGCTTAAGTTTTGTAACAATCATATTTCCACTGGCTTTCAATTTCCATGTTGGTGAGGTCCAGTCCCAGTTTCTTTAATTTCTGTAGGTTCATTCTCCAAACCAGATCAACTAAGCTAAGTTTCATCCATCAACCTTCATCCAAAATTTGTTGTCCAGTGTTTGGATTTGTAGGGTTTAGGGTAAGTCCAAAGGGGTTTATTGTTTTTTAAGGGCCTTGCCTTGGGCAAAGTTAACAGGGCAGTAGTAAACCCTAGACCATGTTCCCAAGTTTCCCAAGGTTCCCATGTTCCTAAACCCTAAACAACATATATGACCCTTGTTCTGGCATGCCCTAACTCAGCAGAACAATCTGACAATAATTTGAATCTGCCACCCTTTTAGATTTTGTAATAAGGTGCCACTGCCACCTCCCCCC
>Ga0209208_10007322_pt1 | contig 14978 bp, 4 predicted proteins | sample S1TSphfallax_3_FD_187694 | JGI IMG/M metagenome (GOLD analysis project Ga0209208, IMG submission 187694) | Host-associated microbial communities from peat moss isolated from Minnesota, USA - S1T2_Fd - Sphagnum fallax MG (SPAdes) (version 2) | ecosystem: Host-associated > Plants > Peat moss >...
TAGCCATTAATAAAATAGCCACCAATAGCCATTAATAAAATAGCCACCAATAGCCATTAATAAAATAGCCACCAATAGCCATTAATAAAATAGCCACCAATAGCCATTAATAAAATAGCCACCAATAGCCATTAATAAAATAGCCACCAATAGCCATTAATAAAATAGCCACCAATAGCCATTAATAAAATAGCCACCAATAGCCATTAATAAAATAGCCACCAATAGCCATTAATAAAATAGCCACCAATAACCATTAATAACCACTAATATCCACCAATAAAATAACTACTAATGGCCATTAATAAAATAACCATTAATAAACATTAATAGCCACCAATAGAATGAGTACTAATAGCCATTAATAACCACCAATGGCCCTAATAAAAGAATAATTAATAACCATATATTAGAATTGTTTAGGATTGCCAAAAATAATATAAGGTGAAATAATTTATAAAAGAAAAAAAATTAAAGTGAAATAGCCTATAATAGCCTATAATTGTTAATAATAACATAAGGTGAAATAGCCTTCAATAACCAAATTTTTTTATAGTAGCTGCAAATAGCGTAAATTGAAATACTTTACAATAGCCAAAAATAACAAAAAGTAATTGAGAATAACCATAAATAACCGTAAATAATGTAGGATGAAATAATTTAAATTAATGAAAAATAATCATATAATAATTGAAAGTAACTTAGCATAGGTAATATTATTACATTAACAAAAACATTATCCATTTATTAATTTTTTTCTTTTTTTGAAAAGAGTGGTCGTTGAAATGTTATTGAATAATGATATTCATTTTTTTTTGTTTAAATGATTTTAAACTTTCAAAAGGAAATAAATGTAATTATGTACATTATTGAAATTTTTAAAAAAATAACTCGAATGATTTCATTTGAACAAAATTTCAATAAGATATGAAATTTCAAAGTTTATGTTTTTGTAATGTTTAAAATGAAATATTTGATAAATAGAATGTAATGTAACATATTATCACAACAAGTGGGGTGGCTTTATGGTAAGGGTGTTTGCTTCCATTCCAAAGGTCAAGGGATCAAACCTCATGAGTGGTGTTGTGTGTGGTCAACAACGGTATGTTGATTGAATATTATCCTATTGAATTTTTAAAAGTGGTGCCTAGGTTGATTATGTGGCCTACCTACGTAGGCTAGGCTTTTAACCTAGCATAGGTAATGACATGTGTCAATAAATCATAGGTTAAAAATTCTTGAAAGTATCAATAATATTACATATTAAACAATTAAATTTTAATTGATTTCCATGTTGGTTAGTTAATTAATTAGTAAATGGATGGTTTGGTAAATTTGTATTTCACTTGAGAGTAGCTTTGTTTCACTAGGCATTAGTGAAACAATTCATTATCCATAGTAACTGGTCCCTGTTCACTAGGGGGTTAAACAATTTCATTAGGTAAAAATGTCCAAATTCACTCAAAATTTAATTGAACTTAGAGTGAACTAAGACGTATTTTGTAGTAGTGTTTGAACATGCAAAAATGTTTTTGATTTGTGTTAAGCTTTGAACATGTAAACTTTGTAATTAATGAAAAAAATATTCCTAAAAATATATTATAATCCAAACTATTATGTTTCATTTGTCATATTTCAAACATACAAAAATGTTGTTTTAAGGAATGTCCACTCACTTGGGTGGCTCCTTTGACTGTGTTTTTACCCATAATGAGATTTTAGGATGTTATCCACCTGTAATTATTAATTTTATCATGAAATCTTTTCCAAATATTTAGAAAAGCACATAAAAATGTGTTGAGTGAAAATTGTCAAATTGTGAATCCTTTTTGTGTATATTGTACCTTATAAACATGCTACACTACTTATTCCATCATTCATCTCAAGCCTTGTTTTTACAAACACATCAAGTGATATGGCATATATGAAGGCAAAAGTGTTGTAAGTGTAGATTTTTAGTTTTGCCACAATAACATGGGAGATTTAGATGAACAATGACAATCAAAGAAGTTTGATGAAGGTTAAAATGAAATTAATAAAAAAAAGGAAAAGATAGGAGAAACACAATAATTTCAAAGCAACTAGAGACATGGGAGTTTTGATAAATGTAAAATTCAACGTTAAGGTTAAAAAATGTTCTACCTTTAGTTAGAAGTCCCTATCCCATTTTTAGTCAACTAGTTCTTCAATTGAATTGCCAATGTGTTTTTATGTGAAGTCTAAAAAACATTTGCATAGGAAATTAATCAAGATGGTTGTAACATAGAATAAATGATTACATTTATCTTTTGTGGAATAAAATTGTTTCATCAATTGCTTCCATTCTAAAGTTTAGAATGGGAAACGATTGATGAAACAATTTCCCATTCCACTTTCACTTTATAACCAAGATGCATTTTGTTATAGGCATTACTTGCATTCTAATCATGCCCAAAAGCAAGTTCACATGAACAAGCTATCACACAAAAACATCTTTTCACCCAAATAACCTAGGTCCTCCAATAAATATTTAAAGTACTCATTTGTGTAAACTTGATTTGCACAAGATGGTCACATCATGGAATGAACCTAGATACCTATTATGCAAGTCCATCCTTGGGTGGTACCATTAGGGACATCACACCTTGATTTTCATGGACCCATTGAACTTTGAAAAATCATAAGAAACATTTAAATAAATGTTTTCATAATTTTTTTTAATGAATACATTTATTAGGGTCCATAGATTTTGAAATTTCAATAATATCAACAATGTTGTGTATTTTGATGTTCCTAATCATTACATTTAGATAAAATTCCAGGATCGTAGTGTTAGAACCTTTTCTTGAACTTTTTGGTTAGGAACACAAATTTGAAACATGACTCGAGATTTCTTTGGGAAATTTTTATCCTAATGCAATTTGGAAATCGTTATATTTTTAGGTTTTTATAATGTAGTTAATTGAGTAGGTATAATTTAATTATGAATTTCCCAAATTAAAGCTATTAATTTTTGAAAGGGCCATTGAATTAGGAATACAATTTTTTAACAATTTTCAATTTTTAAAATTCCAAAAAAAACTTCAAGCCACATATGAGTGCATGCAATAAATAAAAATGAGGAATTTTTTTTTTATGGTTGTGAAAATATTTAAAATAAAGGGCCTAGGAAAATGATTTAGTTGTTTTTGGTTCTTTAATCATTCCTTGAGGTGGTTCCTAATGGTACCACCCAAGGATGGGTTCAACCCATTATCTAGGTAAATGAACAATCCATGGTGGTCCATGACCATTGGGTGAAAACACATTATATGGACCCCTTTTGGGGCATTTTTGGGTTTAATATTATAATACATATAATATAATTGTTCCCAAAGTATGGTACATTTAATTTTGGTATCAAATTTGGTTTTTGGGCCCTATAATTATTATTTTTACAAAATTGTTACTTAATATTATTTTAAAAATAATAATAAATTTCATTATCTATGTTGAAATATCCATGGGTATATTTATAAATACACATTGGTATAATAGGGCCACAATCTCATTTTGACTGCACTAATTTTAAGGCTTCATTAATAATTAAATTGATTAATTTTAATGGTTCAATTTAGAAAATGGCGCATCTAGCCATGTTTTTCATCTTCCATGTGAATGTGATTACTTGTCAAAATTCCAATTTACCACACATTTATCGCATCTTTGTTGAAAATTTCAAATTAGTCACATGGTATCCAAACATGGTTTGAACTATGTGAAATGAAATTATTCAATAAACTTTCAACTTTCATAAAGATTAAAAATCATTAAATTTTTTTGGAGTATACTTGTGTTGTTTAGTACATAGGTACACTACATTTGTTTCCATAAATGTATTCCAATCTCTCACTTTATAAAATGAAATGAAATAATTTCTTTTCTAATATGTTACCTAGGTTATATTCTAACATAATATGTATAAATATTGTGAAATTCTTTCAAAAGTTTGAGGCGGATACATTCAAACATGCACACCCTTGGAAAACAATACAATGTGACACCCCAAAGCAGGTCACCATAGTGTGCTTTCACCCCATCGTGTTTTTCATACAATATGGTTCTTTTCATTTGTTGAATCACAAACCATAAGCAACATTGTTCCAAGGTTTTTAAATTTCAATGAGTCCCATCAATGAGTTTAATACAACCTTGGAACTTAAGGATGTGGATACCAAAGGTCATTTATTCTTCAACAATAGACCATTAAATCTCAGTGCTAAATATTTCAGTGATGCAAGATATAATGAAAATGACATTGTCACATAATAGAGTCTAGATTCTTATTCCACTTCCACATGAATGCATCATACATGACTACATTATCATGTTTCATATATAGGATGAATTAACATTATGAGAAAAAAAAATGTTTTGTGACTAGCCTTGCAACTTAGTTTTTGAGTTGTAATGACCACTTGTAATTCATTGTATTCTTATGTTGTGAGTGCTATCAAACAAATTGCATAAGTTGCAACAATTGCAACTCACCATATATATGGTGCAACCCATTGCAACTCAATTGCAACTATGTCAAAACAACTCATTTTCAAATACTATGCAACTTCGCTACTACTACAACCATAATGTTATGTTGACATTACTAATTTTCATCCATCCATTAAAATTTGACACATGGTACAATGAGGATTTTTGGATTAAATTTTTTTTTTTGGAAATATTGATCTCCATCATCTATTATGATTATTAATGATGGTCTGATATTATGACACATGGCACAATTAAAATTGCCACATGGTATATTAACTAAAATTTGAAAAAAATAAAATTTAAATATCTATTTTAATAGCTAGGTAGGTTGGCAGGTTTTAGGACCTACACTACATACCTATTTACCTACCTACTTAATTACATAGTAGGCAAGTAGGTAGGAAAGTACAAAAGTAGGGGAATTAAATAATAGTCTTAATAGTCATTTATAATTCTAATGGTAAAAAAATTTAGATGATAGTAACCTAATACCCAAGTTCAAAAAAAAAATCACAATTTAAAAGGTATGAAATTTTTAAATTGAAAATATTTTTTTCAGATTTTAAAATTTTCAATAGTCCTTTACCACATGAAAATGGGGTGTAATGTGCATGACATACAAAATCAAAGTTGTGGTTTATGATATAAGAAAAAAAAAACCTAAAGTAGTTAGCATATTTTGATATGATTCAAAATTATGATAAAATTTCAAGATGAAACGCAAAATTTGGCAAAATATACACACTTTGAAATTTTCATATTTATTAAAAAATGATTAACAAAACAAAATGTGATCTATTAGGGCAACTATATGTATTTTTATTAAAAAGTTGCAAAAGATTTATTTCAAAAAAAAATTCATATGAAAAAGTGAAAAAATACTAAATAGGACTCACAATCCTTTTGGAAAGTAATCTCGTTGGCTCCTATCCACGTACTTGCACCCATATGTACACCCAAATTGAATTTTTAATATAATATAGGGTAGATGGGGGGTTAAGTGGCCCATTTTTGGCAAATAAAAAGTCCCTAAAAGTCCATTTTTCAGTGGCAAATTAACATAAATGGGGGACTATGGGTTGGTTAATGAGCTAATTAAATTCATATGAAAATATACCCACTTTGACATCTTTTTGACATACATTTTACAAGGAAGAAAATCATCAATCCAACAAAAAATGACCCATGTAAAGACTTTTGAAAATAAGGTCCAAATTTTGGTCATTCATTTAAGTCCATAACTATATTTTGGTTAAAGCTTTTGTAAATGAAGTTTCAAATCTTTGGTTTTTTTTTTTTCCCATCTATAAATATCAATTCCCTATAAGATATATTTTCAAAAAATGATATTGAAAATGTGATGTGTATGGGAAGTGCAGATGGTTGGGATAATCCATAAGTTTTGACTTCAAAAGTCCATTACTACATAATGGGTGCACATTTATTGTGCACAAATTATATAGATAATTTTTAATTGAAGTTGATAATCTTAAACCAAGTCCCAATTTTGCATATAAATGGTTTTATGGCATGTTAATTCACTACACCTTGCAAAAAATTGTAATGGGACACAAAAAAGAACCATTATAACTTGCATTCACCTTATACACATTACTTTTAGTCTCACATTTAAATTAATTATACGTATCCAAATAATTAAGTTGTTAGTGAATTTAAATAATAAATGATTTGGTAATTGTTGATGAAATATTAATTATCTTAATTAATCAATTTAATTCATTATTAAGTATCCCCAATTCAAATAAATATTTTTTAGATTATTATTTGATGAATAATTATTTTTCTATACGTCCATATTATTTTTAATTATCATAATTATTTAATTATATGAATATCACTTATTTATTCAAATTAATAACCAATTACTTAATATAATAAATAATTTCATAATAATTAAGTGTATTAAACATAGTCAATATTTAAAATTCAAATTATTGAAACAATAATTCTTTATAAAATATTACATATGAATTTGTATCCTTATTAAATTACAAGTTGTTGCATAATAATCACAACATAGTTGAACATTAGTTGTTCAATAGTGGTGCACTAGTTGGCCTATTAGTTATATTAATGGGAATTGTAATAAAAAACTAGTTACAAATGTATCCCATAATGGGTGGTGGAAATGCAAACACATGGCATGATCACATGTATGTACATCATATAGTAGTTGCAACATAGTTGTTGCGTTAGTGGCACATTTACAACAATCCTAAAATAGTTTTCATATGTAACTGTAATGCAACTCTTCAAAAAATCAAACATGGTTGATTACATAATACAAATGTATGTATGGTGTGTACAAATTATTTTATAGAATCCCCATTTTCAACCCACTTGTAACTATAATACAATTAATTGATTTTCTGATGTGGTAATTTATTTATGAATTCCTCATATTTCCAAAGGGCTAGTTGCATAATAGTTGTAACACATGCAAGGGATAGTTGCACAATAATTGTATACATGAGTTGTTTTTTGAACTCTAGTTGAAGGGTGGTGTGGTTTCAGTGGATGCAATGTCTCATAGTGTAGAACAAACACTACTTTGGGGTTAGTTTAGTCAATTATCTTGTCACAATCCAAGTTTCGCTAATATTTTTTGCATGGGCTTGGATGGTGGGGACCAAATTAATGCTACTAGTTCATCAAACTTTGACAAACTAAAGTTTGTTAAAGTCTTGAACAAACCTAAAGTTGGTTGCATTGTGGCAAACACATGGTGAACACCTATGTTTTAATCGACTAATTGCCCAATACCTAGCTCTAATTCATTCATGTTGAAAAGCTTTAATGTGCTAGTGTTTATTTATAACAACTATAGTTGCAAACACAATATAATGTTGCCTATGTGTCCTCTAAAATATCTCTTCATCAAATAATGATGAGGAGCTATTGGAATTGGCAATGTTTAAAGAAGGCTTCACCATCAAAAGAAATCATGTTATAGAAAAAGAAACTATGAAAGAAATTGCCCAATAACCTTTAGAAATCCCCCTAGAAACTCACCCAAAAAACTTTAAATTTTAAACTTTAAAAGTCCTTTCCAAAATAAAACTTTCAAAAGGCCATTGACAAGCCTAAAAAAACTCTAAAAAAACTAAAAATTCCTCCCCAAAAAGAAACTTTATAAACCTTGTTGTTTTATAAATTGTCATTTGAAGACCATACAACATATGATTTAGATATTTTAAGAAGGTTGCATATGAAAACAAACATGAGGTGAAGAAAATTTATTATTGTATAAGGTATAGACATCTACGAGACTATTGGTACCAAATTGTTGGTGTGTCCAAATCAACATACATGTTGTACAAATCAAATAGTAAGCAAGGTTGTTGATTTCTAACATGCATGGCAACAAAAGTATGCATAAGTTATGAATGTCAACAAGGCAAGCATAGTTAAATGTCCAATCATTGATTGACTTGTCTATTCAAATACAATGCCCCATCAAATAAAAGGGATTGGAAATGGGAGACAAGACATGTAGCATCGTTTGTTGCTAGAAACATGGAAGAGTATTCAAGAAAAGAGTGATCAAGTAAATTATAAAGAATGACAACCACTTGGATTATCTCACAAGTATTATGGATTAGTAAAAAATGAGCTTGAATCTAAGGATGTGTAGTCATTTGGTGGTCCATTGGCAAGTAGCTTAATTATCTTTATTTTTGTGTTTATATTGTTTTAAATAAGCAAAGAATTAAGCATTGGATGTGTTTCTAAATTTGTAATGAACAAGGTAATTGCACACTAAATAACCCATTTTATAATGTGACAATGGCAATTTTAGGGGGGGTACCTCCAAGTTTGGTATAATATATGTGTTTGGATATGATTGAAAATTATAAAAGGGACTAATCTAACTAATCTATAATACTTGTATAATCAAATTTGAAAATAAGATGTCATCATTTCATTACAAGGTGGACTTTTAAAGCAATGTAAAATATTTTATCATGATTCATAAAAACCTTATGGACTTTTATTACACAATAAAAATGTGTGAATGTTAAAATTTTCCCCCTACTATGATTGTGAAGCTATTATAATGCTAAAATAAAGGTTTACGAGCAATTTTAATATTTCAATTTACTAGGTCTCCATAAGATTGCCAATAGTTTATAAAGTCCATGATTTACTGAAATGGAAAAATTAAAAATTGTTGTTTTTTATAAAATGACATTATTACCCTACATAACATATGCCAATTATAAAAATTTTAAAAACTCATTTTTTGTTCTAACTTTTCCTTTAATTGATCAAATAGAAACATGTGTTGCAATTTAGAAACTTATAAGTTTAAGGTTTTGGTATTCCACTTGCTTCATACTTACAAATGGACAATTTTACATTCCCAAAACACCAAACATTCAAATTTAAAAACTTAAAAAAAGAAAATTGTGGATTTCTTCATTTGCCACTTTTGGTCCACCTTAGTATGCATTCACCCAACAGGTTGACGAAAAGACACATTTGAATGTGAATGTGCAAAAATGAAGGTTAGTTTTTTCCAAATTCATTATGTGTGAATCCCTCAAGGATTTAATATTCAAATTGGGAAAACATAACAATGATGCACTTGAGTATGAAATGAAGCTAAGAAAACACATTTGGCCCCAATAGTCATGTAGAAATTACATTTTGATAAATGAGGGCTTTCATGGCCTTGCAAGAGCAACCATTCATTCTTCAATTGACTCAGGAAATTCAAGATGTTAAATCTTGGGTTGTAAGTTATTTGAAGGATGGCCTTGAAACTTTGGTAAGGCATATTGATATGCATTTTCTTAGATTATTTATTGATTTGTCATATTTGCATGTCATGCAATACAAAGCTTTCCCCACAAATCTTATTTAGAGTCCCATTGATGTGCTTCCAATTCATTTGTGGAAAGTTAATCCTAATAGGTCACCAAAGTTGCCTACTAGAGTGCCCAACCTTGTTACATATTGCCCAATTTGGGACAATCATGATTTATGTCGAAGTTTGTGGAGAGAAAAAAAATTATTGGTGCTAGACTATTTAAATATCTAGATTTCTTAAAGGTGGGCATTGCACAAAGTGCAACATATTAAATGAAGATGAAGTTATATGTGGAATATTGGGAGGATAATTTATTGCATTTGTCAATACCATTGTATCCCTTCAAAATTCCACTCTTTTGTAAGGCTTTTAGTTGTTGAACAATAGGAGGTTTAATAATGCCAGGGTTTCAATGTCGATCATTATGAATGTTGATCCAAAAGATTCAATTTAACGTCCTTACTGTGGGCCAAAGAACATGAAACCTTTGCTTGTGTACACTTTGTTTAAAGATTTGAACATTGGAGATTTTGTTTTCTTGAGGCTACACAATCCCAATCTTATTCCTCCATGGATGGAAAGAATAGAAGGTGAGGTTGTTAAGGATGAGGAGAGTTCAAAATGACCATGAAGGTTCAATGGTGGGTTCTTATGAAAAAATGATCAAATTTGGATTAACAACATTTATATGAAGATTGTTGGAATGGCAAGCGGAAATGTAATTTAACAGGTCTAGAACAATGACTTGATATTTTAGCTTTTTTTTTTCATTTCTTGCCCAAAAAATACAACAAACGAAAATCAAATTACTATTTTGGTTGTTTGTGCTGGTAGAGTTTAAATTAATCTCGATGTTGTTAATGCATCAAGTAATTGTGAAGGATGTTGGTGACATGGATGAAATTATATTCTTGTTTTTTCAAATCCTTTCATATAATCAAATTGATTTTACTAGTATTTTTATATTTAGGGGTTTTTTAAATGTTTGGTGTGGTGTATTGTTTAATCAGTTGATTCATTGCAAAAATTATCCATGTATATTCTTGAACATTCATAATGAATATATTTTTTGTTTCATTTAAACCTTAACCCCCGGTGGCCATTAAGCATCTGTTTTTTTCTTTCATGGCATAAAGCCCCAAAATTATTAATGATCTTGTTATAATATGAGCAACAACTTTGGATCCATTGACATTGTTGCCATTGGTGAATTGACATGTTGTGTTTTCTTTGTAATTGAATAAATAATTGTTTTTCTCATTAATGGGAACATTGACTTGCAACCTTCATAATCAACTATTATGTTTCATTTGGTGGGCACCAAGCAAAATGTTCCTTTCATCATATATTGAATGCAAAACTAGTAATAAATTTGTTATAATATGAAAACATGAATGAATCCATTGACAACATTGCCATTATTAGATTGGCTTCATGTCCTTCAATGCATTAGATTCAAAACTTTGTGTTTATTTTTCTTACTATTAGGAGTTGGGCTTAATCACCTTCAAAAAATTAACGATGTAGTGTAAATGTTGCATAAAAAATTTGATATGAATTCTTTTGAGACACGGTCATGTGTACATGGATGTTATCTTTTGGGAATTATAGTTTTTTAATTTGAAAATAAGGTCATTGAGACATTTTTTTAAATGGTAGTCATGACAAAAATGATGATAAATTTGTTGAAATCTAATTGCCACCAAGTGAAGTTTATCCAATCCACTAGGTTGGTTAGAGTTTTAAATTAACAATTTAATTTTAAATTCCTTAAAAATGTGTTAAACCCTAAAAAAAGTTCACAAAAAAACCTTAAAAAAGAAAATAAAAATAAAAACTCTATTAAAGTTTTTAACAAACCTTAAAAAAAACATAAATTTTTTTAAGAATAAAAAATAAAAATTTAAAATTTAAAAATAGCAAAAAAACCAAAAAACCAAAAAAAAAGTTCTTAAAAAATGAAAATGGCAACATATTAGTAACCTTAAAAAAAAATGAAGGCCAAAAACAATTGAGTCTTCACAAATGAAAATAAAAAACTAGAATTTGAAAGAGCCCACTTATCTAATTCCATGTAAAATAAACCTTAAAATTCATCCTATGTAATCCATAAAGCAAACCTTAAAATTTCTTTGTAATGAAAATTATTTAAAAATGCTTGAAAGTGCAAGCCTTAAAAAGTTCCTCAAATGTGCTTTGTGAAAGTATCTTTAAAGGAAGATCAAGGAGGTCCTTCAAGTGTGCCCTCAAAAAAGTGTCAAAGAATTTTTTTAAATGTGCCCCAAAAAATACAAACACAAGTTTCGAAAAAGGTTTGCAACTATACAAAAAAATTAAAATGGGTAAAACAAGTTTCAAAGAAGTCCTCCAAGTGTGCCAAACAAACAAATGGCCCAAAAAGCTCCAAAGAAGTCCCTCAAGCATGCCCAAACTAAAGAAAAATGTATAAACAAGTTTCAAAGGAGTCTCTCAAATGTGCCCAATCAAAAAACAATTGCCAAAAACAATTCAAACAAGTCCCTCAAATGTGCCCAAAAAAATTTAAAAATTGACAAAATTAAATCAAAGAAGTCTTTCAAGTGTGCCCAAAGAAAAAGAAAAGTGGCAAAAACAAGAAAAAGTCAAAGAAATCCTTCAACTATGCTTGAAGAAAAAGAAAATTGGCAAAAAAAAAAATTCAAAGAAATCTATCAAGTGTGCCAAAACAAAATTAAAAAAGTAAAAGAAAGATGATGTGGTTGTAATCGGAAGATGGCATTCAAAACAACTTGGGTCATATAGTATTTGATGCGTAATTTTGGATTTTTGAAAGTGCACACTTGCCAATGATTTTCATAAGAAACTCAATGAACCACAAAATATTAAATGCATACAATAAAATCTATATGATACACTTAATGTGATTCAAGAGTCATAGGATTTTGTTTCAAAATCTAGTTCATTCACATTCACACTATTAAAAATATTTACATAGGGCCATGTAAGTGTAAATGAAAGTTTTTTACACTTCCTCCATGTAAGTGTAAAATAAAGCACTTACAAATGTGAGACAAGTGTAAATTTCAAAAGATTGGCATTTACTATTGTTTTACACAAGATAAATGTATGTATTTACCCTTATCCTCCCAATAGTGGTTGGATGTGTGTTAGCTTTGGCCTTTTCAATTTGATGCCATTGGTGATTCCAACCATATAATTCCAGTGACAATGATTTTTTCGGAATTGGTTTAGGTGCGATAGGCCATAGTTGTAGGTCATATAAAAAGACAATTCCAAATCGAAAATTTTAACAATAATTTTACAAGTTGTAGTGTTTCAAAATGTCATTATGGATCTTAAGATATCGAAAGAAAAACAAATCTCTTAATTTTTTTCAGTGTCTTTTGGAATCTTTGTGTCTTTCCAATTTCATACACATGTTTACATGTAATTTCATACAAATGTGAATATGTGTTATTTCATTTGAATATGTTGAAGATTATTTCAAGATCAGAACATGTTTTTTTTCTTTGAAATTAAGTTAGTTTTCAATAAAAAATTCTCCCTTGAATACTTAATTTGAGGACTTGATCCCCACTTGCTTAGCTTATTTAATGTTTATTCACCCTAATTATTTCCAAAATTTCAATGAATTAATAATAGGGATGGTTGATTAAATCTCCCCTTGGATGATAATTGGGCAATATTTTGTACAATTTGAATCCAATATATATATATGAAAATAGTTTTTTCTTCAAATGTAAACCCTTATTTCTTTTTTGTCATTTCATCATCACTAGTAGTGCATAGCAGTGTAGAGCCCAAGTTCAACTTAATGATTTTTTAATGTGCATATTGTAGTTACTTTCTAAGTTTGCAATATTTTATATTCAAGGTTCAAGGCTTTTACATATCATAAAATTGACCTTTTAAACCAATATTCAATATTTGGAGTTTGGATGGATGTCATCTACACACTAGTAGATTCAACTTGAATTAGTGTGCAATTTTTGTATTGGCATCTAAGTTTTTTCTTCATAGTTTCGATAATTATCTAAGGTTGGCACTTTGGTGGTTTTGGATTCAATTCTATTTGAATTTCAAGAAATCAAATGTGGATGTCAAGCTCCATGTAGATTATTGAGAAATGGAGTTGGGTAAAAGCAAACTAAGGGTGAACCACTTTTCACCAAAAGTGGCCTAGTCCAACATATTCTTAGAATATTTCTTGTATGTTTCAAAATAAACATTTTGAAAGTTGGTAGCAATGTTTCAAGCATAGTAGCCTTGGGATTTGTGTTTAAAGCTTTTTAGTTTTTTAGGTTCGTGAAGTTTAGGATGTAGGTGAAATTCATACCAACTCATTGAAGCAAGCTTGAAACATTCGTTTACATTTAGCAATGACATTGTTAGGGCTGTAGCTTGTGATGGCATTGCATTACCAAATATCATTGCAAGAGCTTGTGCTGATGTTGTAATATCAAGCTTTTGTTAATTTGCATCATTGCAAAAGCTTATGGTGGCGTCACATTGTCGAGCTTTTTTTTACATCATTGTAAGAGCTTGCACTACTACCAAAGTGGGGTGCAATTTACTAGCTTAAATCACTATGGAACCTTAAAAATGAAATAACTTCATTGCATTTTACTGATTTCGCCCTCGTGAAAGTTATTTCACTATAATATCACTATGAAGACATCATGTTTCATTACTAGTTAACATAATTCACTATTTCAATTTAATATAATAAATAGGTTTATTTCTATGTTTTAAAAAAATTATATCTACGCTACTTTATGATATACCGTATATTATTTTAAGCCACTTTAGTTATTCTAACTTATATTTTATGTTATTATAGTTTATTATAAATTATTGTACCTTAAATTATTATATGTTATTTTACCTTAAGGTATCTTAACTAGTTTATTATAAGTTTTTAAATTATTCTAAATTAAATTATTCAACTAACTTTAAGTTATACCTTAGATTATTTTATTTTAAATTAATATATGTTATTTCAAGTTATACTTTAAGTTATTCAAGGTCCTTCTACTTTATGTTATTATAAATTATTTTATCTTAAGTATAATAACTTAAAATAACAAAATAATGACCTAAGGTAAAAATAACTTATAATAGAAAATAATAACCTATGAAAAATAATTTTAAATACCTTACAATATAATAACTACCAATAGCCTATGATATTATAACATACAATATGGAACAATAATTTATAATACAATAACCATTAATAACCATTAATAAAATAACCATTAATAACCATCAATGGTTTACAATGGAATAATCACCAATAACCATTAGTAAAATAATCACCAATAACAATTAATATAATAACCACCAATAGCCACTAATATAATACCAACTAATAATCACCAATATCCACCAATAGAATAGCCACCAATAGCCATTAATAGAATAATCACCAATAACCATTAATTAAATATCCGCTAATAACCATTAATAGAATAGCCAAAAATAGTCATTAATAGAATAGCCACCAATAACTATTAATAGAATAGCCACCAATAACCATTAATAGAATAGCCACCAATAACCATTAATAGAATAGCCACCAATAACCATTAATATAATAGCCACCAATAACCATTAATATAATAGCCACCAATAA
>Ga0209208_10007325_pt1 | contig 14973 bp, 14 predicted proteins | sample S1TSphfallax_3_FD_187694 | JGI IMG/M metagenome (GOLD analysis project Ga0209208, IMG submission 187694) | Host-associated microbial communities from peat moss isolated from Minnesota, USA - S1T2_Fd - Sphagnum fallax MG (SPAdes) (version 2) | ecosystem: Host-associated > Plants > Peat moss >...
CATTGAAGGTTCAAGCCAAGCCAAGTGCTAAGGCATTAGGTCCAACTTGAACTTTTGTGGAAGAAACAATGATCCAAGTATATATTTTTCTTTTGCCCTTAGATTTAGTTCAAAAGAAATCTCCATATATTAGTTTTAAGTGGGGAGTAAGGATATATTGTCCCTTGACCAACACTAAAACACAAAGGTGGTTTGAATCAAGTCCATGTACCCAAAGCTACATACATACTTGTCAAGCAAGTAAACAAAAAACAAAAAAGGAATGTGCTTTTGGTTTTAGAAACTTCAATTTTATAGCAAATTGCCATTCGTGACTAATTCCCATTCATATTTTTGTTGTGGATGTTAAGTGTGGTTTTAGGACGTTGATTTTTGCCATTGTATTGAGTTATTAGAGTGGTTGTTGTTCATAATTTCCTCCGCCCTGTACCTACTCACGGGTGGACCATTCCTTGTTTGTTTAAGGTGACAACAATAACCTTTGGTTCTCTTATCAACTTTTAAAATGTCCATCCCTTGTCCCAAGGAAATTTTACCCACATGTTTCCCCTTTCCCGATGGTAGTAGACACTAGAGTTCCCCCCCTTTTATTTATGTTATGAACCAAATAAGATCTCTCCTTCTCCCATGTGTACTAAGCCCAACACTATCCCACACTAGAGATAGTCCAAGATCAAATTTATTAATGGGTGAGGGTAAACTTAGCTTGGGTTGCTTGGATATGGCATCGTTCATTCCTTCCTTACTTTTTGGTTCTTATTTCTCACCTTTCTTTCTTCCTTAACACTTTCCCTATCCGCACACAAACTTCATTCCCTTTTAAGCATATATGTCTTCCACTTCATTATTGCTAATTTGATGATTTTGGTTTTCGTTTCATGTGTTTACATTTGCATCAACATGCCTTGTACTTTTGGTGGATGAATTTTCATCCTTATTTATATATATATGAAAGTTTTTCTCTAGTGCTTATGTTCGAGGTTCAATTTTCATCATAGTTCTTTTACTATGATCAATAGTCTCAAACACCTTGAACAACAACCTTGAGCTCTTCTATGAAAACGTTACTTGCTTATGAAAACACCATCCTCCAACTCTAGCACCACCACTATAACCCATGAAAGATAAATTCTCTGTTGAAAGACACCCTTTTCAAAAAAAAACTTCATATAAAAAATTGTATAATTCCTATGATATATATATATATATATATATATATATGACTTTGCTATTAACTATTAACCAAAGCCTTGACTATATAATTTAGACCCTACTACTTCACACTAATTCCAAAAATTGGCAAAACATTCCCCCTACCCCACCCCTTTTTATTTTCATAAAAGAGTCGTCAAATTTCACCCAAAAGTCTTTTTTGGGGGGGGGAGAATTTCGCCATTTACTGGCTACTAGTTTAGAGGTCAGTCCAAAAGCGTGCCCCAGTGATATTTTTGAAGGAAATTTTTTGTATTTTGGAAACATTGAAGAAACAACTTGAAGAAACATGTTTCTTCAGCGCAAAATGTGTTTTTTTGGGCAAGATTTTGCCACTTTTGCAAAACAGGTCCTTAAGGTGAGTGGTCAATGGTACCAAACTCATGGTCACCGTGCCGAGAAGGAGGTTGTTGTCCTCCCTCCTTCACCATTCAACAACTTTTGCCAAAATTCTCTCTAGAGAGAGAAAAAAAGGGACCCAACCAAAATGTGTCACTAGCAAAATTTGGTGATAAGGTCTAAAATGACACATAATATGGGTACCCAATCTTCTTTTTAGCTTATTCTTCACCCTATCATTTCCAAGACTTTTCTTTTTTTCTTTCTCCCCCAAAGGAGAAAAGAAAAAAAAGAACATACTTTCCTAACCGAAAGCCTCAAACACAATGCCTTCCATAAAGGAGCACACATGCCGATTCCTAAAGTCATGCATGCTAGCCTAGTAGAACACAATTTTCCCCCAAATTTAATTAGAGTTTGCTGACTCTCTAGGAATTTGTCATTGTGCAATTTTGTGGTGAGGCATTTTTCAGGTAACACGAGAAAAGTGGGTGAAACTAGCAAGCAAACTATCAACTAAGTTCTGCTTACTCTCAAAGTCATGCAGCTCCTCATGGGAAAAATGGAAATTGGTAGGAAAAAAACAAATTCCAATGGGGGCGGCCGTCCATAAAGTTCTTCTTCGCATGTTCTTTTGTTTTGTTTTATTTCGGAGCGTTTATCCATTTATGTCCCAAAAAACAAAGCTAGATTGCTCCTTTTTGGAGCCATCCAACCAAAAAAATGAAAAGAAAATAGTCCTTTTCTTATGTTTTGGAGTATTTATTTTCCCATTTATGTCCAAAAAAACAAAATTGCTCCTTTTGGGATCCATCCAAAAATAAAATTTTAAATATCAAACAATTGTTCTTTTCTAATGTTTTGGAGAATTGACCCATTTATTTCCAAAAAAGACTAAATTGTTCGTTTCAGGAGCCACCCACAAACATTTTTTATTTTTATTTTAAATAAATAAAATAAATTAAAAAAATTCTTTTCTAAACTTTTGGAGCATTTACTCATATATGTCCCGAATTAAAAAATTAAAAGAAATATTAAAAAGCTACAAAGGAATTTCTTTGCATCTAGCCCATGATTGAGTAACATTTGCAACTTCACTAGACATTTGCAGACTTAAGAACAGACCTTATAGTGACCATATATACAATACCAAAATCTCTAATAGAATTTTGGAAGAATCAAGGTCACTATTTCTCATTTTGCAATTAAATTACATTCAAGCACAAATGTCCTTTCAGAAAATCTTCCTCCTCTAAACCCATCCACTTCTCTAATACAAGTATTTCATTTCCTCTCTACTTATCACTTGGAATAGGCTATATCTCTCTATTTCATGCTGTTCTTTGTTTGTCTTCCAATTTGTTGCTGCTCACATTCCTGTGCCTATTACTGTAGTAGTAGTAGGTCTGTCCCATTTTGATGTGTTTGTCAGCCTTGCCTACCAAGCAAGAATGTTTCCTCCAAAATCATCATCTCTCAGATTGTTTGAGAACCAGGGTTATATCTCAGAACCTGGTTATTTGATTTTGAGAACCTCTGGTTATGACATTCCCATTTCTGATAACCACCCCAATACTGGTTGTTTCCAACTCCATTTTCTCAAAGGTGAAACTTCCTCAACCACTGAATGTAGTCTTATTGCTTGAAGCCATCATTGCCCAACATCAACTTATGTTGTGCATCCGTCCAATGATGCCTGCTGCCAAGCTTCAAAGCTATTTGAGCAAATGCTCCAAGCTTTGGTCAACCCATAATTCGGGAAGCTTAGTCAGCTCATTTTCAAGCTATGCATTCTGAAACAGAACCTGTTGCACCTTCACAGATAAAATTTTCTGTAGTTTGCCTTTACAAATGAGAGCTGTGTCAATGAAGTAGCTATACCTATTCACAAGTATCACATCTGTGCATTAGGTATTTACTGGAAAGGATAAGCAAGCATTTGTTTGATGATCTTTGCAACACCATGGGTTCTTTTAAATTTCAACACTCTTAATGTAGCCCTAAACATTATGAAACCCCATTTTGGTGCAACCCTCCTCATCAAGGGCTTTCCAACAGTACCAAGAGCATGGTGGGAGGCACCATGGTTTGGGAGATCTCAACATGACAGACAAACAAACTAGCTTCCAAAACAGACAGATTGCAATCAGAGCAAGGATCAAGCTTGGGATGAACCCTATATCCACCATTTTTTTTATCCTCCATTTTAATAGCAAACTAGACCTGAAGCCATCTCCTCATCCTAATAGTCCAAATGGCCTGTGCCTTTGGAATTCCGTCACATTAGAAAGATTTACCACGTACCAGTCTATGTCCCAAGTCATATGCTGTTGCTTCTTCAGGTAGGAAGCCATCAACATGACTGCTATGAAAATAATGAAATATAATCTTCAATTTCTCGAAACAAAAAAGAATCCTCATTTGTACAATGAAAACAGCAGGTTAACAATATGAAAACACAATGGGAAACTTAATTTGTTCTTCATTCATTTGACCATGTACACTGGTGCGGTCACTCTCACATTATGCAGGATTGAAGAAAAGTGAATGTCAGGACTTGGGTTTTAGGCTAAGTAACAGACAAAGGCAGGATCCATTACACAGGTGTTAATCACATTATCTGCTGCTTAGAGGGAATCAAAGAAGGCTTCAAAACAATACACATGCCGAGGCAAAAGCCTCTAGTTTCTATTGCCACCCATTTCCTCTTCGTTGACCTTCTTCACTGGTAACATTCTGAAGGTGAAGCCAGTCAAAGCATTTCTGAAGTTTGTCATGTCGCACAGGCTCCTAGAGTTTGGATGGAGGCATAATTCTCAAGCTGTAACACACATATATATCACTGATCGAGTGTCAAAGATGCCACAAAAAACCTTTAAGTACCCATCAAGCAATCAATCTGAATCAATATGAGCAGTTGAGATATTTCAGTGTTTACAGTTGCTCACCTACACAGAGAATTAAAGGGGTACAGAAGCTAAAAGGGCTTCCAGATCTTGAACCTCTTGCTGCCATGTTTGCAACTTGGCAAGCCTTTCCACCTGCTCAACACTTTGAGCTCCAGCACTTGATACCGAAGCTTGTTGCTTAGCTTCTGCCAAGCGAATCTGGCCACATCACCCATCTTACATGTTAGACCTGAGCTTCTGGTGAAGCACTAACCCTGGAACTACAAAGCTGGAAAAACATATGATGACGTCAATTCTGAAACAGGGTTTGGGTTTAGGGTTTAGGGAACTGAAAATGTTGGTAAAATGATCAGAGCTCGAAAGCGTTGCTCAGAATCAAACATATGCTTCAAAAAATACACTCCTGGCAACATTAAGGTGATGTGTACTTCAAAAAATGCCCCATACAAATTCACCTTCTAACTCATATCTTATGCATATGGAGGATGACTTGATTAGAAAATCCTTACCTTTTTCTTTATGGCTCGAATGCGCTTCTCAAGGTCCACTGTCACAGAAGTGTCTTCTGACTTGACCTCTTCTTGCTGCAATTCAAGGGGCGCCGGTGAAACCACCTTCAGGGAACCCAATTGCTCTGCAAGAATATTTGCGTCATTGCTGGCAATGAATCCTTGGCTGGCGTCAACAGCTTCCACATCACCTCCAGAGGAATCAGTTGTGCTCGATGTGGCTCTTGAGGCCTGATTAGTGAAAAGGCATGCTCAGTCCAAAAACCAAAAACCTAACACTCTACTCTGCGTGACTTCCTGAGTGCTACCAGTGGTGCAAAACAACCAGTGCTGTGTTCAGCACTAAATAGTGTTTCAACACAAAATCAACCACAATTTTCTGAATTGATTTTCATTTCCAGGAGTTCCTTCACCTTGTGCATCAGGAGGAGTTCTGATTTATCACAAATATTGCATAACCTAAACCTAAGAAATAGATAAATGTGAGTGAGATTCAGTGTTTCCCTCTTCTAAGAGAAAATAATCACACCTGCTTCTTCTCTTTCCTCTTCTCATTCTTCTTGGCTGCCTTACTTTTGGGCTTTACAGCTGATTCTGGATCGTAGCCTGGTGGTACATCTGTCCCTTTCCTGGACTACACATCCAATACCCAGACTCTTATTCCAAGGACAAACAAACAACAGAGAATAGCAGGTACTCAAGAAGACCACCAGCATTATGCAAAGCATATAGGTCAGTGTAGAAACAAGGGTTTCATTATTGTCAGAATCGCCTTCTGGAGAAAGCAGAATCTTGGACAATGCATAAGATATGCTTCAACAAGCTTTTCATCAAGAACACCATGCCAACCAGCCCATTTCTGTTTTTCCTGATTTGTGACCATGAACAAGTTTTGGACACACTTCTTTTCCTGGGGTTTCAGAAAAACATTGTTCTGCAGGAGTAAACTTTCAACCTCCATGCTTCTGTTCTTTCTGTTGGATTCTGGTTGCTTGAGATTCCAACATTGGATCATTTGTCTTTCGGAGGTGCATGGTTCTGCACTGCAAAAATCTGTATCAAACATTGCAAACAATGTGGACTGCTGGTCATAGTGTATCAGACTAACAGCCTTCATCATGAACAGCAGTGACTAGCTGCCGCTACCCTGAAGCCACTCATCAACTTCTAACAGTGGGTGTTCAAAATTTCAGGCAAACAGTAACATCTATGTTTTTTGTTGAGTTTCCAGAAGCAACAGGGAAAACTCAGTCATGGCGTCAGCAAGAAGCACACAAGAGTGATAGCAAATCAAAAAATAGTATTCTCAGCATCCCTGCTGCAATAAGTGTGTAAGAGTAAGTCATCAACAATTCTTGAGGTTTGTTATATCCCTGTGTAGCTGCAAAAAAACTGCAAGGAAACAGAGGTAGCATCACAATCCAAATTTCTAAAACAGGTGCATGATGAGAAAGTACACATGGGTTGCAGATTAATAGAAACAAAAAAAAGGGGGGAGAGAGAAAATTCATACAAGAGCTGCTTTAGATTGGTAGATGGCAACTTCATCCTGGGGTGTATAGCCTGCTCTTATCCGAATCTCCTTCCGCAAGCTGCCATCAGGTCTGCGCGTGGGTGCAATCACTCTCTCACCCGCATCCTTCCCTTTATCTACCGTCCCCATATCCCTCTGCATCCTTGTCTCTGAATGTCTCCCTCTCACCTCACCTCAAGACCGATACCCCAGGTATGCACTCCTTCTGTATTCTGTACCCACAAGCAACAGAATGTTTCAGGAACACAAAAGGGAAAATAAAAAATGCCACCCACTCCCAGCTTCTTATCCCCATCTGTCTCTGCATCGTCTCATTGCTATCCTCACAGTGTTAAATACTTATAGTGCACATCTCTGTCTCTGTCTGTCTGTCTGTCTGTCAGTCAGTCAAAAGAGCTTGAAGCAGCGAGATCTTCACAGCCTTGGCATTGTGTGAAGCACACAAGCAAATGCAGCCCTAATCCAAAAACCCTAAACCCTAAACCCTAAATCCTACACTTCTAATGTGATTACACAACCCCGAACCTTTTCAACATACCAGCTAATCATTCCAGAAGCCGCCACAGCTTTGAAGAAGTTGGAGCCTATCACAAGAAAAGATTCGTTCCAGAAACTCTGAATCCAAGTAGCAGCATGAAGCAACCATGGAGCACATAAAAGGAGAAGTGGAAAAGGAAAAAAATAAAATGAAAAAATATTGCAGGTGCGCTCAGCCTCTAGCTCGTCACACTTCCACAGCTTCACCTTCTTGTCCTCAGAAGCCGTGACAACAAGAGCTGTGCCTGGTGCCCGTGCCACCGCCCACACGCCATCGCTGCTACTGTCCAACTCTTCCTCGCGCGCATGTGCAAGACTCTGAAAAAGCGCCAACCCTAAACCCTAAACCCTAAACCCTGCATGTCCTAAAGGTCTATAGACCGGCGGTTCTAAGGCCGGATCTACTTAAACCCCGGGCTAGATATGGACGTGGGGCTTATTAAGAGAACCATCTGACCAGGCCGGTTCTCACCAGTGTTGGCAGGTTCTGGGACTTTTGCAGGTCCAGGTTATAGGAAAGGTTTTAGGGTTTAGACTTTTGGATTAGTGGTTTCAAGTTTTGTTGGAACCTAATTGAGTGAATAATTTATTTATTTTTCAAATTTGAATTAAAACCTAAATTGGGATACCACCACATTTTGAATAGGTTCAGGTTCTCTAATAAGCTATTTTATTTTTATTTTTAAATAAAAGTTTGGCCTCACATTTAAGAAAAGTAATTGCATCTAATTGAATGGACATAAACATTATTACATAATTATTTATTTTGAACTTTATGTGTAAATTGAACAAATTAACATTACACAAAAATAAATAAATAAATAAATAATAATTAGTCATGTGTAATTAAGATGGAATCAAACTTGGTCTTTAAATCGAACTGATTTTAAATTCTTTGTGAAAATAATCAAAATTGAAATAACCAATTAGAAGATCAGATCAAAGGCTCCATGAAAAACCAAAAAAGTTAGAACTTGGATCAAAGATCCTTTTGAAATCAAAAATTGAACAACATTCATTGTGACAACATGCAAAAGAAAACCTTCTTTCTACACTTTGTGATTTGCATATATTTAAGCTCGTGATAACCTTTGCCTCATGCTTTACAATGGGTAAAACCCAAAGGTGGAGAACATTCCCAAAATGTGAAACTAGACTAAACAACCATATCATCTTAGGCCCCATTTTTATTTTTGGTTGGATATCAATTTCCTACCAAGTTACAAGTTACTTTTACCAAGTTATAATTATTTGAGATATTTGTGTTACACGCACACACTTTTGGGACTATGGGATATGTTAAATAAGTTTACTTAAATATTTTTTAGTTAAGTTTAATGTGAAATATTTCAATGCATGAAATGATGACCTTTTGCTTGTGCATGCATTTTTAAATAGGTAACATATGCATGGGATGTTCACCTCCTATTTAGATTAAGAGTGGATCATAGGTTTGGAACAACATATGTGTGATCGTATGGTTGGGTAGAGAGCTCATGGTAAAATTAGTGTTTTCATCATCTTTAGTTTTTCATTAATCCATTGTCAATTTCCAACATGGTATTAGAGCTTGGTTGTTTTGAGGGAAGGAGAGATTGAAGTTGTTTTTTATAATTTTTGAGAGCTTTGAAACATTGGGTGTGTTTTGTTGAAAGTTTCAAAGCTTCAAATGTTTTGTTTTCTGGCCTTATTCTACTTGCAATCATGGCATCCACTTCTAATGGCCAAAATATTGAAAAGTTGAATAGCAATAGTTTTCATACATGGAAGATGAAAATGGAATTTCTTGTACATGAAAAGGATTTGTGCGAGATCACTTTAGGAAAATTATTGCCACAAGAAGTTGAATTTGGAGAGATTGTTCCTAAAGGAGGTGTTGTTGAACATCGTTTGTTCATGGAGAAGACAAATTGGCTTGTGGAACAATTTTTCTAAATGTTGTTGATTATTTGTTACATCATGTAACATGTATAGAAACTACAAAAAATGCATGGGGCAATCTTTGTGGAATATTTGAGAAAAAACATGTTGGCAAAAGATTGTAATTACGTCAAGAACTTTACTATTTTAAAATGCAAGAAGGCACCTGAGTGCAAGTTCATATTGACAAGCTTCGAATGATTGCATATCAATTAACAAACATTGATCATCAAGTTCCTGATGAAAATTTGGCATTCACACTTTTTAAAAGTTTGCCACCATTTTTCCATACCCTTGTGGTCACACTTAATACCCACATTGATATGGAGTTACTATGTGGACAATTGTCGTAGGAAGAATTGCAATGTAAGTGAAAAACGTAGTTTAACCATGGTACAAAACATGAAACATTAATTGTTAAAGGTGTTTCTAGGAAGTTCAAAAGGGGTGTAGATTTGAAGAGATTCAAGAATGCGAAGCAAAAGAAGAAAGGAACTTGCTACAATTGTGACACCAAAGGCCATTTTGCAAAAGAATGTCACAAGAAGAAACAAAATTGGAAGAATAAATTTTAAGGTTCTTCACAAATAACCACAATAAGCAAAACTGAACTTCTTGTGATTATTTTATATATTTATGCAATTTGCAAGGATACATGATTTGTTAATTTTGGAGCTTCACAACATTTGACCTTTCAAAAGAAAATGTTTTCAACTTTTGAAACATTTACTTTGAGTCACAAAATATATCGCAAAAACAGTAGTACACAACATGTTGTGGGAAATGCATTATTGTTTCCAATTTGCCAAATGGTTTTCAAAATGTATTGGAGATGTGTTGTATGTTCCAAAGTAGGCAAAAGAATTGTTATCAATTAATCAGTTAACAAGCAAAGCTTCAAGTTGGAATTTGAAGCCACCAACTGTTGGATGAAGTTTTTTGATTCAAACAAAGTGATTGTTGAAGTTGTTAAAGTAAGAAGGTTATGTAAATTGGTTAGAATTGTTCAATCCTTGGTTGTAAAATGTAGCACCAACATTAAGAGGAATGATTTGTGATATCAAATATTCAAACACGCATCTATGTAAATTTTAATAACTAGGGACAAAAATAACCTTGTCGAAGGCATGGATTTCAATGAAAATCATGACTTGAGTTTTTATGATGGATGTGTGTATTGTAAACACCATTGTGTTCCATTCCTTTGAATGGGGATTGTTGTGCAAAGGAAATTCTTGGGTGTGTGCACATAGACTTATGTGGTCCCTTGGCAACATCTCATGTAGGGGTAAAATATTTTTTAACATTCATTGATGATTTTTCTTGGAAAACATTTCTTTATATTATGAAGACTAAATTTGGTGTGTTTGACAAGCTTAAGGTTTTCAAAGCTTTGGTAAAAAATCAAACTAAAACAAATATCAAGGTAATCATATGTGATGGAGGTGCGAAATATAATTCAAAAAATTTCAATACATTGTGCAAGGATAATAACATTGTGAAATAAACAACAACTCCAGACATGCTAGAGCAAAATGGTGTAACTAAAAGGAAGAATTGAACACTTGTTGAAAATGTGCAACATATGCTACAACATATGAAGTTGGATCATAAAATCTATGCAAAAACAATGGCAACTACATCATATATCCAAAATCAAAGCTCGACCATGGCAATTTCCAACATGACACTATAAAAGGTTTGGTGTGGATACAAATCTTCCATAAGTCATTTGCATGCTTTTGGTTGTGTTGCATTTGTTCATGTGTCAAATGCAACAAGGACAAACTTAGATTCCAAAGGTGTCAAATGCATAATTATTCTTTATTACGAAGAGATTAAGGGGCATAGATTATACAACCCTATATGCCAATATGTTATCATCAATCATGATGTTCTTTGATGAATCTATAAACTTTAACAAGGAAATTATGGTTTCAAGGTTGGATTTTGCATAAGAATAGATGGTTTTACATCAAGATCCAAATATGTAAAATAAAAAAATTCCTCAATAAGTGTAAAAAAATCCAATAATGGTTGAAAAAGATGTAAATCTTTCATGTGTTTTATGCCATGATGTTGATGAACCCCAATTTTTAATGGAGGCTTTGAATGATGAAGATTCACAACATTGGACAAAGACAATGGATTCTAAGTTTCAATCTTTACAAAACAATAAGATTTGGATACATATTCCATTTCCACCCAGTCACAAACTAGTGAATTGCAAATGGATCTTCAAAGTCAAATATAATGTTGATGGCTTTGTGGCAAGGCACAAACCTTGTTTGGTGGCAAGGGGATTTACATAAGTTGAAGGTATTAATTTTGATCAAACCTTTTTCCTTGTTGCATGAATGGAATCAATTTGAATTTTATTTGTAATGACAACTATTGAAATTCTTGAGGTGCATCAAATGGATGTTAAAATTGTCTTTTTGAATGGAAATCTTTCACAAGAAATACATATGCAACAACTAAAGGGCTTGGTGATCAAAGGTAAAAACAATATGGTATGTAAGCTTCAAAAATCCTTTTATGGTTTGATTTAATTTCCTTGTGAATGGAACCACAAGATTAATGCATATTTCATATTTCAAAAGTTTGAAAATAGTTATGCTGACAATAATGTTTATTTTTAAAAAGCTCAAGAAAACTCTTATGTGATCATAATTTGTATGTTGATGATTTGATTTTGGCCTTTCATGATTTGACTTTGTTAAAAGAAAGAAAGAATAATCTTTTAAAGAAATTTGAAATAGTGGATCTAGTTGAAACACAATATTATTTAGAAATACAAATAAATCATGTTCAACAAGACTAAACAACTTATTTAAACCAAAGCAAGTACATTGGAAGTATATTGAAATAATTTCAAATGGTTGAAAATAAGTTAATAATAACTCCCTTTATGACCAGTTGCAAGCTTCCAAAGGATATGGGCCCTCAAAGTGATACAAACTTGGAAGGAATGTGGGTTATCCTATTTCAAGATGTTATTGGAAATCTCATGTATGAAATAGTATGCACAAGATTTGATATTGTTAGGCAATGGGGGTTGTGAACCAATTTATGGCCAAAACAAATTGGATTGGAATGAAACATATTTGATGTTATTTGAAAAGCATAGTCGATTTTGGTATGTCTTTCAAAGAAAACATCAAAGATGTTATTATGGGAAAGGTGCATTTTAATGAGGATGTTAATTATACCCAAGGTTAGGCACATTTTGAGAGGAGCATAAATCATAACTAGGATTCCAAAAAGAACATGAAAGGTCACATGCATTCCAACGAAAATGTAAACCATAGCCAAGGTTTTGAAAGGAAAGTGAAGGGCTAGGCACATTCTAACAAAAATGTAAACTATACCTAGGGTTCCAAAAAAAATGTGAAAGGTTAGGTGCATTTTGACAAAAATGTAATCCATAATTAGCATTTCAAAAAGAACATGAAAATCTAAACACATTTTCACAAAAATGTAAACTATAGCTAAGGCCAAACACATTTCAAAAGAAATGTAAACTATAACCAAGGTTTGAATAGGAACATGAGGGGTTAAATGTGATTCAAAAGGGACATTTATCATAGCCAAGGAATTGATGGAAACAATATGGGCTGAATTCATTTTGAAAAAAATGTTAGCAAAACTAGTGTCCCAATATTGGGGATTATGATGTTGTTTATGGAAGCACATAAATGTGTGCCTATTGTGATGTAGATTGGGTTGAAATATGGATGATTACAAATGATCCGTATTAGGTTATGTTTTTTTAATTGGGAAATGGTGTTATTAGTTGGAATAATAAAAAGTAAACCTCTATTGTTATCTCATCAATAGAAACTGAATATATGGCAACTTTGTAAGCAACAAGGCAAGCAATGTGGTTTTCATCATTCTTTAGGAACATTGGTGTTCCACAAATGAAATCCAATGTCGTGTATGATGGCAATCAAAGTTATTTATCTTTATCAAAAAACTTAATCTTTCATGTTTGTATGAAACATATTGAGATTCATCATCATTTAATGAGATAAAAAATTGAAAATTGTTTTGTTAAGTTGGTGTATTGGAACATGAAGATATAGATGCAAATGTTTTGACAAAGGGATTTTTTATCGATAAGCATGAATATTTTTGACACTTGATAAGTTTGAGTAAGTGTATAAGTTGATAGTTCATTTGAATGAAGGTGTTAAAATATCAACTTCCTACCAAGTTACTTAAGTTATTTTATTAAATTATAGTTACTTGAAATATTTGTGATACATGCACGTACTTTTGGGACTATGAAACATGTTAAATAGGTTACTTAAATAAGTCTAGTTATGTTTCGTATGAAATGTTTCAATGCATGAGATGGTTCACAACCCCAATTTGAAATCACATTTACTACCCGCATATATTTTGTTCCAAAGATTTGAGACATTTCTAAGACTCCAATTACAAAAGTGATTCCCATTTGAGATCACTTTGGGAACGCTTGGAATTCACACCTTTACATTCTCCCAACTTGTGGGAGTGTGTTTGAGGCTTGGGACATCTTGTAGCTTGTTCTTTTTATGATCATGAGCCATTAACCTTGGTTGTAGCCCCTTTCCACCTAGAAGCATTCAACTTCCTTCATCCCAAGGACATTTTTTTTTGTCTTTCCTAAGAGGTGGTCATGCACCCATGTTAAAGTCATGACATTGTGTCACATCTTTTTGAATTCTTCTTTCTTCATTAATGTTTATAAATTCATTTATAATTAAAAATAGATATGTTTGAATTGCTAGAATTGTCAATCAAAGGACAACTTGTAAAAATAATGATGTAGTGGATTTTATTTTTCTATCAAAGAGGTAAACTAAGCCCATGGAAAATGTAAAAAAGGTGAAAAAAGTTAGCACAAGCAAAAACAGGGAAAAAAACCATCTCATGAAATATATGCAAAAAATATTTCATAAGTAGATATGTTTGAAATTGCAAAAATTCTTAATCAAAGAACAACATGTAACATTAATGATGTATTGGAATGATTTTATTTATGAACAAGGTTGGGACAATGGAAAGTGGATATAATGTGAAAAAAATCCCCACAAGCAAGAGGAGGTAAGAGAAAATTGTTGCATGCAATAGATGTAGCAAAATAATCCAAGACAATGGGAAAAGGTAAATTTGAACCAATGTTTTTTTGCTAAAAACTATTCAATTTTTTTTATTGATGGTAAGGATGTTTGGAGGGATGTTAATGATGTCCTAGGACATCCTTATTGGGATGTTCTCTAATCTAGGGACATCCTTTTTGACAACCTTGGAAAATAACATCATGAAAACACTAATGAAATGTCTTTCAATACACTTGGACAAATTAATGAATCTTATTTAGGATTTTCCAACAACTTGATGTGTAGGTCATTTTTATCATTGTTTTTATGTTTGATGATTATTTATCTAATGTATACAAGCATGTGGATAAATTTATCATTTTCAATTACACAATACCTTTACCATTTTGGCATAAATTAAATTATTTTTCATTTCGCCAAACTTTGAAATTTTATTTATTATTTGTGCTGAAATTTTAATAAAATCGAAAGTTCAATTCTCATGTTTTGAACCACAAACCTTCCATGACAGTGATTTAAAATTAAGGCAATCTAAACACACTAGATTGCTCCATAACATTGACAAGACCATGTTTATTATTTTTTATAAGCATTACATATCAAAAGTTTCAAAATTAAAAATGAAATGCCAAAGTTAATATTTCAAATTTAATTAATTATTTGGTAGTTTGTTACCAAAATGGTAAAGGTATTGTGGTAGCTTCAACCAAAATTAAATATTCAAAAAAATATAGGTACCAAAATTCAATGCAAATATGAAATTAAAATTAAATCTATGATGACTTAAATGTGTGAATGTTAGAAAAATAAATAAAAAATGGTAAAAATAATATTTTACACATAATACCTTTCAAGATTTTTTTTTTGGATACACCATGATATCAAATTTTAACAAATAATGT
>Ga0209208_10007326_pt1 | contig 14973 bp, 13 predicted proteins | sample S1TSphfallax_3_FD_187694 | JGI IMG/M metagenome (GOLD analysis project Ga0209208, IMG submission 187694) | Host-associated microbial communities from peat moss isolated from Minnesota, USA - S1T2_Fd - Sphagnum fallax MG (SPAdes) (version 2) | ecosystem: Host-associated > Plants > Peat moss >...
TTCCTCTACAGTTGTACTGTGCAGTATGGAGTAGGAACTTGGTTAGGAAGCCACTGAGTGTCTTATGAACATGGTGGGTGGAAAAACTTGGTGTGTAACCAGATTCTGAAGTACCACAACACATACCATAGTACTTTGGGTTAACATAAGTAGTTGATGGACAGCACAAGCATTTTCCAGAGTAAGCAAGTCTGCTGCATCAACAAAATTGTGGAACTTGGTGTGTGAAGTCAAGTTGCATTTTCGCATGCTTTGCTGAAATAGCTGCAGGAGTCCATTGGATCACTTACAGGTTGATGTGGTTGAGGACAAATGTGGCTGAGAAAGAACCATTCTTCCAAAGTTCACTGATACTGAATCTCCACCAGGGTAATGTAATTACTAATCATTGCTTTGTTGTATAGCAGTGTCTGTTAGCTTTAGGCAATCCATTCCACTGTTGTTTGAATGTTCACAAAGTCACCCCTGGGCACACAAGGTGTGTCAAGTTCAACTCCTAAAAATCCTCTTACAACCTGAACCTCCTCTTGACAAGCACCTTCTATGTAATCACATACTTAGTGATATGCAGCTAGCTTTTATCACTCTTGCAAGCTCATATTTTGAGGTGTAGATTGAAAGTTGATAGCAATGAATTATCATGCTGTCATCAGCATCCCTGCACTTTGCTGTAGCTTGCTGCAACCTGCTTCTCTGCAATAGATAGAATCAAGGAGGTTAGTGAACCTGCACATAATCTGACATTCACACTCTATCTGTATTAAAGGTCTTAAGGTGGTCTCCTGTGACAGATGCTCTTAGCCAGCAAATACATCCACAACTCTAAACCCTAAAACCTCTCAAAATTAATTTAACCTTCAAGTTGGTTAATTTCAGCACCTTCAAAACTTGTCCAATGCATTCTCTATTTGTGTAGGGCAAATTACCTTCTGAAGGCCTAAACCACTCCCTGTTGATCAAATTCTTGCTTATTCACACAAGCCTTTTAATGAAGCTTTATCAGATTGTCATTCATGATGATCATATCTTGTGCAAGAATAGTTACACAACAAAATTGTAGGTTTACCACCATAGTGTAGTTTCACTTATGCTGAAATAAAGCTTAGTGTCTAATTAACACCCAGGAAAGTTGAGGGAAAATAGAACAAGCAAGATGAAGTTCTTGCATTTGTTTTCTCATCTCACAGTCCAGCACTTCTGAAAGACATGTGAAGCAGAGCAGAACATCAAACTCGCCGGGTAGAAACTTCGATACACACTGTATATTTAGTTTCAGTCAATGCCACCGGGAAAAAACAGACGTTGAGAGACGAGGCGGGAGTTTCTTCACATTTCCTGTTAGGGTTTGGAGATGTCAAAATGCGTGTAGTCTCTTTCTCTCAGAAGGACATAGTTTTCATTCGGTCCCACGTTTTGAGGAATGTTCATCAGGTGTTACTGTGAACTATCATAGTTCAATTTTTTGGGGACTTCATGGAAACATTCCTATTTTAACTCTTGCTCGTTTGAACTTGCAATAAAATGCGCTTTCCAAGTGACAGATAATATGTGTGCAACAAATCACTTTACATTGAATGACTTTGTATTATTAATATCTTCACGGTTTTGGCTGTTTCATGTCTTGAAATTCCACAAAAACCATACTACATGGCTGCCCTTGTGTTCTGGAGTTTGTTGGCTCTATGCTTCAGGGTAGAGACTAGAGACATTGTGATGCACACCAGGAACAGGCCAAAGTTTGGTATCTCTACAATTCTAAGGCCATGTGGAGTCCACTATAGAAACATTCCCCACATTGCAGAAAGATCCACTTGGGCTTCACCATGCTAGCCACGACGTGTTTCCAACTTAGTGTGTCAATACTTGTCATCCTTATGGATGTCATTTAAAGGGCGGAGCCATTATGCAAGGTGCCACTTTTGAATCTGATCATGTGCAGTATTTTGTATGTTAGATCTGTTCAAAATTAGTGATTTCATCTTTCAGCTTGAGGAGAAACTTGTATAAAATATCTCTACTTTTTGCTTGTTCATCTTGTATTCGAATTTGTCTCCAATCTTTAAAAGATGAGATGCAATCAGTTCTGTTCCTTGCAAGCCAATGCTTGTGTCCTGAAACTAAAGTAATTATTCACTGTCACCTTTCTCACAGTGATATGAACTGCAAGTTCTGAGTCCCTTGGTTCTGTTTGTTGCAGCTTATGCTTTGTGTAGGTTCAAAATCAAGGTAGTGGTGATTGGGGCATTGAATGCTGCAGCTCAACAATTTAAGGTACCACTGCCGAACAGGTGGTGGGAAGTGTTTGAAGCAAGTGGAGTGACATTCAAACTATCTGCAAAGTTCTTGCAGCCCTTTCTAATCAGGCAAAGGCTGAATACATTGCATCCAGATCTTCAAATCACTTGTTTTGGCTAGCAAGGCCTTAGAATCCTCGCTCAGTATGCAGGCAAAAAGTGTTCAAATAGAGCCAACTAACTACCACGCTACATTCAGAAACAGTAAATTTAGAATGACATCCCAAAATCTGGGTTAACAAGAAGTGAACATGAATCTAGAGTCAGAAGCTTTAGCAGGGCTTTGACCCCACAACAATTTTCTTAGATTTCATATCAACTGCAATTTTGCTTTGCAGCAGGAATTTTAAGTACAACCACTGGAGCTTATGTATGAATCATACAAGACTGGAAAAGGCCCCATCATAATTCAGCTAACAAACAAAACAGGAGAGGAAAACCAGTGTGAATTTAAGCCCTATGGAACTCATACAGTGATGCGTACAACATGGCCATCTTCCAACTATTTTCCAACTACTAGTGGTGATGGTTTAGAAACTCTCTGCTATTTTTGAATTTCTAATCATCTGACACAACGCGATGACCCTTCTGTAACACCTAAAATACAGAAGGAAAATTGCCACAGGAACAATCTAACATGCGGGTGTTATTGAACCTGTTTCAAGCTTTTCTGGGCCAGTTCAAGCGGCAGGCAAACATTGAACAGCAATATTTTTTACTCCTGGACTAACACATTCATATGGCCTGTAAAACTTCAGTAGGCTCAGAAATTGACAGGAAATATGAAAGACATTCTTTCTTACGGTTTTGTGAAAGCCCCAGCAGTCAGAGAGGAGAAATCATAGCTACTGTTGGCCACTTCTGGTCCATTTGAGTTATTTGATACATATCCATTCACATGTGAGGCTAAAGTCCCTGTGGTCCCTCCATTGACATTGACAAATGAATTAGGGACTGATGTTGGTAAATTGAACCCTGGTCCTGCATATATTTGTTGCATCTGCGCCATTCTGCAAGTTGCACAAAAAACTGGATGTCAACAAAATCCTCTGTCCCATAACAGGACCACTAAACACTACCATTGACAGGAGGATAAAGTATTTTCAGAAGATTGTGAGGATGATGTTATGATAAACAATGGTCATTGATGGCAGGTTCAAATGGTCACACACTTCACTATATGCAACAGGTCTGATGCCAGTTGATTGAAAAATTGAAATAGGACTAGGGCTCCTTATGTAGAACTGATGATGGAAGATGCTATTTGAAAATCTTTTAAGTGCCTCAAACGCATTTAACAGACTCAATAAATCATGCACTGTCTTCCACGTGGGAAGTGCTGTCCTGCAGTCATGACACTACAGTTGGCTGGTATGATAATCAGCTGATGTTACTGAATGTGCAAGAAAAAACAATATAGACATCTTACCCAGCTGGTCCTGGAGGTGTTGTGGTCCCAGTAACACTAGCCCCTGATTGTACAGTGTGCCCTCCACTGCGCCCTTCCTAAACATATAACCACAGTTATAACCAATCTACAGCCATTGGCATCCTGCTGTGCTGAATCCATCATTCACGACAACACAAAGATATGGAAACCACAAGTAGGTTCTGGGAGGGTAAAGGTAGCTCACATAGACATTTCCCCCTGTTCATTATTGGTAACTACTCACAATTATCTATGTGACATACAACATCCATGCGACAAGGCCAAATGTGCTCAACAGACTGTAAACAGAGATACAATTTTTCAAGTTTCAAGCCACTACCTGATGGTTAGATAGGATTCCATTTTGATAAGCTCCAATGTTAGATCCAGGGTATTGAGAGACACCAATAGGCCATGCCTGGCCTAACAATGCTCCCCCCTGTCCTCTTGATATCCCAAGTTTATCATCCCCATTTGCACTGAGTCCTGGGAATTTTATAGTCCCTTGCAGACCTGGAGCAGTGGCAGTGGCAGCCATTAACATTGATTGTTGGTGAGCTATCAAAGCTGCCATTTGCTGCTGCTGTGTTGCAAATGGGGACGCCATGGTGGACTGCACAAAGACTGACACCATTGGTATCTGCTATAAAATGCTTCAAAATATGCACACTTAAGCCTCTAGTAGGAAGCAATTCTAAAACTGCAAGCTAGCAAACTATTCAAATCAGCATTATGGTGGAACTTAAGCAGCAAGACATACAGTTCAAGGGATAACAGCTTAGATAAACCAGAGAGAAAGAACCTACCGTTTCAAAGAGACTAAGAATGCTCTGTCTCACATCTGTTGAAGGCTTTGGTTGTTGAGGAGGCTGTACTGTAACTGCTGGTGAAGCTAGAAACAGATCTTCCAAGCCTGCAGTGATATCACTCTTTGAAGTTGATCCCAGATCAGAGTTCACTGCCTGACTTGATCCAGCTGGTATAGTCCCTGAAAGTAGAACCTTGCTTGATGAGTCAGATGCTGTTGCTGTGGGCTGTGATTCTGCAGCTGCACATCCAACATTTCAAAACAGTTTCTCCTGGAGATCAATCTATAAGCACCTTGGCAACATCCAGTTCAGCAGTTTAGAACACTCCAAACAGAAGGTGGCAACTGCACCTCTTGCTTGCTATAAGCTTGTGAGTACTCCTAGGTGTTCAATGTGTATGAGAGCTAAACATGATCTCCCAGAAACTGTAAATATTTGACAGGTTTTTAAACCTAGAATCAAAAATCCCAAACCTCAAACTTCCAATACTCAGATGCCCTTGTTGCAATGCATGCAAATTCTCTGCTTGGACCCCATCAAGGCTTGCAGAATTCAGGCAATGGGTTATAAGGACAGGATATAAGGAGTACACACTGACATTGGAATGCAGCCCATTCATTGTCGTTTGTAGCTGTGTTGCTGTCAGATTCCAGACTCAAAAGATCAAAGAGATCTTTTGTGCCTTCCACTTTTTGTGGAGCAGGAAGAGATGAAGGTTCTGAGGCTGAAGCTGCATGTTGTGTGGCCTTAATCACTGCAGGTCTTGACCCCAGAGCTTCCTGGCAAGATACAGAACAACCAGAAATGCAGGTTGAGTCAGGTCATGAAATGTCCTGCCATTTAAAGACATTTGCAGCTTGCATTCAGAAGCAAAGAAAATACAGGACTCACTTGTAAAGTTGCAGAAGTGGCCTCCGCAGGAGCACTGTGTACATGATCTCCTCTGAGGGATGAACTTTCTCCACCACCATTAGGGGAGGACTTGTATTGTCTAACAGTAGGACCATCAAAGTGTGCAGGTTCTGGTGATCTGTGATTGCTTGGCCTGTCCTCTTGTGAAAGCCTCCTTACTCGAACATCATCCCGTGGAACACGCCTCTCTTGGGATACACTAGAGTTCCCAGCTCCTTTTATCCATCTTTTTGCTTCATACCTGTAACATTAAGGTTCACAAATATCTTGTCAGAATAAAAAGCAACCCAAGTGAGGCATTGTCCCAGTTTTTAAGACCATATGGCAACACTCAAGTCTGCTGCTCTGGAGTTGAGATGATACAAATGACAATGGAAACCATCTATCTGCCAAAATATATGAGATTTGATTCCTGCTCCATGATCCTTAGCTAACTGCTTGTAAGGGTGAGCCTGCAACCAACTGTTCATACCTGGAATCTAGGCACATTCATGGCCACACAATAAATTTGACCTGGTACAAATCTTTCTCTACCTCAATACACAAGGGACAAGTTTCAGGTTTGAGAACAACCAATTTTACATGCCTAGAGAACTCCAATGACCAGTAAACGATGCTGGACCAGACATGGCTTTTGTTCCTGTTATTTGTTGCATAGAGGAGATTTGCCTGAAGTCAAACAATTGGAGTCAAGAGTGGGGGCAACATATCATACTTGGCACGAATAAAGTTCTCCAGACCCACGTGATCATTTTCACTTGGGCGCTTATATGATTGGGGTAGATCTGCCTCCCAAAATGTATTTGCCTTCACATTTCCCATGCCTGGTTCAATCCAATTCCTCAGTAACTCAAAACATGCATCTGCTAGTGACCCATTGATCATAAGAAACAAATGGAAAGCTTGAAACCTGTCCTACATCAGTAATAATGAGAACTAATCATGAACACCACAGACCAAAAACCAGAAAGAAACAAATATCCCTCACCAACACCCTTTGGTCCATCATGTCTTTCAGCAACTCACCTAAAAGCAGGCCAATTCCAGCTCCAAAAGACAAAATGGAAGCTTCCAAAGTTAATTGAGAAGAACATCTCAGTGTTGCCAGTAGAGAACAAGATATTATAGCAAGAATAAACAGCTATACCTGAGATGAACTCAACTTGCTCTGGAAGCCATGTATCCAGGGTTACAGAGCGAACCTGTGACATACATTTGATCTTTTCATCAGCTACATATGCAATAAAGAGCAAGACAGCAACACAGTTTAATATATGGGTGACACATAGTACCATGTACAAAGATGGAGAAAGGACCCAAATAAAGCACCTTAGAAATGTGAACTCCAAGGCTGCGATGGATCCCTGAGCATTGGATGCACACAAAAATACCCAAGTTCACACTTGCCCATCTTGGTCCTCTGCCAAAGAAAGCCATGAATTCTGTTAGATATATTCCCCTACACACAGAATATGGGGTGTTCGGAAATACAGACTTTCTGCTGTTACATCCAGACTGGTTATCAGCACAACTTTTGTTTCACCTCAATATGCTATTATCCATTTTCATTCTGTGAAAAGGTTCAACTTCAGAAAGAGTTATATCTAGCTTCAAGGAAAAAAGCAAAAGACTCTACTTACTTGCTTCTGCAATCTGCACACTCCCTGTTTTCAGGTAACTTCATGAGAGCTTCCAGTACCTGCTTTGCAAAACGGATCTCAGGATGAACATGTGGGCATGTCTCTCTTCATACAACACAATTCCAGCTTGAACATGCTACATGAGATCTATTCTTTGGAAAAGCACGAAGACCTTCATTCATCAGTTTCGATACATTATTTTCTAGAACAGATCTCTAGAATCAAAAGCCGTGGCGCCTAATCAAGAGACAATAGCTTCTCACTAGCTACCATCTGTACAAAAACCAGCCCGGAGAAAATGGGACTCCATTAACTCCTAACCTAAATGGATCGTCCGCAAAAACTTCACCGTCACTTGTTCTCGTAAAGGACAAACAGAAACCAGCACTGCTAAGGGTTTCATTATCAAACCTGCAATCTACAAGAAACTGCAGAAGAAAAACAAGTGCCAGAAACAATGGAACAACGCAATCTTAAGATCCGGAATGATATGTTCCAACAAAAGAACAAGAGAGCCGAGTTAAGGGAGGGCGGCCGAGAGAGAGAGAGGAGAGCTCGATGCCTGTTCGCACCTTCTTATGCTTATCATTCTGTTCCTTGGTCACAGATGCTTTATCATTGTTGGAAACCATCTTGGAATGATGTTGTTCTTGCCTTCCTAAACCAAAAAAACTTCACAGACACAACCACCTTGCTTCCCAATCCAGATACAGTGCAGGCAGACAGAGGGAGCAGAAAAGTATGAAGCTACGTTGAGATTAATCTCCAAGAACATGCGCATGCGGTCGGATCCAGTCGGGAAGCTGCCGCTGCAAGGAACAACCGGCCCCGTTTACTTTCTTTCTTTCTTCCCCCTTTCTTCTCTTCTCTGATAAATACCTATGCAGCGCAACACCAAGATAAGAAACCTGCGGCCCAGTTACTACTCCATCAGCACCCCTCCTTCTGTTCCTAAAGATTCCCGATGCTGCTGTAAAATTGCACAAGCGTTGTACCTAAGAAACACGAATCGCATCCAGAACTTATAATGCCGCGCTTTTGGTCGCTCGATTTGAGAGAGAGAGAGAGAGATCGATTGAGAGAGAAAAAACGAGAGCAAGAGATCGATTGAGAGAGAGAAAGTGGGAGAGAGAGTCCACGCGCAGCACAAACTTCCAAAAACCCAACACAAAACCGATCTAAACTACTCCAACAGTTTGAACGCTTCAAAAGCTGCCAACCGTGCAAGCAACAACACTCCCACTGTCGCGATGCGAGTGGTGGAGAGAGAGAAAGCACTTCAAACCCTAATTTGCAAACCCTAACAGAAGAAATAATGCTTGGAAACACAGGGAAATTGTAAAAAAAGAGAGTTTTTGAGAGACGAGAGGCAGAGAGACACAGTGATAAAGAGAGACCCAGAGACAGAGAGGAGTTTCTCTGTTGCATAGAGTCAAGAATGTGGCAGTGATGACAATACATGGTTTTGAGGTGATGCATTCATTCCTTTTTTCTGCAAATTGGTTTCTTCTTGGTCAACCTTTATGTAGGAAAGATCTCTGGCACATGCATGCTGTGTAGGCTTTGTGAATTCTCAGATTTCTGGCCCATGCATGCCATGTTGATTTGGCAAATCCTCAGATTTCTGGCACATACATGCCATGTAGGTTTTGCGAATCCTCAGATTTCTGGCACCTCCACGGTGCGTAGGTTTTCGGAATTCTCAGATTTCTGGCAGATGAATGTCAAGGAGGTTTTATGAATCCTCAAATTACTGGCACATGCATGCATTAGAGTGGTTTTGTAAATTCTCTGTTTTGCATTTCGTGGAAGTTGCTGAATTCTCTGCTTGCATAACACCAAGATGATGATGATGGGCATTGTCTTCATCTGCATCAGCACCCCTCTGGATTTTGAGATTTTTTTTTTTGGGTATACAAAATCAGCTCATCTTTCTTGGTGTCTCTGAACTTTGAAACTTCATGATTTCAGGAAGGAGGAAAACATGAAGATGCAGGATGAACTGAGTTGATTACCTGCTTGCTTGATCTGTGTGTGAGCTCCTTTCCATCTTTCAATCCCCCTGGGTTCTTCCTCTGAGTACATTCACTGCCCGAGCTGATGACACAACACTTTTCTTTATTCAAGCCAGCCATTCTAAAGTCACTGTTTCTCTGAAGAAGAAATGAGGGGAAAACAACTTGATTCACAAGAGCAATGCTTCACAAGTAAAATGGAAAAAAAAAAGTCAATGATTGCTACCAAAGAAGTGCTTTCCTTGCTACATCACCTGCTGCTGGTTTGAGATGCTGCCAAGGAGAGTTTGTCAAATCTGAAACAGTGTCCATGACCAGAGTGATCACAGAAAGCCATTTTCTACCCTGGAAAACTCTTATGAACATCTCTTGATAAAGAGAAGGTGAACTAGAAGTATTGTGCACTGATTCTGCAAAAAAATTCACTCCTGGAGAATCACTTGCTCCTCTTTGTGAAATAAATACAAAGTGCCAAAGTACTTAAGTAGAATAGTTTTACAAAGCGACTCACCCAATTCTAGGTTTGCCTGCACAGCAGTTTAGTGTCATAAAGCAGGAGGAATTCTAAGTCAATGTGAGTCTCTTTCTTCACCAACTGATCATCCTGCATTGCTGCTACTCTGGACAAATCAGCCCCCCTGTAATTCAACCACTTGGTGGCATTCAATTTACACACTATCTTGCACTATAACATGTCTGCACATATCTTGACCATGAATCTTTCACTACAAAAAGGTAGAAAATGACAGCACCCAAGCAGTCCTTTGGACTGTGAGTGTTTGCTATGGTTTAGGTCACTTGATCTAGTTCAGCAGAGACTGCAGCCAATGAGAAAGTGCTCATGGCAGTTTTAGCCAACCTGACTTTGCTAACAATCATCTTCCACCGCATCTCTTCCTTTTTACTTGCTTGTTGTTGGCCCACCTGTTCCTTAAAATGCCTGCAATTAAAGATTTCAATTATTTTCAGAAGCTCAAGAATCAGGACAAAAGCTTTGCTGCACACAAAATGCCTGTGAGAACTATTGCAGTCTAACATGGGAAATGAAAAGTCTAACATAAAAGGGCACGATTATACAATCTGCTCCCAAACAATATCCTACTGCATTCAGTGATTTTCTTGCAACATTTTAGGAGCAAAAGTAAGACAATCAGTGCAGAGGTGCTTCACAATCTGGCAATCCTCTCTTCACAAGAGATGGGGACAGGGTGGCTGTAATACCGACAGAGCGGCACTTTGCAATTTGTTGATTCGAGACACATGCGAGAATGAAGCTCCAAAAGCTGCCACATGCGCTTGCAGTGCACACAGCCACCTGCAACCTTCAATTTGCAACAGGCAAAATGGCGGACAAGTGATTCCAGTCCTTTGCAGGCTACAAATTTACACCCTCCTTGTTTCTTCTCATCTAAAGGCTTGTTGTGTGGGCCAATAGTCTCACATCCATCTCGGCAAATATGCACTAACGCTTCCATGGCATCATGCAACTGCTCATACACTTTGTCTCCTTCTAGCTTCTGGATATTATTTTGCTTTTTCTGCGCCCCAGAACACAGGAAGAATGTCAACACCCAAGAGAAGGATCTTGCGGGTGGGAAGCAGATAGCATGACTTCATGACTCTAGGAGAGATCAGAAAAATAAATAAACACCATGGTCAAGATGACACTACATGCCATTTTTCACAACAAGCCCAGAGCAGGGTATGGTCTGATCCAATAACAGTTACAAAGGGGGTCACCTTTGGACTCACCCTGTCTGCCTTAATAACTGCATCTAGAAGTTCCTGCTCAAGAGCTGGGTCAGATTCTCGCATTGCCCTCCACCCCTCTGAGCGTGCCACAACCTTAAATTCACTTACAATGCGGCGGAAACACAGCAAATGAAGGCGAGGCACGTCACATAACCTGACCATTAGCACATCAACTTTTCAATATCACTCTTTTAAGTAGACAAACTCCTTTCAGAGAGATCAACTCCCAGATACATGGGATGAGCTCTGCTTTTTGAAGATCTAGCACCCTCATCCATACAGACATGATGATTCCCCATCATTCCTGCAGGAGACAACAATCACCACTGCTGCTCATTCATTGGCCCAGAGCTGTTCTTATGCAACCAAAATGCCTACAAGTACAGCTGCATCCTCTCCATTTCATATGACAATTCATGTCGAGTTGTCAGGAAAGCAACAAGCACAACCGCAATCCACCTAGTGCACCACAAACAGGCTTTTTGTAACTTGATCAAGACTCCACAATCACCACAACAGTGCATCATTGGGGACATTATTCCACCATCGATCACCTTTCTAAGCATATCACCAACAGACAATGATAAAAAGGAATTAGGTGCAGTTAAGATGTTGATCTTATGGTACGAAATCTTTACCTTGCTACTTGCAAGACATCAACAACATTATCATTGTTGAGTGATCCATGTTCATAGTGTTGTGTGCAGGCACGCTTGAGAGCAGGAATCATATAAGCATGCCCAAGCACCACCAAAATCAGTCCATACTCTCCAAATTCTGCTGGTTCATACCTGGTTACAAACAATCTATCACTCAATAGAAAAACTATTTTTCAGAAAGAAAGATGATCAACAACAGCGTAAATGGAAACTACCTCATCTCTGAGAAGCATGATCCTAGGTCTTGCTCCAAACAAACTATTGTAAAATTCTTTCTACAATTAGCTCTAAGTAAATGGTACCTACCGTGAGGAGTATATATATCGGATGAAGCAACGGGCTGCATGGAAAGGGACACCTGGAAGGTTGATGACAGTGGGCCGTGCTCTTTTCCCTTGGTCCTCCAATATGGCCCTAAACACTGGAGAACTTGCTGCCTGCCACACAACAGGTGGTTGAATGCCAACTTCCAGGGTTCACAGACACATCCACAAAAGGAAACAACAATTGGAGCAGAATGCAGCAATTAAACGTAAGAACCATGCAATTTGAGTTGTGCCAAACCTACAAGTATCATGGAGTGTGCAGCAATTCTTCTCCCATCATCAGTACAGACAACAACATCTGTATTACACCCTTCAGAAAACACATGGTCCCAAGTGCTGACAACCTCCTTGGGCACAGTTGTGCCATCTGCAATGTGCCAAGGCTGTCTGAGCTTTGGTCCAGCAAAAAAAGCCAGTTGTGTTGGTGTGCGAGGAGTTAGGGTGGGTGATGGGGGTGGGACAGGTGGTGATGAAAGATTGACATTATTACATAAACCTGGCAGCTCAACAGTCAACCCCTGAGGATTCGAAGATGGTGAGCACTCAGTGTCAGCTGCAATAGGTGCACTCAGTTGATCAAAGCTCTGTCTACCAAGATCAGAAAGACTCTGATTGATCTGCCCCATGTTTTCCTTGAATGAAGATGCACCTTGGAGCAAGAGAGCATCAGAATCAGATGGTGATGGTAGAGATAGTCCTCCAGAAGACGACACATCCTCCATTAAAGAATCCCGAGCCATCCACAGATCAGAAATGCTTGCCACCAATTACAAACTTGGGTCTCCAAACCCTAGCTCCCTTATATAACCAGTATCAGTTTCTTTCAATCTCCAACCAGATTCGATCAGCTAACTATCTGCACAACTCATATTCATAATTCGGCATCAAAGATGCATTCCTGACCACATCGTGACATAAAGCGTACAGGCTCCATTTGAGTTCATTGCGGGATGGAATACAGCTGCAGCTGCTGCGGCGATGCGACAAACAGTCTCCGTTCACTCACCATTTGGTCACACCAACCATAATCGGCAACAATAGCTCAGAAAGCTAAATTACGAACCCCTGGATCCAGTCTGCAAAAGCAAGCATGAGGGAGAGGAGTTTAGGGTTTCGTCTTTCTCTGTAATTGAAGCCTCTTTTGTAGAGATTTAAGAAACAAAGAAAAAAAGACTACTTGAAATAATAATAATAAAAACAAGCACGCGCATCTAAACTTGTTTCTCAAAACCCTGCTTATATCCTCCAGCTCATTTCTCCATTCTCTAGCTGGTCCAAAAGGAAGACAGAGAAAACAGAAAAAAAAAAAAACATGCTTATTAAACAGAAGAAGAAAAAGAAAGAAAAACCTTAAAACTCCAACCCGTTGTTTCAGCAACGCGGCTCTCATCTCGCTCGCTTGCTCCATCCGTGACTGCATTACAGAAGAAAGTCATCCATGAAATCCCCAAACTCCCCGCAGATTTTCCTCCCGATTGCAGCATTGCGCAGCAAATGGAACGCACTCTGCAGCTGCGCGCGCGCGAGACACGCCCTCGCTGACGATGTCCGGGTTCCAGAAGAGATTTGGCGGGTATAAAAGATGCCTCTGATACCCTTGGGTTCTCCGTTCTGATACCCAGAACGCCCGGGGTCGTGGTATCGGAAAAGGCTCTCTGGGGCGGGTATATTAAGACCTGTGATGCACGTGGGGTCCCCCTTTGATACACATGAAGCCCGGAGTCATGGTATCGGAAAAGGGTATCAATAGGAGTGTTTTGTGCCATGAAAATTTCAACTAAAACGTGCATGATTTCTCAAATAGTCTAAAAATGAAAAATGAAAACTAAAAAGTAATATCCTACACCTAACTTATTTGACCACAATTACAATGAAATTATATTATATTAAATATTTTTAGGGGTCGGTAGGTGGGTGGGTGGGTATTAATTGACAACATGGATGAAAAATGAAATTTTAACACATGAGTGACATAATTTTCTTTAATAAAAATATATTGGGTCAAAAACATAAATATATGTGGATTTTTTCATTAATTATTACTTGAAAACTTATTTCTAAGTAGAAAATTTGATCTAACAAGTGTAAATTGTCCTGGGGCGAGGTTCCAAATTGAGCAAAATCCTCTCCCCTTGTTGCACCCCCCCACCTCACCCTCTTCCTTTTTTTTCTCTTATATCCCATACGGCTCCTAATAATTCATCATTTTTTTATGTGCAAATCTGAAATGTGCGATTTTTCATGTCCATGTAGATGTGCAAAAATACAAATAAATAGATAGACTTGAAAAAGATAGGTTATTAAATTATTTTAATGTAAATAACATGAACATGATAAATGCACAATTTAATTTGTTTATGGATGTCCATATAGGTGGATGGGGGGGAAAGAGTGAGACAATTACCCTTTGAAAAGGTGGGTTCAGATGGCACAATTATTTTTATTATAATGAAATTAGATTTTGGATGATTGATGGTTGAATTAAACTTGATGAGTTGTTTCTCTGTTTTTTCCTTTTTCTCAACAAACTTGTTATCACAAAAGCAAAAGCACTTGTATCAATTACAACACCCATAAAAACCACTAACATCCCAACGAGTCTATATAAATTAAGAAAGGTTGAAATCATTTGAAAAATAATTTGCTGTGAATTTTGGGGTTGTATGGCACCAACCACCCTTGTTAACCATGTTGTTGTCATGCACATCATGCGATGTGAATGGATGTCATTTGCAACTTAGCTACAACCCAGATCGATGTGTTAAGAGCATCTCCAACGGGGTGCTCAGTATGTGACTCCAGACAGTAAAATTTATTGCGACAAAGTCAAAATGTGCCGGTTTAGCTCAGAAAATTAGCTTTTCTGCACCAAATTCGTGCAGCTTGCCGTGGCTGGTGGTAAAAGGCGCAACACAGCTGTGCACCTCCCAAAAAGTGTGTAATAAATTGCACCTCATTGCGGCCTCAGTATTTCTCGTTGGTCGATCACAATGATTGGCCCAGGTGGTTTGGTATTAATAGTCGCCCATGTATATGCAGTTTGAGTTTTATTGGTGGGGTTGCCCCAAAAAAACAGCTAAACATAGACATTTAATTTTGCTATCCAGAGTTACATACTCAGCACACTGTTGGAGATG
>Ga0209208_10007327_pt1 | contig 14972 bp, 7 predicted proteins | sample S1TSphfallax_3_FD_187694 | JGI IMG/M metagenome (GOLD analysis project Ga0209208, IMG submission 187694) | Host-associated microbial communities from peat moss isolated from Minnesota, USA - S1T2_Fd - Sphagnum fallax MG (SPAdes) (version 2) | ecosystem: Host-associated > Plants > Peat moss >...
AATCAAGGTGAGATTGTCACTAGTAGTGAGTGCAGATTTTCTTTGGTTCTTTGGTAGTAATGTTAGTAGGATGAGTATTTGGTTGTGAATAGTGATGTGGAAGCTAGAAAGACACAATGGTGAAATGGAAAAATGGGAAGAAATGAAAAAAAGTGAGGTACATGTAACAGGGCTTGGAGAAGATCAGTGTATAAGCATCTTTTGAAGTTTTTTATTCGATTTGGGTTTCTTTTGTTAATCATGAATTCAAAGTTAGGATTCATTTTAGAATTCTAGTTTTTATTTTTATTTTTTTAATATAAATTTGAAGAAGAGTTTGCAAATGGTGCAAAATCTTGGGTGACTAGAGATGCGCATATGGAATGCAAAAGGTACATCAATTTTTCTCCCATAAGAACTCCATTTTTATTTTTTATTTTTGTTGCATTTATGCAAGTTTACATGTTTGTATTATCTTTATTAAAGTTCTTTCACTTCATCTTCCATTGTTAATTTAAACTATCAAAGATCCCAACTTTTGAGTTAGCTTTCCTTTGTTACAAATGCCTAGTGTTCATGTATAAGATTTTTTCCTAAGGTTTTAAGTTGGTTATCAAAGTTCATGAAAGCTTTTTTTTTATTTTTGTTAAGATGGTCATCAACTTGTTAGAACTTGAAAGTCTCATTGACACATTTTACATTTATTTTTTAAGGTAGTCGCTAGGACTCAAATATTTGTTTTCATCATCACATTTTTTTTACAATGGTTGTTAGAACTCCAAAGCTTTTCATTGTCACTTTTCTTTTATGATGATTGTTAGAATTCTAAAGCTTTTAAATGTCACATTGCTTTCACAATAGTCAATATTAGAACTCTAAAATACATTTTCATTGTAAATGTTTTTTACAATAGTCATTCGAATTCTAAAGCTCACTTTCATTATTATATTTTCTTTAAAACTTAGAACTCTAAAGCTCCAAGTTTAAATTCCTTTCTTTTTTCATTCTTATTCTTCACAACTGTGGCACCCATGAAACCTCCACAATATTTTTAATTCCATTTTTTTCTTTACATTTATAATGTCTAAACATTATAAAGACCACAAACCCGTTGACTCATTGTTGAACAACCAATCTTTTTGGTTAATGTCACCTACATCTCTTGCAACTTAAAAAAACAAAAATGTCATGGTTTTTAAAACTATACCTTCAGCAGAAACCCTTTTTGTAAATCTTACATTAGAACTTGCAGGTAATGAACCAAAGAAGAAAAATCCAAAGAAATGTGAGTGAGAAATATATAGGTTTTTTCATGATTTACATGTAACTAGGTTTTCTTAATCTAAGCCAATTTGTGAAAAGATAATAAAATGAAAATGGTCAAATGCAAAAAGTTCTTTGATAATGAAAATAGGGATAAACTATTAGTTTCAAAATTAGAATCATTGAACATTCTAAAATGAGGAAATGTAGCAAGGCCTAAGGGGGACACTCTTCTTTAAATTACAAAATAAATGAATAAAAATACATGGCCCATATATTGGTTGTTGGGTAAATTTTATAATTAATTAATTCTTTAATAAGATTGTGTTTATATATATATAGGATATTTGTTAATCCGCAGTATTAAAAAATAGTAGAAAAAAAAAATATGCAATGAATTTTTTTAATGATTAATAGGTTTAATTAGTATATTAAGAGTTTTTAACTCAAAATATCTTATATTGTTTTCCATTGTTTGTTAAATCTTGCATCTTTTGTTTATTATCAATGGAAGCCTTGTCCCATAATTGATTATTCCCTTGGAAATTAAGTTTGTTCAATCTTCTTTAAGTTAATAATTGTATTTTGGGGTCCAAACACAATATAGTGAATTAGAGGTGCCCCCTTAGTGATTATTTAATATGTGTTTATTATCAAAATATTTTGAAAAAAAATATTAATTATTTTTTAAATTACTATTATGCTAAGGTTTATATTAAATTTTTGTCAATTTTTTTTCATTTTCAAATATCTTCAAGAAGTTGTCACTAGTGTTTTTCTATTTAAAAGTTGTTTAAAACGCTACTTACAATGCTTTAAAAGTGTGTTTGAATGTTTTTATTCATTAGACTGAAATTTCAAATACATAGTTACATGTTTCCATGATATGTTATGAATGTTGTTATACCAAAACCCTAAATCCAAAAATTTCAACACCAACTTAAATTACCACTATGAAATATGAAATAATGGTTTCAATTGCTTTGGTACATATTAATATGGTCCTACACTTGTTGATTCATGTGCCTCTTTCTTTCTTTCATTTCCATCTCCCATTCATAACTTAGATATGGTCTATTGTTTAACTTAATGAACAATTGATTATTAACTTTATATATGTTTGTGAATAATCTCATAAACCATTTATGAAATAATGGTATTGGGTCATAAGGAATCATCAACAACATCAACATGATGTGCAAAGTTAAAAACACCATAATAAATATGTCAAGTCCATCATATACAATGGGTTAAGACTAATCATTTATATTTTATTGTGATCATGCATGGTGTTAAACATGTTATATTAAAAGATCATAAGAATTGATGTCAAATTAAGTTTCTTGTTCTATTTTTATTATTCCATAAATATGTATCAAGAAGCAATGAAGGATTGAACTACCATTGATTAATATTAATATTTCAAATTATAAATTATATTGACAATTATTGTTGTTTAATTCTAAAATTTTACATGTATAAGTTGTAATGGAAATAATATAATTAGCCACAAAATTTGTTACCTGAACATGTAATGAGTAAATTATTAAAAAGCACTAAAACATTTTTTTTGCATGTCCAAGTTCATCTACAAATGAATCACCTTTGAAAAAGAAATCTTGATTTCCTTTCTAGCTCCAAGGTTATTAAATTTTTAATTTTAAATGAATATAACATATTAAATTGGATGAAAACAATATATATATAATTTAATATAGGGTGGGTAAAACATGTGCATATTAAAAAATTAAGTAATAATAAGGTGTAGGAAAAACAAAATTCCTTCATCTCATCCCCCCACATCCTTGTTTGACACTTGTAGTATAGAATTTTAGCACTTAATGTCCCCTTTAAAAGCAAGGCTAGGCTTGAAGCTGCTATCAAATAATATGTTTTTTACCCACTAATCTCATGTGATAAATGATTAACTATATACATCCAAAGAGTATGAGATTATTGATGTATGTAAGTTATGAATGGTGACAAGGTAAAAAAGAAAAAGAAATAGGTACTTGCAATTTATTTCAATCTTCCATTTGTTTCAACAAGGCCAATTGTTCAAGGGCAAATCTTACCTCCTAATTACTCTAGTAGGGCAACCCAATAACTAGTAAGTCACATTGATAAAAGGTTCAACTACTACTTCCATTGTTTTAGAAGGTGATACTAATTAGATTTAGCTAGAATTTTAATAGAACTAGGTGGCAAATTATTTGGCACCAAAGTAGGATTTGCAAGAATTATCACATTTGAAGTTAATGTTCTAGAAGGGTTAGGTGGTTTAGTTAACCATCACAAATATAAGATCTACAGGGTTTGATTGGGAGTACCACAATTTAATGTTTAGCCATAATTTCCATTGTTCAACATATATTTCAAAGAATAATTGAAGCACTTGCATTAATAATCATTTGTGAGAATCCTCAAGGATTCAAGGTTACACATGAATGGTCACATCAATTTCTTGAACATTGCATGAATTGAACTTAATTTTGAAGTTAATATTACAACATCAAAAAAATTCTTCGTGGACAAAATACCTTATGCTTTCCAAAATGATATGTGCAAGTTTGTGGATGTTTTGTGTCCAAATTTAGGTTCTGACCATAGCAATCACCTTTTTGTTTTGGTTGAGTAAATATGATTGAAAGGTGACAATGAAATGCCTTGTCATAATGTTATTTCAAATTTCTCTTGCAACTTTCTTCTTTTGGAGCAAAGAGCTAAAGATCATGCCCAAGGTTCAAAGGTTTTTCACAATGCACACATTATTGGAATGTTATCTTTAATACCATTTGGGAAGCCCTTGAAAACATGTCACGTAGTCAAAGTCATGCACAAAGCCCTACATGGTTTTGTGTAAAGCGTTTGACTATATTTGACATATGGATTTTGTTTCAATTTAGATTTTTAAACATTTGAAACAAGACAATTCGAACTAGGTTAAAATGGTAGTTGTTACATTTTTTAGTTATTAATTTTTAGGATAAAATTTAAAATGACACACCTTTAGGTTTATCAAATGTTTTGAATGGTAAATAACCTAATTTGTAACAACATTCAAAAGGATTTTTATTGTATTTATAAGGCATATTACATTTAGTTTTTAGGATTACAAATAGAGCCCTAGGGTGGAGGGTGTGAGATTGTAAGATCCCTAGGGCGGAGGATGTAAGCCAATAAGATTTTTAGAAAGGATTTAAGAAAAACAAAAACCATTGATTACCTTAGTTGTTACGTAGAGTAAAGCCCTACTATCAAAGAATTACTACATGGACCTTGGGTTTCTCCCTTAATGCTTACACAATAATTCCTTGATAGCAAGGCGCTTACTGTATACGCAACAACTTTGGATAGAATTTTTAATGTATTTGTAAGGCATTTCAAATATGAAAATTTGACCATTATGGTGGATTGCCTTAGTGCAAGGAAAATTCCATGGAATTTCACCCTCATGAGGGTTTCTTTTCGAAAGATTTCCATTTCTATGATTATTTCGATTATTGCACATATATTACTTCGATTGTTATGCAAGGTAAAGCCCCATTGTCAAGGAATTATTGTGTGGACCTCGAGCTTTACCCTTAATGTTCACACATTAATTCTTTGACAATAGTGTCTTACCCTGTACTGGGGATTGTTGTTTGAAAGAACCTTGTTCATGAGAGTCTATGACATATAAAGAAATATTTTAGTATTGAACTCCAGTGGATGCAAGAAGCCTTGGTGGAATTCAAAGAAAGTTTACATTTTTATTCAAGAATTTGAAATTTGTGCGATGTATATTGTTGACGACTACAAACTTCAAGTGAATTTTGAAATTGTAATTCTTTAGGTAGGACTTGATTTCTTTTAAAACCTAGTCATCATTGTCAAAAAAGAGGACGGAACCATCCCTTGCAAAATACTTGTCCACAAATCCAAAAATGGAAACAACATAAATATCAACTCTTGCATTCCATTTGGGAATAGTCGACACAAGGTCCAACACATGTGGGATAGGCAAATTTCCTAGGACTTTAACAATGATGAAGTCCACTCTATCCTTTAGGGAGTCATGCAAGAATTCAAGATGTTAATGGTTATTGAATTTGATATAAATAGGTAATTTGACTAGGAATAAGGTCTCGAATTAATATTATTTTCGACCAGAAATCCTTTATATCCTGAAAGCCAAGGGGCCACACATGAGTTGAAACTTTTGTCTTCACCAATGAAAGTCGGTCGATATTGAAAGCCTTCGTAATTAGCCCCAAGGTCTTGTGGCTATCAATGAATATTGGGCTTCGAGGTGGTTAAAGATGAAGTCTCCCCTTTGAAGTCTTGGGCAACTCTTGTACAAGTCTTCTCCTCCTTTGCATGTGCGATGATGGCTCAGTAGCATGACCCCTCCTACTCTTGAAAGCTTGAGGAAAGTCTTCCTCATGAGTAGCATGATGAGGAGAATCTTGGAATTCAAACAACTCAACATTTACATCTTATTCAAGGTTTTCAATGTCAATTGAAGTTTGAGTGGCCTTTAGAATGCCAAAAATTTGGACATTGTGAGCCATGGATTATGATTCAACAAATTGTTAAACTTTAGTTCCATAAGTTTCTTTAGTAATAATGATTTGAATCCTTATAAACCACCAATTAGTAATTATTATTAGTTGAATCAGCCTTTGGATATTTTCAAGCATAGAGAACTTTTGTATTTAAATTGATGCAATGTTTAGTTAGTTTTAGGACCTAGTAACCTTTTTAAGTGCATTGTTTTTTTATGTTGTAGGGAGGTGAAAGGGGATGTAGAATTAAAAGTGATTTTATTGATATATTGGGAATACAAGCCCGTAATTAACATTAACATTTTGCCATGACAATATTAAAATTAGTTTATAGAATAATCTTCAAACACTAATGATGTACTTGTGAGATTTTTAGGATGCAATCCTAATACATCCTTATTTAGTTTTCACTTCTATCAACCTTCTGAATAGGATCAAGATCAAATTTAATTATTAATGTTTTCACCTGAATAGCCTCAAGTGAATTACAACTTAGTTAATCACTTAAGGGGAATAGATCACAATTATAGAAAATTTAGAATGTGACGAATGGTGCAAGCTAGGTATTCAGTTCGATGCTCCATGGGAAGGGGGTTGATTAGGCCTCGTAGCCAACGATAATGGCCATCACCGGAAACCCAAGTTTCACAATGAAGGCGAACATCGTCATCTTCACATTGACATTCTTCAAACCTTTCTGGCGCGGTTCCACGAGTAAGAACAAATTTTAAATAAATTGCTAGGGCATGTGGGTTAAGAGACAATCGACGATCCTATGCTGAACAATCGACTCAAGTGCGCATCATTCTTTTGGACGGTTCTTTTTTGCGCGACCGTTAAAAGACATTCACGTCAAACGGCGCTTCTTCAAGTTTTTCCTTTTCTACGGGTGCAACGGGAGAATCCGAAGGCATAACAACATCATCCACCATAACTAAATTTTCACCTGCATCATCAAAATCCGAAAGGTAGCCGAACCAATTTGGCACTTGTGTTCAAAGGGGTCGTTCCTTTTATTCAAGAAATTAGGGTAGGCGTGAGGCGTGACAGTGACGGTGAAATTCCATGAAGACCCGGACATCCTTGTTCCAACGAATTCGTGAAGCCCTAGTATCGACGGTGGATTTAGAAGTACATGGGAATCCTTATAATTCCTAATTTCATTCTAATTTAGTATATATTACATAATTAATTAGTACATGATAAAAAATAATTAAGGAATATTAAAAGAGTCATTGGTGCATGAAGGGGTTACTATTACCATGCATTGAGTTGATTTAGTCAAATGGGGAATTCAAGGATGTTAACTTATTACCACCGATAAATTATCTTAATAGTTAGTTACTTATAATAATTAGGATGAAGAAGTAGGATGATTAAAATCAAATGGATGAAATTGACAATGATGGAGCTCAAGAGCCCCATCAAGATGTCCAAGATAGGGAAAAGGATGAGTCCTTCAATTCCATTGCTCATGAGGATTATCATCCTATTTAATTGGTGAAGGGAATGTTCTTAATGTTTCATTAGGCCTAGGAATTATCATTCTAAATCCCATAAGAGAGAAAAATCATTCTCGATTCTCATTGGGTCATGAAGGATGAGGAGGCCATTGATTGGAGGGAAAGATTTCCAACCTTCCATTGGACAAGGAGAACAAGCTCAAGGAGAGGTGATAGGAAGCTTATAAAAAAAAAGTGGTATCTTGTGTGTGTTTTTTGGAAGGAGAAGGAGGAGAATGAGTGTGCGTGGAATTTTTAGTTCTTATGTGTGGAAAAGTGTTGTTCATGGGAAAAAAAAAAGTGTGTAAACAAAAACCATGAAGGGAAGTTATGTGTAGTAAGTAGTTGTAGTAGAGTTCATGGAAGGATTTCCATGACGAAGCCCCTAGATTATTAATTAAAATAGTTGTTGCTCTCAGATCCACCGTTGGATTTGTCTCACACTTGAATCAATTTCAGTTTAAGAGGTGTAAAAGGTTCTCCCAAAATTTCAACTTCATCGGTTTTGCTGCAAGGGAGCTACACTTGCCGGAAGTAGAGGGGGTTGAAATTGTCTATTTTTTTTTCGAGTCTAATCAAAATAGTTTTAGTTCTAGGCATAACACTTGATTTAAAAAATAAAAACTTATAAAACTTTGTACCATTTTTCCTTAAAAAGATCAGCTTTTTGAATTTCTAATGCATGTTAAATTAGGAAGTTGTATGAAAATATCATGACGAATGGAACGTAGGGGGTCAACCATCAAGCATGAACTTGGATTAAACATCAACATAAGGCTCCTTCACCTTCTATCATGGTGAGTTTGATTCTCCCACAATGTTTTTGTACCTTTCAAATGGACACCACCCATTAAATTCTTAGTGAACTCCTTACATTTCATTGAACCACCTTAATTTGTTAAAATACAACTACATCATAGTTCCACCCCTAAGTGGGTTTTGTGAGTGCATATCTTCATGTGGAAGGTGTGGAAAAATTCTTCACTTACATCCTTCTTCTTCTTCTTCTTATCAATATCCTCCTTCTTATTTCCTTGAGAGGAAACAAGATTCTCTAAAAATCACGGATTGAAATTCTCTTGCTTTGACCTCTTTGAAATAGGAATGTAGTCCAAAGGACAATCAAGATACCAACCACAATAAGGTAGATGAAAGGAGCGTTAATATTTAACAAACTCCTTTTGGAACATAGTGTTGTTAGACTTTGGATCGCATCAAATGTTGAAGAGTCCATGCATTTCTTGAATGGCATTCAATTGAAGAAGCACATGCAAAAAGTACTTGTGAAATTCAATTGGTAAATAGTTAGGCAAGAATTAGGCACAAAACAACCCTTAACATGAACTTGCAAAAGCAACTTTGGAAATGTTTAATCAGCTTGACTAAGCTCCACCCCATATATATCGGATATGTTGAGGATTCTCGACACCCATAGAGGGCACCAATGGATCACAGTTGACATCGATTGAACCCCTGTCAAAAACCTAATTCATTTCAATTGACACCGATTAATTATTAATAAAAAAATAATGTTATCTAGAACAATTTAACACTAATAATTGTTATGAATAAGAAAGGAATTATCTATAACAATATATGGCTCCAACATATTTGACACAGTAGATGTGAAGAACGAAACCCTACAACAAGCCTCAACAATTGAAGGACTCAATGCAAATTATTCATGAATGCACATGATTTTTCACTTCTAAAACACACATTTCAATGCCTCCTTTGCTCTAGTTTGAAGCTCCCACATCTTCCCTTGTGTGATCCCACCTTCACTTTGAACTCCAATCCCCATAACTCAAGTCTCCACTTTTGAATATACTCTAAGAGAAACATGACTTTCATAAATTGATCAATGGTGACATTGAAGTCCGTTGTTGTGGAATCAAACAACCTGATTGCCTCCACCTTTAACTACAAAATTCTAGGAAGATGTCCATAAAATTAAAAGATGATTAACATTCCAAAAATGATGTTGAGATCTATTCATGGAAAACAAGATTAAAAAGTTAGTTGATAATCAAACCTAGTGCCAAAATGTGGCTTTGTGAAGGCATTTATTAAACGTGGCATCTAAAATTCCCTATTTTGGGAATTTTTGAACTTCTTTAATAACTCCAAATTGATTTCACTGCTTGAGCTAAAAAAAAATTGGTTTGTATTAACACAAGTTGAAATAACATTTGAAGTTTTTCAGTAGCATTTCCAACTCTAGATTCATATCATAATGAATTTGAACCTCATGTAAGAACATGGATGCTCAAAAAAACTGTGGCCCAATGAAGGATTACATATAAGCAGTTGTTTGTGGAAAATACTCATGTGTTCCTTACGGACCATGTCCATAGCCTTGTTGTTCAAAATTTATAGTTGGTCTGAGTCTTTCAAAGTTAGGTCCATAGCAACCGCATAATATAATTGATGGGCAATATCAATTGCCACAACTAATTCCTTCTAGAAAGTTGATATAGGATTAGTGGCAGAAAATTAAATTCAACTTTTCAAAGATGGTATGAATATGGAATAACATAAATAAATTGTCTCATTTATACATATAATAAAAAAAGACCTTTTGTGTGAGGTTGTACCAAGTTTTTTGTGTTTTGGCCTCGCATTTCTTATATTGTTCGTCTAGAACGACCTCTTTAAAATGTTGCAAGGGTATCATTCCTATACTTTGGATCCTAAAAACCTCATGGACCAAAGATGGCTTGACATGGTCCAATTCAATGGACCAACATTTCCATAGTGATAGAAAAAGTTAATATTATCTTTAAATCTTCAACTTGAGGAATAGATGGAAGTGTAAGAATAGAGCAAGCTTACTTGTTAAGCTCCATCATTGTTGTGAAGAACTTTACAACGTTGTGCTTGTTATCAAACACAAAACTATCCACGCAGATGTGCCAATCCACATCAAATGGATGCACTTTCTCTATATACAAGAACCGAGTTTGAAGTTTGTGGTTCCCATCCCATATGTGAACATTTTCCCAAACAATGGCTTGAAATTTGGGTTTCCTTATAAAAACTCTTTAAATATATTATTCTTTTCCTTCTAGAAAGGCCCCCACGATGACTCAATAGTTGAAATAACAATATCTTCACTTGCCAATTTGTAAGGGAAACAAAGAAGACCTTCTCCCCTTACTTGTAACCCATTTGATAGGCTTACTCCATTTTGAGCACATCAATTTTAAGAACAGGCCTAATAGTGGGCATGGGAATGAATTGACACAATGGAATGTTCATTCAAGTTTTCACTTGGGATAGATCTTGAATTTCTCCAAGACCTTGTTGGTGTTAAACTTGTTCTTGTTCTGGATCCATTGGATTACATTCTCACATGATGTTGGAACTAGCTACATAAACAATTCATGAAATGGAATAGTCAAATCTTCAATGAAAGTTGATGTCTTTTAACTCCTCTATTGAAAACTAGATAATCATGTACTACTCACTAGCTAATTGATGGCATATGCAAAGTAGACCAATTGCAATGCAATTTTGCAAAGTAAACTAGCCATCTAAAGAAGGGTGTGTTTGCAGTGTTAGTTGGCGATGATTGACAATTGTTGACAAGAAGCACATCAACAAAAATGACTCTTAGTTTGATGCAAATCGATAATAGGAACTAGTTCATGGAAAACAATAATGTTTCAATTGTCAATAATCATCAACTAATTGTGTGTGAAATGTTTTTACTACACCTCTTTGACAAACAATAATGATTCTCATGTGGTTTTCAATTGTCACAAGAAGCAAGCTTTGTTGCGATGGAAATGTTAATCGGTGTCAATTGACGTTCCATGCACATTCTAACCAAACCTACTAGAGAGATTGCGGCTATGGTTGTACAAGTATAGAGAAATTACCTTCAATCAACACCAGCCAAGGTCGTATTGTCATACTAAAAAACATTTGTGAGAAAAATGAGGAAAAACAATTTGAGTTGAAGGTTTAAGACCCACCTCTTTTTGAGACACAAATGCAAAAATCCCAAGTATAACTAATGTATCCATAACATAGAGGTGTTGCAAATCGACCTAGAGAATGGAAGCATTACAAACAACACATAATATTTTCAAACAATGCTAAACTAAATGTTGACAATTGAGACAAAGAATTGAATTCACATATTTCAAAAGTATCATTTCTTGGAAAAGCTTACTCCTCTACAGTCTAAAACTTGTGTTGTCAAATTTAAATCCTTCTCCTTGCTTGCTTCCTATTCATTAAACTATCACAAATGGTGAGTTAATTTTTAGTGTCATAACAAAAATGGAAATCTCAAGATCTATATCTTAAATTGTAAGTGGAAAAGTTTGTTGGTTATATGAGAAACATACCACATGTTTTATAAGAAACAAATTGTTAGTTGTACAAAAAATAAATTGCAAATTTACAAAAGAAATCACTCCTTGTGTAAGAAATAAAATGTTCGTTCTAACAAAACCAATTCAGTGGTTTTTGTAGAAACAAATCACTATCAAAATCAACTCGATTAAATCAATTACACACATAATGATTAACCAAGCTTGAAATGTGTACCTCTTCCAACATCAAGTTTACAGCCAATGTCTCCAAACCCTATACACCAGTTTATATGTAAGTTGTTAGAAGGTGTCAAAAGAAATCCAAAACCTTAAATGTGAGCTTTGAAGTGCATTTTATACAACCCAACAGTTCGAATAACCGCATTTTCTTTGTGAGTTCAAATTCCTTGGTTCATCTTGGAAATTCTTAGTTGGCGTCGACTAAACACTTCCAAAGTTTTGTTGGTCCATGAAATCTTTGGAAAACCTAGACTTGGTTTTAGATTTGAATTGCTCTGAAAGATTATTCCAAAAAAATACATATACAAACTCGATTTCTAGGAGAAAAATAATAATTAATATAATTATGAATAGCTTCGTTGAGCTCTTTAGTGTTTTGAAAAGTACTAAAGAGCTCCAATAAATGTTGGAGATCTCTAAACAATAATCTTATTCGACCACCTCTGAAGTTCATGTGTTGCCATAAAGTGGCCATTGCATGAACATTCATTTGAAGAATCTTCCAAAGTCTAGAAAACAATTTGGTCTTGCTAAGGTCAAAACTGAAATTGAAATAAAAAATGAAAATGGGAGAGTAACTTGCTTCTTGGGTTGTGTTGGTCTGAGTTGGAAATGGTTTTGCTTGAAAATTGGAAACAAGTAAATATGTGAATCTATACAACCTTGAAAGACTATCTTGCAAGTTTGAAAAACTCGAAAAATGTTCATTCTTCCTGAAAAAATGGGTACATTAAACTTACCTCCTCCTTTATTACTTCTTAGTGTTGCAGCTGAAGGTTTTTTTTCCTTGATTATGCCATCTGCTTTCTTTTTTAACATTGTTTTGAACTCATCCATAGAAAAGATGTCCCTTTCTTTTTTGTAAGTTTCGACCCCACTATTGTGTGTTCTTCTTTTGGCATTTGCAAACTTTTGTATGACTTATATCTAGTTCTATTTCAACAACTTGTACTTTAGTGCCACTTGTTACCATTCAAATTCAATAACCTATCTTTTTTTGTTCTATGAACAATTGAAAATTTCTAAGAAACCATGATAGTTTGTTGTTGTGGTTCCAACCTTTCTGTTCATGTTAACCAATTTGTAATTAATTATGCTACTTTTTGAAATTCAACAAAATATTGTTAGTCATTTTCAATGTATGTTCATACTAATTTGCAATTGTTAAGCAATTGTTATAATGTAAATTGACGATGACCATTGTTTTGGTCTTCCAACATGAAATCGATTATCAACCCTACTAGTGTTCTTGTGAATATTTTTTGCCATGTTACGCTCTTTGTGGCTTGGCAACTACAAAATAATGGCAATCAAAGCTAGCCTAATATTGTTGTAATGTTTATAAGATTTGGCAAACATGTTATTTAACTTTTCTTAAATTAGGTTATATACTTGAAACCTTATAATATTTTTAAATTAGTGTTTGGGTGGGTTATGATTTGTGTGGTGATATCAATTCTTATTTTTCCTACACACTTGTGCATGTAGTTATTACTTTATAAGAAATTTGTTTATCATTTCTTTTTGTTCCATTAATGATTTCATCCCAAAAGACATACCATTAATGTTGGCAAGTTTTTATAGAAAATAAATAGATTATGACACACTATTTCTATGAAGCTTCCACTAATATTTTCTTAGGTTCAAATTTACTTCGATTGGGTTACTAAAATTTGGGACTTCCTAGGTCAAGTCATTATTTACAAATGGTGGGAGAATTAAGGATGTCACTGGACATGATTCGTATAATAGGATTTCTCATAAATTTCATTTTTTCTTTTTGCATTCTATCACTTTGAGTATATTTATTTAATTTGTGGGAAAATTGGTCATTTAATTTTTTTGCCATGAACATGTATTTTTGGCCTAACATGGTGTTCATGTACGCTATCATATTGTTGGGATTAGGATTCTCTTAATGCTTTTAAAGCCACAAGATTTATTTTTTGGCTCAGTAGTTTGTAATAAATGTTAAATTATGTTATTTGTATTCAAGCCTTGTGTTGTTTCCTTCTTTATGCTTCTTTTTTGTTCCCTATAATCCCCTTGGAATTTTTTTCCCCTTGGGACCATTTCAATGCTTTCACCAATGGGATTACATGATTCAAATCGAAGGTGTTCTTGGGACAATGGTTTATTATGGCCATCATCTAGTTTGTGTTAATGAATCATTTGGAGTATCTCAAGACGGATTGAATGGCCATGGTGCATTCTGATGTTATTATTTGGGGTTTATTAAAGCAACCCTACGACATATTCACTTTGAAATCCTAGAATTAAGTCTTTCTCTGAATGAACACCATTCCCAATACTCTAGTTCCATTACTGTTGTTAAGTTCATTGTTTCCCTTGCACATTTATGTGCCTTTTCAATGTTGTACTGTGTCGAATGTCGGGATTGTTGTCAATATTTTTTAATGCATTGTGTAGGGTAATGTATAGTTTTATTTTTTTGCCAATATTATTCTTGTTGTTGCATTGTCAGCTATATTGATGAGATTTATGTGAGAGGAAAATTGTATCCGTTCTCCACTTTAATTTTCTATAATCCTTTTGCATTCTTCCCCGTGATGTGAGATTATTTTTTGTGCGCTATTGTTATTTGTCGATTCATTCTACTAATAATATGTTTTTGTCCTTTTATATCTCACATTGAATTTTCTAGCTCCAATTCCTCATCTATTTCTCAATTTGAATTCTTGATGAAATGGCATTTTCTATCTTCTAATTGTGATATTGGTGTGAAATTTATCTCAGTGTTTAACTTCTCTTTTAATCTTGATGGCTACTTTCCATGTTGTAGGAAAGCCAAATCTTACCATCTTGGTCTCTAATTTTGGAGTTGTTCAAGTGATTGAAAATGTTTGCATTTTGGCAGGGATCTCTGCATGTTTATAAGGAAATTATTTACATTAAATACAACATTGTTTTAAGTTATGTTTATCAAGTTCTTAATGTGACTTTGAAAGGATGTTTTGGACTATCACCAATGGCAAGTATCAAATCGTTGATAGGCATGTGTTCAAAAATTCTCAAGATATTGTTCTAACACCAAACACAACTACAAAAAATGGCAAACATTGCTATAGAAGGTGTTGTGATGAAGTAAAAACCCA
>Ga0209208_10007328_pt1 | contig 14972 bp, 8 predicted proteins | sample S1TSphfallax_3_FD_187694 | JGI IMG/M metagenome (GOLD analysis project Ga0209208, IMG submission 187694) | Host-associated microbial communities from peat moss isolated from Minnesota, USA - S1T2_Fd - Sphagnum fallax MG (SPAdes) (version 2) | ecosystem: Host-associated > Plants > Peat moss >...
TAGCAAGCACGATTTCTTTTCCTTTTCTTTCCGTTTTCATCTTTCATTTTTTCATCTATCTTTCTGAACTTGTTTTTTTATTAATAAAAACACAAGTTGTTTTGTTCTTTATGAACATTTTTTTTTTTTTTTTTTTTTTTTTTTTTTTTTTTTTTATTTTTTTTTTTTTTTTTTTTTTTTTTTTTTTTTTTTGGGTAATTATTACTGGACCCCCCCCACCCCAGCCCCCATGCTTTCACCCATCCTACTATGCATGATTTCTTTTACATGCATTTTCTTTTCCTTTTTTTTCTTTCTCATTTTTTCATCCATCCATCTTTATGAAGTTAATTTTTTGAATGACATTCAAATCCACATATGTAGGAAGGGTTATGGATGAAATTACATGAAAAATGTGAATTTGGTTGGAATGAAATACCTATTGAAGTGTTTCCAACTCTTCTTTTTTTGGGTGCAAGCTTGTGCCATAGGTCCAACTTTTCTAGAATTCAATTGGAATACATTTGGTTTAAACAAATTGAATATATCATATCAAAACATCAATCAAAATTGAATGAAATTGAGATAAAATTCATCCAAAATTAGATAGTTAGAACTATATTCAAATCAACTTGGTCAATTTAGAATCCATTCAAAATTGATGTAGAAATGGACCAAAATTTGAGGCTTTGAGAATCAACATTTACTTAAAACTCATTAAACTCCATATGGATCTAGAATATGTTTATGTAGTTGAGATGAAATTAATTCAACTTCCCCAACACAAAATCAAAACAAACTTATACAAAAAATGAATTAAAATCTAGCTAACATCGATTTGACCTACACAAAAATCCATTCAAAATGGGTCCAAAAAATGCACCTATGAATGAATGACCTAGCTTAGTCGAAATTATGGGCCTAGATCTAGATCCAAATATTGTTCAACATTTAACCAAGATGGATTCAACTTAAACAAATTGAAGAGATCATACCAAAAATTCAATTGAAATTTCAACAAAATTGAACCAAAGTTAGTTCAATATTAGACCAAAATTAGTGAATTATGTATAGCACTAGTAGCAGCTGGTAGGTATCACCCTCAGCTCTAATAGGCCCTATTTTTCCATATCCATATTGCTCCTTGGATGAAAACAGCATGATTGCTCGTTTCACGGATGAAAATAATATTCATCTTACCTCCATTTCAGATATTTCATGAATGACAAAAATGACGATATGTAGGTAAGAAATCAAGCTCTAATAGGGTATATTTTTCCATATCCATATTGTTTCTTGGATGAAAAAAATCCTATTTTCATCCAAAAATATATATGGATATGGAAAAATATCCCCTATTAATCAACTCAAAATATTGCTAAGGAAAATTTTGCTTTCGATGTTCATGCCACTCACCCTAAGGACTCAAGGACTCCATCCACCAATTCAAAATCCCTATTTTTTTATCATTCAAAATTATGCTTTTATTTAGGGCATGAAAGAATATCAAAGGTAGTTGGATGAACTTATGTTTTCAATCAAATATAGTTGAACTATTTATGTATTAAAATATTGAATACAAATTGCATTCACTATGTCAAAACCTAGCATTCATGATCTTAGGCCATTTTGTGATTATGTCTTATTTTTAATTATGTAGTCATATAGGACATGTCTTTGAGTGGGTCAACCATTTTTAATCATGCTTTATATTACATGATTATAATATTTCACAATCAACGATTATAATCATAACTAAAACTATGTGTGTAATATTGATCATTTAGAGGTTAATTAATAAATTTAGGTAGGTCATGGGTACATATATAAGTATATTGGTACATGGTAAAATAATCAATTAAACTAGGTAGGAATATAGGTAGGTTAAGTAGGTAGCCTTGGCTACTTACATGTCTTCTTACTTAATTTAGACTATTGAACTAGGTTAACCTACCTACCTAATCAACATTATACCTACTTATCCTACCCAATTGCTTAGCTAGTCTAGCTTAAATTATATACCTACCTACCTTTGGTTACATATTTACCTTGCCTACCTTTGGCTACCTACTTAATCTATTTATCTACCTACCTTCCTAACCTTCCTACTTACTTGACTTGCCTACCCACCTACCTACTTACCTAACCTACCTACCTATTTAACCTTCCATCCAACCAACCTACCTAGCTTTGGCTACCAACCTAGGTAGGTAGACTAGGTAAATAATATTAGGTATATATAATTTACCTACGTAAAGAATGGTGAATAATTAATGAATTAAACTATGGAGGTAGGTATGTTAACATCAGTTAGTTATGTTAAATACATATTTGTATACCTACCTCCATATATTATTTTATTTAGGCTTAACTTAGGTAAGTAAATAATATGTAATAAGTAGGATATGTAGTATGTAATAGGTAAGTAGGCTAAGTAATATGGGGATGTAAGTAGGTTGCTTTTGTATGGGACAAAGGATGTGGGGTGTTTTGTAAATCCCATATCCTTTGTGTACAACTCCAATTATGTAAATTGCATAATTAGATGAAAGAATAGATTGCACATAATTTGCATTAGAACCATTCAAAGTGCAAATGCCACTTGGGATGAACCAATCAAATACTAAGCATGTCCCCAACAAAATATGATCTTACATACCAACGTACCTAAGCATCTATGTTAAGTTATTTGAATAAAGGCCATGTGTCATGTCTATCGTCATATGTTTTGTTGTGTTATAATCATGCTTATAGTCATATGTCTAATCATGTTTCTCGTTGTATATCAAACTTCACCATAGTCATTGATGTCACATGAACTAACACTTTTAACTATGACCATGTTCATAATTAGATGGTAGAAACGAGTAGGTATGACTACCTAGTCATGTAATCATGAGTGGCAATCATAAAACCAATGTTTTGGCATAATTATTACTATTTAATAATAGAGAATTAATGTGAAATTTGTTGTTGGCCCAACTATGAACTCTAAAAAAATTAGTTTTGATTTCATTAAATTTTTATTGAATTTCCAATGACAAAGATTATTCAAAATTTAATATCTCTTTCACCTTATGTTTATAAATTATGAAACCACCGTAATATCCTATTCATTGAATGCTTTCCAACAATACAAGGAATGGACCTTAATTTCCCTTAAATAAATTAGGTTTGGGTTTATGAAAGTTTCAATGACAAAATTGTCTAATATTCAATAACTTTTACACTATAGGTTTAAACTTTAAACCAATGTTGGGTGGTTCTCACATTTTTTTGAAAACTAATAGTTTCAAATTTCTTGTAAATTTTTAATTATTGACCTAATTCTTTCCAAGAAAATTAGGTCCTGTGAAACTCAACTCGGGTATTAGGATGTTTATTTTTATAGATTCAATTGGTTCTCAAAGTTGCCAATTTTCATAGATGTAAAAATTAATTATTTTGAACAATTTTCACAAATTGATATTAGCTACCCTCCATGTACTTTAAAAAAAACATTGATGAAAAAAGTTAGCATGCAATGGATTTTTGTTTAATCAAATGGATGCTTTTAATATTATTACCATATTACCTTTTCAAGTTTCACACAAATTATATTAATTTCACTTTGGCTGAATTTTTCAAAAAAGACAACGAAATGTCAAAAATCTTGAAAATTCAATCAAGGTGGCTAGATTCAAACCCACAACTAGTTCAACACATTAGTGAAGCCTTTCATTAGTATAACCAAAAACACAACAAGAAATTGATGAATACAATAACAATAATATTGAATTTATTCCTTATATGCTGAAATTTTCAAAATCAGAAACTCAAGCACCAAATCAAAATCTTCAAATTATATTAATTATTTAGCACATTAATGCCAAACCTAAAAATGTACTACGATATGCGATGGTCCATTAGAAGCTTCAATGTGAATGCAAGTTCAAATTAATTGTAATTGCATATCCTTAATCCTTAATTTATTTATAAACATGTGACAAAATTGTTTTTCATATTGGCAAAACATCATTAGTTTCAACTTGGATTTGGGTCTAACTATTTAACATCAAAAGTCTACATGGTTTTTTGGGGGGAAATCTCTAGGTGGCTAAAAAAAATTTGGAATTCATTTTTATTTTGCCAAACTTTAGTGTAATTAATATTATTTCATATGTTTCAAGGGCTTTCCAACAATACCAAGAACATGATGGAGGGCGACACAATTTGGGAGATTTCAACATAACAAACAAACTACCTACCTCAACAAATTATCTTCTTCAATTGATAGATAGTGTAAACACTCGTAAATTCACATGCACATATTTATGAATCCTTTAAGGTATGTCAATCTTGTTCACTTATATTTGGATGCTTGTAAGATTCCACTATGGTGGTATTTGAAACTAGTTTTTTCATAAAATTTCAATTAAGTTGACAACATGTTTTCTCTTTAAAAAGGCCCAACATTGAATTTCTTTTAAATAGATTTGCAACCTAGTGAATCAATAGAAATTAAATTGATAAAATTCATAGGTGGAATGTCCTCATAGATTTTTTAAATTTAGGATATAAACTAATGAGATGAAAAATACATTCACTTTTTCAAAACATATTGTATTGATATTTAGAAAAATAATAAATGTCATGAACTATCCAAATTCACTAATAATTAATTGATTATGCCAAACAAGAGGTCTTTTAACGAGCCTATTAACCATGCACTTGATATAATTGGGCATAAAGGTGCATTCCATGGCATAAAAAATAAAGGCATAAAATACATGAAGGTCATGCCATGATATTTGCATTGTTTTATTTGCATATTAATCAAAATTACTTTTAAGATTACATCAAGTAATTCAAAATATATAATTAACAATTTATATTGCTATATAATTGCAACATATTTTATCCTTGGGATTATTACCAACCTATTTATGCATTTGGCTCTTATGAATATATATTTAGTATATCAATAACCCCATTCCACAAGTTTTTATAAGGAAATGGTAATTGATCATCATCTTTATTATCCCCATTAATTAACCACTAGCTCGAATTATTTTTTTCAAATTCCCAATAGGTAATTTAAGGGTAATCTTGTTTCTTTTTTATTGTAGAAATAATGCCTATATCATGAAAAATACATATATTTCTCACAAGGTGCATATGGCTTGCAAAATTGTTACTATTTCATATAAACATAGGAGCAATTATGTTTCGATGGCATAACTTCACAATTAGCAAACAAAAATTCATGTAAAAGCACATGCAAGTAAGAACCAAAAAATGTAGCAAATGACTAATGTGCATTAAAATGGATGAAAAATGATTTCTTTTTTCATTCATGTTGAAAACATTGAAAAATAATATTTGATTTTAATTATTCCACATCAAAATGTTGAATCCATTCAAGTATTATGGTAGTTATATTGTATTTAGTCCTATAATCATGCTCATTATTAATCAAGTAGGACACATTGGTTCACTTGATTATATTTAAGAAATGATTGTATAATGTCCAAGTCACAAAAATCACATTTTGTGATAATGCAAAAAGTGCTAAGAGTGACAACATGGGCATTGGGATGGACACCACTTTAAGAAAAAAAAAAGTTTTATTTTGTTTTGGGAGTTTCATTATGAACGAACAATGGAGAATCTTGACAAAGTGGACAACAAGGTTCCAAGGAAGGACAATGGGTGCATTGATATGAAACCACTAAGTTGGAAATTTTTGCTTGAATGGGAAAGGTAAATTTAGGTTTAAAAAAAATAGGGAAGTGATTTTTAAAAACTTTTTAAGAAGGAGGTTGGAAGGATGTTTTGAAATGGCCTAACATGCCCTAAGGATATCCCAAGGTGAAGGATGTCTTTCATGGCAATCTTGATATGCCCCAATCATGGAATCACCATCCATGATCTTGGTTTTTCTAAAGTAGTTCTCATTCAAATTGATAATCATATTTTTATGGCTAATCAAAAATTGTGTTGGGAATTTAAATGTTAAAAAATCTAATCATTTGAAAATGTTTTTGTTAAGAAAGGGATATAAAGCAGTAAACAAACATGCAAATTGATATGTATAAATAAGTTGAGGTAACAAAGTCAGCAAATCAATATGATAGTATAGGCAAATCAGTATCGTAACATATCATTATGACAACATAGTGTAATCAATTTGTGGCAAATTGATTTGCTAGATAATTAAACAATTACAATCATTTGTAGAAAGTATAAAAATACATTTCATTGACTTGAAAGGGGTTCTTATGTATGTTTTTTTGTTGATCTATTAGAGAAAGTAAGTAAGTATAAGAGTGATGAGAGGAAGGAAAGGAGAAAGACATTATAGAACTTCATCATTTATTGAAATATAAAATATGTTATTTCTTCCATTCTATTGTGTTTTAACATTGCATGTGGCTTTAATGGAATTATTCTTTAGACTTATAATGGATTGAATGTTGTCCTAGCTAGTATGTTTACATGGTATTCATTATAATGGAGTATGACAAAGACCCATTAATGATATATATATATAATTTATTCATGGAATATTATATTTAACATCAACAAAACTATATCATTAGTAGTTTTTAATGGGACAAATTTGTTAATTAAAAATAAGTGATTTTTTGGTAGTACCATGTCATCGGTTCACATCCATTGGAAACAATATTTTCCATGGTAATATGGCAAATTGCACTATTCATTATTCATTCCTGATGTAACTACCAAAGTTGTGTGGGTATTTGATTTTTACTATCCTTTGAGTTGGTTAAAAATAAAGTTTTCAAATGATTTACTCGTGAAGGGTGAACAATTACTCTTAAAAATTACATCTAGGCTAAATATGGATATATATTGAATGAAATTTTTGTTAAGTTGAATTTAAGTTTGGGCATTCACAATTGAACACCTTTTTATGCAAATAAACATGGGTTATGGGTAACATATATTTATTTCATTAGGCTCTTGAAAAAAAGAAGAAGGATATAGTTGATGTTGAAAAGGCCAAAATTATGTAGGTCAAAGTTCTTTGGTATTAATTTTCAAATTAATTTCATGTGGACGAGATCTTTGGAACTAGCATGGACTAGAAATGTGGAATTTTTTTTCACCACTTCAAAAATGTACAATGAGGGTGTTAAATCTATAACATGTTCTAGTATCTTCAATATACTAGAACATGTCATTGTTAAAGAATGTTTTCTCTTTTCATGTAAGCATTTTTTAGATGCACTCATTTTGGTTGTTAGGTTTAACAAGGTTCCATGGTGATCATGTTTTCCAAGTTTCAAATTTTAATTTTGAATAGGAATAAAAAAAGACAATATAAACAAGCTAATCTATAAACTTGGGCAACTTCTCATGAAGACCAAGTCCTCGACACCCTTCAAAACAATGTTTAACAAATCAAATGAAATATCTCACATGAATCCAATGTGATATTTGAAAAATTAACCTATAGGTTAAATGATTCTAGAAATATATTCTAAACCTTTACAATCTTGATCTCCATTTTCATGGTAATGCACGAGTCTTGTCATGATGTCACAATTTTTTTAATTTGTATGCACTAGTTTTCTTTAATACTATTGCATTTTGCATATAAAGTAATGCAACAAGATTAACATTGATCATGAACTTTCACATGAAAGATTTTATTTATAACTTTATTTCATGAAGAATGGGTTAAACAAAACATGGTTTCATTTCCAGCTTACATATAACAAAAATTAGGTCAATTTTTTGGTCTAACTATGAAAATAATAATTTGTGAAGTATTAATTCCTTATGTGTTCTTGAAGATAATAAATTGCAATGCGGATTACAATATGGAAACAAATCCAATCACTAGACATTAGAACATGACACCCATGGCCACACCCATATAATTACATATTTAGTTAATTGTAAGACACATCATTAATATGAACGTAGTCATACATGACTGGGATAATGAATGGACATACATACTGATCTTACATCAAAGCACCCATTGTTGATATAAAAAATGCTTAAAGTGTACATTCTCATCCTGATTCCATTTCACCATGTCACAATAGCTACCAAATGACCTTTGTTACAATTAATAACAATCATAAGCAAATTTCTAGATAAATTTAACAATTGCACATACAACATAGCCTTCACAAAACTTGTAAAACTCAATAATCAAAGCTCCACAACATTATTAGGCATAACATTACAAAAAATACCAAGATGGGAATACAAAAATTGGTATCATAAAAAAATTTATACATAGAAATAAACCTTAGTAAGATTAACACTGTAAAGCCAAAGCAAAAGACCACAAATAACACCATGTGGCAACAACTAGAGCATATTTTTAATAGCACACAAATTGAAAGGAGCACATGGAAAACTATGTTGTTTAAAGTAGTGTAAGGTTTCACTACAATTGCACAACATTTGTCTATTCTGCCTTATTAATTACAAGTTGGTATTACATTATATTATTATATTCTTTAGCAAGCCAATTATGTTTTCACCACCCACATTAGGTATTTACTACATGATAATATCTTTTGTAGTTTGTGGTGTTGTTGGAACGTAATTCAATGTGAACAAGGGTTCATTTTTTTTCATATTTGGGGGTTTATCCCCATGGTGTGACTTTAAAGTCACAACTATCATGTTTTCATGAATGCGACTTTGTTACTTTTGAGAGTGTTGGGTGTTGATCTAGTAATGCATGACACCATATAGACAACAACATTACAACGCATGTGTCATGGTTTGTAACAAAAATGCACCACATTGGGTGGTTTGTTAAAAATGCACATTATGTTAAACATTATAAAGTTTGGAACATATGGTAAAAAGACAAAACATGTGTTTGGCACTCAATGTGTAGGATCTATTATCATTTGTCCAAACTTACCCTTATTATTTTACCAATACCCATCCCTATATCTAGGTACATGGCCTAGTTGTATTTTCCAAACTAGGAAATAGCTAGTTAAAAAATCTACAATTTTAAAATATATATGTTTAAATGTAAATGTTTTAACTATGTCCAAGTACTAACCAAAAATCATAAATCCTTTGAATTGCAAAACCCATGTAAAAACTCTTGTTTCAATTCAAATTTGCAATTGATTTTCTTTTTGAAGTAATATACAAGTTATGTTGAACATGAAACACATCCAACATAATGGGCAAAGCCTCTCATTCCATGTTAGTAAGGTTTAGGGTGGTATATTCAACAATTAAAAAATAGTTCATGTTCAATAAAAACTTTGATCGGTATAGTAAGTGTATGATCATCATACGAACTTTATGTGTCACAAGGTGTTCAAGAAAATCACATAATTTGCCACCTTATACATCAATATCATTAAAACATTCTTTAACTATTGCAATAAAAAACAAGTTTCCAAGCTCCAATTTATTATATATATTTAAAAATATTTTCAAAGCTTTGAAACCCCATAAAAGGAGGAAATGGACCTTTAAGGGTTTTGGACCTTTGACTCCCACAAATGCCTTTTCATTTTCATTTTTATTTTTCATTGCTTTCATTTCTCATATGCATTGGATTTGGGATTGATTTGATTATTATGTTTAACATAGTTTTGATTATATATCAAAGGTTAAGATCATGACATAATGCATGTCACGAATAAAATATCAATATAAAAGTGATGCCATTTTCAAAAGTGAATGCTTTATAAAATAGTTGAAAGAATTTAATGAATAAAAAAATTAAAGTTCAAAAAATCTCATTTAGCTAAAAAAATATTGGTTAAATTTCATAAATTAATGTTGTATTGTGGTTTAATCCTTGCATTCATATTGTGAAATTTAATGAACTTATTGCAAGATATGACACATATTGAATTACATAAAGAATATTAAACAAGGCATTGATGAATGTGTCAAAAATAATAATATTATAAAAAATTGGTATGTTGAATATTAAACCACTCATGTCACAAACACGTTCAAATGTTATGGTATCTCTATTGATACCTTTTATGAAATGACATGTTTCATTATGCAATATTTACATAAACCTAATTTTTTCATTAATTATACATTCAAATTTGCACACACCACCTATTTTAATGAATTTTTTTTTCCACAAATTATCATATACGAATGAAATGACTTTAATTTGTGATTAACTGACATTATAATTTCAACTTGCCATAAATTTGTAAACAATTATATATTTAATTAACTTTGTCATAAAATAATTTCATCATCCCTATAACTTATTTGGATGAATTCATGTCAATTTATAAAAGGACTATTAAAAATTCCTAATTTCATATTTGGTCTATATCTAAATTTGGTCAAATTTGTTTTTGCAAATGAGTACCAATTTGGCTACATTACATAATTGAAAAAAAAACCTTGGTTGTGATAATAAAAAAATCACAACCAAGTTGATTTCTACACTTCATTATTTCAAAATAAAATAAAACAAATTCTTGTAATCCATTAATGGTAATTTAGGTATTGTGCTCATTAACAATTAAACAAAATATTAATTATATGAATGTATGTACATACCAAATGTTATGTAAGATGTGTTATGCATATACATAACACATCTAATTTTCATGAAAATTTATCCTTTATCTTTTTTACATAACAAAATACATTTTGTTTTCAAGGAAGTCTTTCAAATTATGTAATTTTAATGGTCAAAAGCACATTTAAGTGATAATAATAATATATAACAATAAAAAACATACATCTTCAAAGTTATTTTCATTACTAGGATTTCATTTTGATAAAAGTCTTTCCATTTTTTGGTCTAATTTGACATAGAATAAAATATGTATTTGAACTTAATAACATCAATTAACACCAAATTGTCCACTATTTATTATTCATTATATGACCATTGAAACAATTTAGGGTTACACAAAAATCATGAAGATGCAAATTTGCAAATAAATAAACATTTTTCAAATTACAATTTCATTAGATTTCAATGCATTCATTTTATGTGGTATTTTAAAAAAGTTACATGAGTGAAATTTTTAACTCAAATCAATGTAGTTCTAAATTTAATTTTTTTAAAAGAACTAAACCTAATGCATTAAAAAATTCATGTTTTATGACAATATTTTCATTTTCATCACATTAGATGGAGTGGTAATTGGATATTGAACTATTCTGCCATTAAAAAAAATAGTAACACAATTTGCATTATTTGTATTATATCATCATCACATCTTGATTGATATAGTATAAGTGGTATGCACGAAATATAAACGAAATTTAAGTAAAACCATTATGCAGAAAATAATTTCAGATAGAATAAAACTTCAATAAAAACATCTTAATAACAAACACTTGGGTTAATTTCATTTGCCTTTATCTACAAATTTATTTAAATTTAAATAATCTTTTATTTGATATTAATAATCTGAATTGGTCATTTGATAATTTGTTATTTCAACTAAATATTCGTATTAATAAGTTCAATTCAAAAAAATAGTCATTTAGTAAAGTATTTTTAAAATAATTAACTAAATTAATTAAAGAATTAATTATCTGAATAACACTTATTAATTCATATAATAATAAAAATTTCATTCAAATTATTTATTTGATAGTAATTAATAATTAATAATCAATAAAATGAAAATAATCATTATTAAATATTAAATAATTCTAATCAACTAACTATTATTACATGTTTTTATATTAACCAATCAATTAATTAATGGTAATAGTTCATCAATAATTATTAATTATTATTTTTGATTTATGGCTTAATATGTAATTTAAGAATCAAAGTTTTTGAAGTAACTAACTAAATTATCAATTATTATATATTGGTTAATGTTAATTTAAATTAAATTAAATTAATGATGTATATTAATTAATCAATTAATGGATAGGAATAATCTATCAATAATTAATACTCATTTAATATGATGATTGTATCATATTAATGTGAGATTGTCATAAATATAATTTGATCATATTTTAAAATAGACATGGTATATTTTAAAACAAAACATATGAAATCAAAATGATTTTAATTTTCTTAATATACAATCAATAAAAGTTAAATATGTTTAATGTATTTTGAATATGAATTAAATAAACTTAAAAATGTTAAATATGCTTAAAATATGTTTAATATACATTGGATACAAGCTAAATATATTTTAATGCCCACAATACCTTAATGTACATTAAAAAATATAGGCACACCATAAAATAAAATAAAGTTGCAATTAATTTTGTGATTAAATGAACATAGGCACATATTATTGAATGAAAAATTTACGAAATTAGTGAATATGGAAGGATGTGCAATTTAGTAGTTGTAAGATAATCACAAAAATAATAGCAAATTTAAAAGGATGGTGAATACTTGTAAAAATGATAAAACATAGTTGTAAATGATAGAAAGTTGTATGTAGTTGCAAATTGAATGATTACATAATAGAATATTTATAATAATATTTTTTAATAACCAATATAAAACTTATTTATCATGGTTTATTTTATGGTTATTTCACCACATCCATGATGTGAACCTATAAATTGAAAAAAAACAAACACATGCATAAGAAAAGATTTTATAGAGACAATTATAATATTCCAAGGTATGAGACACATAATTGAATCAAACACAATATGGAATGGAACATAATCAATAATTAACTTTGTTGCATTAATGGAATGGGCATTCAAAAAAAACTAGGACAATGCGTTCAAATAGTCATATGCACCAAATGTTCTACATCAAAATTTGATATTTGACATTAATAACAATGCACATGAATATGGATTCAAGTAAACTTGCATCAATCATTTTTTTCAAATTTAAACGAATGATTTTGATAATACATTAGGTTGGATTACTATTTTTTATTGCATTTTCATGTTGATAATTTTCATATCACAAACTTACTAAGCTTCATATGTTCATACAAATATTGTGTGAAATCTAATTTTCATAGGTTCATAAAAAAATTGCATAATTTTATGTTAAATTACATGATGATAATTGCACATATTCAATTCAAATATAAATCATATGTACTTCACATCAAGACATCACAAGTAAAAAAACTACATCATTTATATATATAAATTATATAGATATACACATATATTTGTGCTATTTTAACATTTGGAAGCCCATAGATATTGCACATATATATTGTTTTACAAATTTTGCATGGATTTTATTGAAATTTTGTGATATTGGAAATTTGTGATGCAATGATGTCAAACAATAAAATATATACATGCAAGTTGTGGTGTTGATGAACTTTCTCCTACCAATTTTTTTCGTGTTCACACAAATGATGGTTACATGAAGTTCATGAACTTCAATTGAAAGGATGATGGTAGTACATAGGATTAAATACTTATTTATAGTTAAAACTTTCAATTTGTAGTAATTTTTTGTGGCATTGAACAACAAGGTAAACTTTTAGGTTGTAATGATATTGTTACTTTGAGAGTTTTTTACCTTGGATGTGAACATTTTCCTTAAATTGATGTAATCCATTTGCATTCAATGCATCATCTTGCATGCCTTGAAATTGAATCATTTGCATCAATTTTTCAACATCCATTTCTTTAATAACCATTATCAAATTGTGGAAGAAATAACAAGCAATAAACATATCATGTATAATGTTTATGTGTAAGTATGTCTTTTTAAAAAGTTTTTTGAATGTTTGTTTCATTATGCCATATGCATTTTTGACCATCAAAATCTCCCTTTTGTGTTTTTGATTATACAATAACCGATTTGAAACTTAATGATGTTCTCCATCTTTTTTGTGTGATGCCATGAACCAATAACATAATGGGTGCCCCTTATTTTTTAATAGATAAGGTGCCAATCCATCTTGTAAACCTACTACATCCATATAAAAAAAATTACCCATGTAATGCACAACGATACAACCTAAACTTCATCAACACATGCAAGTCATTCAAACTCCTAGGTAATCCCACATATACATCAATAAACCTTTCTTGATTGTTAACCACTATTTGTGCAACTATGTTATAATTCCATGTTTTATGGGAAAAATAATGTTTAACAAAGGCACAAGATGGTTTGGTTATGGCAATGTGTTGTCAATGACATTAATCATACTTGGCACACTAGATTAATTTTTGAAATCCATCATCACAACTTGCATTTTCTCACCAACAAGTTATGTTAGGGATTTTTTGAACACGATATCGATCACCATCACCACGTTTTGAAGCATAAATGTTTTAGTGGATTTCCTAATGATAAATAATTCATTATAAATCAAAAGCTTGTAGATTGTACATGAAACTTTAAAGTCAACAAGAATTGCCTTCCTATATACTTGGTATCATGTTTTGAAATGAAAGGTTTCACTTGGTTACAAATGTTCAAAGCAATCACCTTTGACATTTGAAAATGTTGGATCTACTTGATATTTGTATTTTATTAACAAAAATTAGTCAAACCATATAGTTAAACAAAGTTTAGCCCCATGCCCAAGCTTTTTGCCAATTGATAATGAACTACAAGCTAACACCATGTAGTGATGTAGTGCGATAGACATCAATAATGTTTGAAAATTTAGTTGTAATGCATTGAATGTAAAAAAGAATGGCAAGCTTGAATCATTAAACACCAATATTTCTTACAAGCATGTGATCAAAAATAAAAGTTGCGCAATAATAACAACCATTCACGGTAGTTTAGGTTTTGATTACACACAAAAAAACCTACACAAATTCAAAAAAAATGTTGGATGCTACACACATACATAAAAAAAAACAACCAACAATAACATCAACAAACATTACGAGGAAATGCGTCCTAGTTCATTATGGGTTTCATTAGATTTTGAGTGAATTTGGACATTTTTATTTAGTGAAGTTGTTTAACCCCTTAATGAACATGGACTAGTTGTTATGGACAATGATTTGTTTCACTAATATTTAGTGAAACAAGGTTACTCTCAAATGAAATACAAATTTACCAAACCATTCATTTA
>Ga0209208_10007329_pt1 | contig 14971 bp, 17 predicted proteins | sample S1TSphfallax_3_FD_187694 | JGI IMG/M metagenome (GOLD analysis project Ga0209208, IMG submission 187694) | Host-associated microbial communities from peat moss isolated from Minnesota, USA - S1T2_Fd - Sphagnum fallax MG (SPAdes) (version 2) | ecosystem: Host-associated > Plants > Peat moss >...
ATATAAACAAGGGGGTGTGGTCATCCAATTTCACATTAAAAAATTTGTGCACATGGGATGAACTAATAAAAAAGGTCAACCCAAAAAAAAAAACAAATTATGCACATTTTAAAAATGCATACCTTTTCCAACCTACTTATTTACCTAGCTAGGTAGGTACTTAATTTGACCTACCCACCTAGGTTGACCTATGTACCTACCTACCTAAGTACCTACCTATATGAGTAGGTATTTAACCTAGGAAAGTAGAACCTACCTAGGTACCTACCAACTTAATATTAATATTTTAATATTTTTTCTTAATGCCACGTGGCATACTTACATTGGGCCACATGTCATAATATAAAATCATCCAAGTATTAGAATTGAACGTCTTAAATTATTTTAAAATAATATTAATGATATTTTAAATAATCAAATATTAAAACACGTGGCAACACATCATTTGCCCTTAATTGTTACCCAAATAGTTACATTTTAGTCGCATGTGACAATACGTATACAATGTAGTCAAAGGATGAAATGTATTTGTTGACTTTTTTTTCATACAATACCTTTTGTCATTTGCAACTAATTTATCACATGCGACTTGTCTTAGGCGACTACAGGGATTTTAGTTGCAAAATGTCTCTTGCGACTAAAATTTTGTTACAAACACTAGTTGAAAATACACAGTTTTCTTCTAGTGTTCTTGTCTATGTTTGTGTTCACTCTTATGTGCTTCCTTTTCCTTTGTTATTATTTGTAGTTATGAATTGCATTTTTTACATTCATGTTGTTGTGAACTCTAAACTTCAAAAACAATCACAACCTCCAACAACAAACAAAAACAACTTTCAATGGTAGCCACATTTTTTTCATCCTTGAACTTTGTGCCCATCGCATTCATTTTTTACCTACTTACCATCTTTTAATTAATGCATGATCTTTATAATTAATGTGACCCATCATTATGAATTTATGTGTCCTTTGTACAACTGTATTTAAGCATTTTGCTTCATCATTAAAAATTAATGCCTTAGGTTCCATCTTCCGATTAGTCCACATCCTAATGTCCCTACATTAATTGTATTGACTCCACCTTGTTTGCCATGTACACCTTCTACTAATTGTGCCCATTTATTTGCTAACCGTGTCAACTCATATATTGATTGTAGTAATACATTTGCAAATTGCACCAATAAATTTAACGATTGCATGAATACCCTTGATCATTGGGTGAATACTTTTGCTGATTCAGTCGATACCCTTGACATATCATCTTTAGATCTTTGGATCCCAAATCCCTCACTTTTGTAGTTATTATTCACAGATTTGTTAGTCATATGTAGATCAAAAATCAATATTATGTTGACCGCAAGATCTTTCATATGTTCATCATCTTCTATACTCTGCATCTATGTTTCTATATTTCACAGTCTTCATCTCTTCTTTCGTATCATAATTTTTTGCCTAAATGCCACTTGCACATTATTCCCAATATATTAGCATATGTTGTTCTTGTTTCTAAACTTCAAATTCCATGTATTTGTAAGGTTCGAGCTTATTCACATTGACCAACATAAGGTTAGTTTTAAACTTTTTAATGGTCACCAATAACATAGTGTTATTTGGCAACACATACTGTACTTTGTACAATCCAAACCATCCCTAATAAACTTCCCTAGGTGTGATTTATTTTCCTTTGGAAACCACATAATATAATCACCAAAATTGAATTGTTTTTATAGATTCTTTTGTTAACTCCACAATGCTTTATTCCACTACTAAATTTTTATACTTTATACAGCCTACATTTTAGCTTCCTACAACTTCTCAAATTCTATAATTCTAGTAGTAAAAATTCTCATTGAAGTATAGTCTCTTTCATTTCCACCACCAATTGGCACTATGTACTTTGTGGGCATTAATGGATGTAATCCATACGCTAATTGATATGGTGTATACCATGTTGCTACTTTGTATATAGTTTGGTATGAAAATAACATTGTAGACATATGTTCATCCCAATATGTTATATTTTCACTAACTAACTTTGTCAACAATGTTATAAGTACCTTGTTAGTAGACTCAGCTTGCCCATTCCCTTGGGGATAATAAGTTGTAGAACTAAAATGTTTCAACTGAAAATGATATGTCAAATACTTGATGGCATCATTAATGAAATGAACCCCCTAATCTATGAATTAATCAAAGGACATCCAAGCTTGGTTAATATGCATTCATACAAAAAATTTGATGTGATTTTTGTAGTATTAGTTCTCAATGTTCTTGCCTCCACCCACTGGCATCATTAATGAAATAAACCCCCTGATCTATGACTATATTCAAAAGACATCCAAACCTGGTTAATATGCACTCATACAAAAAATTGATGTGATTTTTACAGTATTAATTCTCAATGTTCTTGTTTCAACCCAGTAGCATCATTAATGAAATGAACCCCCTAATCTATGACTATGGTCAATGGACATCCAAACCTGGTTAATATGCATACATACAAAAAAATTGATGTGATTGTTGTAGTATTAATTTTCAATGTTCTTGCTTCCACCCACTTGGTAGCATAATATGTGGTAATAAGAATATATTTGTTCCTTGTATATCTTCCTATTGGTTTAATTGGCCCCACAAAATCAAGTTCCATTTCATGAATGGTTCCTCTTGAAAACTTGTGACTAGCTTTACAAGACTTTGAGTTGCTAGTCCTCCTATTCTCTAACATGTATTGTGAGGCATTCTTGCACACTTTCAACATGAAGATATGCACTCACAAAACCCGCTTGGAAGTGAAACTACTATGTAGTTGTAGTCTAACAAGTAAGGTGGTTCAATGTAATGCAATGAAATTCACTAAGAATCTAATGCGTTGTGTCCACTTGGAAGATACAAAGACATTGTGGGAGAATTGTAACTCACCGTGATGGAATGTGAAGGGGCATTATGTTGATGTTCATTCAATGTCACGCTTGATGATTGAACCCTTCTCGTTCCATTCGTCATAACATCTACATACAACCTCCTAATCTAACATGCATTGGATTTTTGAAAAGTTAATCTAAAAGGAACCATGTTACAAAATCTTATAAGTTTTTATTTTTTAATCAAAAGTTAAGCCTTGGGACTAAAAATCACTTTGCTTAGATTGAGGGGGAAAAAAAAAACAATTCAACCCCCTCTACTTCCGGCAAGTGTAGCTCCCTTATAACCAACCCGATGATGCTGAAACTTGGAGAGAACCTTCTACAACTCCTAAACAAGAATTGCTTTAAGTTTGACACAAATCCAACGAGAGATTTGGGAGGAACAACTATTTGAAATAAAACTCTAGAGGGCTTGTCATGGAAATCCTTCCATGAACTCCATTACAACACCCTCCACTTCCGGCAAGTGTAACTCCCTTACAACCAAACCGATGATGCTAAAATTTGAAAAAAACCTTTTACACTTCCTAAACAAGAATTGTTTTAAGTTTGACATAAATCCAACAGTGGATTTGGGAGGAACAACTATTTGAAATAAAAGTCTAGAGGCTTTTTCATGGAAATCCTTCCATGTTTAATTCTTGCACACATCTCTCTCATGAACAACACCTTTCCACACATAAGAACTAATCTTTTTTTTTTCACACATTCCTTTTCTTCTTTTTTCCTTTCCCCAACCCCAAGAGACTTCCCTCTCCCTTGGTAAGCCTCCATGACCTTTCCTTCAGCTTGTTCCCCATGCCCAATGGAAGCTTCGAAATCCTCCCCTCCAATCAATGGCCTCCTCATCCTTCAAGAGCCAACGAGAATTAAGAGTGATTTGCCCTCCAATTGATTTTAGGATGAGAATTCTTGGGCCCAATGAGAAACAAAAAAAATTCCATCCTCCAATCAAATAGGATGATAATCCTCATGACTAATGGGATTGGAGGACTCATCCTTTCCCTTATTTTGGATATCTTGATGAGGTTCTTGAGTTTGATCCTTATCCTTTCTGTCCGTTGACCCTCACATCTTACTTCTTCATCCTAATTATTTCAAATAACTAACTACTAAGATAATTTATTGGTAATAACAAATAAACATCCTTGAGTCCTTACTTGACTAAATCAATTCAATGGTTGAAGTAACATCCCCGCATACCATTTACTCTTTTGATATCCCCTACTTATTTTTTTCTTCCATGCACTAATTAACTATGTAATACACAATAAATTGGAATTAAAATTTGCATCACAAAAACCCCCACATACTTTTAGATCCACCGTTGAAATTAGGGTTCGATGAATCCATTAGATCTAGGATGTTCAAGTTTTCATGAGGTTCCGCCGTCATTTCCACACCTTATGCCTACCCTAATTTGTTAAATAAAAAAGCCTTGACCCCTTTCGAACGCAAGTACCCATTATTTCTGCTAACCTTTTGGTTTTTGTTGATGCAGGTGAGAATTTAGTCATGGCGGATGATGTCACTACGCCCTCAAATCCTCCAGTTTCACTAGTAGAAAAGGAAGAGCTTGAAGAAGCATCACTTGACGTGAATGTCTCCCAATGATCGTGCAAAAAAAAACCATCTAAAAGAATGGTGTGTATTCAAGTCAATCGTTCGGCATGGGATTGTCAATTGTCTCCTAACCTGCATGCTTTAACAATTTGTTTAGAATTTGTCCTTGCTTATGGAATCGCACTAGAAAGGTTGGAAGAGTGTCAATCTGAAGACGACGATGTTCGTCTTTTTTGTCGAACTTAAATTCCTAGTGAAGGCCATTATCGTTGGTTGAGAGGCCCAATCAACCCCCTTTCCATGAAGCATCAAGCCGAATACCTAGCTCGCACCATTCGTCGCATTCTGGAGTTTTTGCAATTGTGATTTATCCCCTTAAAGTTGTTTACCAAGTTATAATTCAGTAAAGGCCATTTAGGTGGAAATGTTAATACTTAAGTTTGATTTTGATTCTATTTAAAAGTTTGATAGAAGTGAAGGCTAAATAAAGATGTATTAGGACTGCATCCTAAAAATCTTTCAAGTACATCATTCGTGCTTGAAGATTATTCTACAGACTAACTTAATATTGTCATCGCGAAATGTTATTGTTAATTATGGGCTTGTATTCCCAATATATTAGTAAAATCCCATTTAATTCTACATCCCCTTTCACCTCTCGACAACATAAAAGGATAATGTACTTAAAAAGGTTTACTAGGTCCTAAAATTATTTAAGACCTTACATCAATTTAAATAGAAGAATCTTCTACGCTGAAATATCCAAAGGTTAATTCAACTCTTAATAATTATTACTTAGAGGTTTATCAAGATTCAAATCATTAACACTAAACAAAACTATGGAACTAAAGCTTAACAATTTGTGGTATTATAATCCATGACTCACATGTATCACAAGATTTGTAGTAAGCATGCACATCTTTGTACATAGTTGGCCACCAATATCCAACATACAATATTTTCCTTTATGTTATTTTAGGGGTAAAATGTCCTTTTGATGGTCCTTCATGCAATTCTCTCATCACCATTTGTGCTTCTATAGTTGCTAAACACCATCATAGTTTGTTGTTTTAGCCCATTTTGTACAACTCACCATTATGTAATGCCAAAGGTTCTACTCTTTTGACCAATTTCCATTTATGTTGTACCAATAATGTTCCATCAATTTGTCATGTTTTCAAATATTCTCTTACATCATTCGAACATTCAAGCTCTGTGTAAAACATGCTTACATCTATGGTTTGATTAGGCAAACTTGTGGGTTCTACAATATTTGGTAGTTTTGATAATGCATTTGCAACTACATGAGTTTTGTTTGGCTTATACAATATTGTGAAGTCATATTATAAGAACACTAACAACCATTTAATTATTCCCCCTAAAACCTATGGTTTGTTGACCAAATAGACTAATGCCACATGATCTACATAAATGACAAACATATTGCCCAACAAATAATGTTTAAACTTGTGTAAATCAAAAACCATTGCTAAAGCCTCTCTCTCTATTGTGTTATAATCATGTTTTGTTATGTTTAGAAGCCTAGAAGCATACATTATTGATTGATCACATTTCCCTGTTACATTTTAAGATAACATAGCCTCCACAACTAATAAGGTTCATATGTATGAACATGAAATTCCAACTGTTGGTTTGGTGATATCAATATCAATGTTTCAATATACTTATATTTGATCAATTCCAAGCCTTTTAACATTCCTCTATCCAAAGAAAAGTTTTTGTCTTTCTAGTTTACTTAGTGATAGGTGCCATAATAGTAACAAAATGTTTTTATAAATCATCTATAAAATTGTGCCATCCCATTGAATACTTGAATCTATTATGGATTCTTAGTTGGTGGCATGTTTACTATTGCTTGTATTTTCTTTGGATTTGGTAATTTCCTTTACTTGGAAACAATAAAACGCAATATCATCCTTGAAAATACCATAAATGCACATTTGTCTGGATTCAAATTAATGCCATATTCTTTGTACTTTTGAAAACATAGTATGAACTTTTGTAGATGACTTTCCATCTTACTATACACTATAAAGTCGTCCAGAAATATCTTTATAAAATTGTCCAAATATTCTTTGAATGCTTTTGGAACAACTTTCTGATATGTTGGAGGTTCATTTTAAACTCCAAACAACATCACTTTCCATATAAACCCCCCAATTTGTAACAAATGCAATCTTGTATCTATCCTTTATAACTATAAAGATTTGATGATATCCTAAATATATATATATTTTTAAAATGTCTCATACCATGCTACTATGTTCAACACTTCATCTATGAAAGGTAATGGATATGGATCCTTCTTGGTGGCTGCATTTAGTTTTTTGAAATCTATACAAATTTTTAGTTTACCATTATTATGGGTGACAACCATATATAGCCTCCACAAATTGAATGAATCCAACTATTAACAACTTGTGTATATATTGTTTGACTACTATAGCATAATTTGGATTTAATTTGTACTTAGCTTGATATAACGTCCAATTCAATTATGTGTTGTGTTAGTTTTGGTGGAATCCCTTTCAATTCTTTGTATGTCCATGCAAAAACATCTTTGAACTCCTTCAACAACTACTCTAGTTCCAACACTTTGCATGTTTTTAGTTGTGCATTAATCTTCACCAATTATTGTTCTGCATCAATTCCTAGATTGAGTTTCATCAATTGTTGATATTCACTTAACGTCCATCCAACAATTTGTAATTCATGTGCTTTGATTTTTGCTAGAGTTTCATCCATTGTAACATTCCCTAGTTGATGATTGTAATATGTCTCCAGATACATCTTATCCTCCAAAACTATTTATAGTTCATATCTATTGCCAACTATCTTCTTTTCTATGTTTTGTACTCTAAATTCCTGCAATAAAATATTAATCTTCACAATTGTATCCATGATCTCCACATCTGTGGTGTTCACAAATTGAACTGTCTCATGTAAATTGATTATTCCTATTGAGAATAAGTCTAGCTTTGTAGCAAAGATGACATCTTCTTCTTCATCTATGACATTATTTTGATAATTATAGCATAATAACATTTTTGGTCTTCTTATTTCACCTCCAAATGCTCAGTGACTGTAATTGTTCTGATTGTCCCATTCCCTTGTATGGTAACAATGTTATTCCCCCAATCATGTGCCACTTTTAGCATCCCTTAAACATGGTCTCCCCAACAACATGGAATAACTATAATCTACCACACTATTCTAAAGTACATTAAACGTAGTTATGTAAAGAATGCCATGAACATATATCTTCAAATCTCTAATCAACCCCACTAGTTTTGTGGTTGTTTGATTTGCCATCCTTAGATTATATGGTGCAGGTTTAGGCTTTGGAAACGCCAACTTCAATCTCAACTATTATGTGATAATCTTAACTCCAAAACCTCCATCCAACAACATAGCCTCTATTGTATTCTTTTCGATATGTACTTGGATAATTGCCATGTGATTATATATTACTATAACAATTGTCCCTAACCTTTGGTACTTAAGAACCAACTTGTTTAGTTGTGGTTGTTTTACTTAAATGTTAAGTTTTCTCTAGTTTTAACTTCTACTAAAGATATATCTTTAACTCAAGAGCTATTTAAAAATTTGTCACAAGTTCAAAGTATAACTTGTTTTTAGCATTTGCTTACCAATATCTTAAAAAATCTCTTTTAATGTGATCAATTTTTCTTATGTATTCACTACCGCCTGAGATTTTTGTGTTTCTACATGATTAGTATTTGGCATACCCGGCTAGGTTGTGTTCCATCCCTCCATGGATGTGGATGGCCCTTCTGTCTAGGTCTATGTTTTCAAAATTTGTTGATTTGTTTCCACCATTGACTTTTTCAACCATTCTTCTTTCTCCTAACAGTAGCGCCTTTTGCTTTATTTGGTTCTCTATCATTCAATGCATATTCTTCAATTACTTTATTTCTTGTGGTAACATTAACATCCACCACATTCACATATGTAGTAATTGTTTGTGTTTCAACAACATGTTGAACCTCTACTACTGTCATAGATTTCCCATGAAACGTTTTTTGCATCTTAGTATACTTTGAACAATTTGTCATTTTATGTCCATTCAAACCACATATGTGGCATGCATGTGAAGATCTCTTCTATGGTTTTTGACTTGCTTGTGTTGCCTTTATGGTTACCACTATGGTCCATTCTTTCTTCTTTTTGCGTGTCTCCACATTGTGATTTGTCATCCCACAATATGTGCAATATTTGTCAATGTTCCTTGTATTATTTTATGTTTTTGTTAATGCTTCATGTTTGGTATTATGTGGTACTGAAAATGCACTCCTTGCTTTTGCAAAGTCATGCCTTTTTCACACAACATCGTTGCCTCCTTATGTTATTGTAGTGTTGACCACTTTATCCTTCTAAAAGTAATTATGAAATATGATTGCAAACTCGCTTTAAACATAGTAATTAAAAAATTATTTATGGTTAGTACTTGTAAACCATGAGCTAGTTTTTGAATCCACTCATAATAAACCTCCACCTTCTTAGTCTCCTCCTGCTTCATGTTTTTCAACTCCATGTATACTTGTTCGTCATTCTAAATCTTCCCATGACGTTTGCAAAATGCCTGTGTAAGCTCCAAAAAAATACAATTAGGGTATTCTAACATATAATTATGGCACCAATTCAATGTTTTATTTTTTAGTGTATAACTAAATTCATTAATGATATACTTTTTAAAAGTCTTTACATTGACTTTTACTATTGAGTTGAACACTCTGACATGAACATATGGATTAACATGTTTTTTGAACTCAAGATATTTAAGAGCTACCCTATTTGGCCTAATTGAATGGCCATCACTGTGATCATGAATTTGTGCATTTACAACAGATGGTTCTCGATATCCTCCTCTTGGATTTGCTACATTTGCATTTTTGTACCCTTAAACAACCATTGAACTCATTAATGGTCGATATGTAATTGTGTTCACATGAGTAGTCATTGTTGAATTAGTAAACACCATTTGAGGTGTCCCAACAACTCCGGTAGTTGCTATTGGTAGTGCCAAATTTCGACTCAAATTCCTTCCTAGCAAGATTGCACCCAATCCACTACCCAAATTTGTTGCAAATCCAATTAATGTTCCCTTTCTAACAACATCCATGTTGGGTGCAACAACCATTTCCCATTCCTATGGTTGGTATACCCACATCAAATGATTGAATAACTCCTATTCCAACATGTTATATATGGTTTTCAACAACAACTACTTTTGACATTAGTGAAAGATGTGTTGACTTGAGGTCAATGATGTTCCATTTTGTGGGTACCCATTGGTATCTTCTATGGAGCAGAATGTGGATGTGAATACACCTTTGGTTCTCTGCTCTTGATTTGAATAGATGGACGAATCTATTGACTTTGTGATTTGAATTGGCTTCCCAACTCCATGCCTTTCAATCTTTTGTGAATTGTAGGAAATCCTAGTTCATGTTCTTATGGTTGATCCATTAATGTTCTTGCCACATTCTGTAACTCCACATGTCTACTAGTACCTATTCTGATGTGAAAAGGCATAAAAGGACAATCCATGATTGCATGTCCTTCTACCTCATAGAATGCACATACCCTTGAAAGTTATATAACTACCTTTGAATCCACATATTCATGATCCTATGTTTTGGTTGTGTACCTTGTTTGATCCAACTCTAGATTCCCTTCATGTGAATATGATTGTGGTACTTCATCCAACACATTCACATGTGCTTTTGCATATTCAGGTGGTCATAAATAATTTTCCCCAATCTCCTCAACCACATTGATATTGGTGTTTCTTTCCACCTCCTAATTTCCATTGGTTCATAGTAATTTGGAGATGCAAATTGGTCCACAAACCTAGATTATATACCTCCTATAATATCCCTTCCTTGGCTAGTCATTGACTCCGGACTTGAAATTTCTTGCGATCGATCAAGTATTATAGAAGTCCTTGTTCCATCTTGATCTCTTCAACTTTGAACCACAAATTATGGCTAAGATGTATATTGCACCCACTCATTTGGGTGAATAGTCAATTGCATTTTTATTCGTGGAGATTGTCATATGTAATTATGTTTTATTTGAAGAGCCCTAGTCCATACTTCACACCGTACCACCTCTTCTGGTATAAACGACTTGTGCCTTGTAAGTTTTTCTTTTGTTTTCAAAACTCATATGTCTAACATTATATTCCGATATGGGGTTTCTATAAGCCCTGTATACTCCTCTCCATTTTCAAGATTGTTTTTTGTTTGTCTTTTAATGATTTGATGTTTTACCTCCAAGTCTAATTGTCGTTGTAAACTCCAAGTCACCATCCGATTCACCTTGTTTCACAATTTTTCATCTTCAGAGTCTATAAATCGTTGTACAGTCCTTACGGTGTCAACCACTTAGACCTCTAATACTCTAACATACCTTTCCAGATTTTGAATTAACAAAACAAAACCACTCATTTGAACACTTTCCTCTATAATACAACAACAAAATTTGTAGAAAACCTTCCCATTACTATAAATTTTAAAAGCATTCCCCACAAGATGGTTGCAAATGGTAAAAGTGAAATTTAATTCTTGCAAAATTATTCCACACTATTGTAACAACAAATTTGCATTTCACATGCATACATTCACTATTTATGCCTTGATTCTCGACAAACTTAACTCTACCATTCATTAAAATACCATATTCATGATTATTTCATATAACTAGAATCTACATTTTAGAATACATTGTAAAAAAATCTAGAACAAGATTACAATTCATTTCATCATATTTTGATACTACAAAAAATTCAAACAACAATATGAACATAGAAATCATTGCAAAAATTTGTGCTTATTTGTATTACTAAAACTCCATTAGAAATATAGCAAAATTCCATGTTATGTGGAAATGAAATCAAAACAACCAAATAAAATTTGTGGTCTATCTAAAAAAAAATGTGGTTTTCCATTACAAAATACCTACAACTATTCTTACTCCTCCAAATTGTGTCTGAGAATCCATTCATGTTTCCCATATCTTCCTTCTTTGGACAGTCCCAAGTCACATCATCATGATTCAAAACCAACAATAATTCAAAATTCAAACCAACAATGTTCCATGAATAGTCCTTGTCCTAAATGCCTTATTCATCCAAACCATGTAATCATCCTACCCCTTTAACAATCAATTGCCAATGTAAATGGGTACATATTATAGGTAAGTAAGTGAAAATATATCCCATTGGATCCAAATACTAATTAATCTAACTTATTATTTATAATTAATCTAGCCTACTAGCTAGTGTAGCATATGTGCCACCTAGGCCTAGACCACTTAATACTTATCTAAGATACTAGCATTGGTAACCTAAAGATTTAATAGTTAGTAGTAGCTAGAAAATACATATTAGGTAATAACTAATAGGTACTCGAAGTAGGTAATAATTACCTAGCTAAGTACTTTTTTAGTAGTTAATAATTAGTTAGGTATCTAATAACTAATTAAACATTAACCTTAGTGGCTACCTATCTAATTAATAGCTACCTACTAACTACCTACTAAGGACCTAGCTATCTAGTACTCCATATATACATTAACTAAATACCTAACTATTAATTAGGTAAGTAGTTAGGTAGAAACTAGGTATTTAATAAATACCTAGTATTTCAAGAAATAATTATTTAATATCTAATTAATTAATCAATTCACAAATTAATCGTTAAAATTTCCAATCTATACAATGATTTGGTAATTACTTATAAAATAGCATATATATTTATTTATTAAATTTATTGAATAATTTATTAAAATTTTTCTTCTGAAAATAAACCTTTTAAAATGCTAATGATCAACTAATAAAATTTTAAAAGGTTTTTAATTACTATTTAACAAAATAAATTATTAACTAATTGGTAATTCCTCAATATTAATTATAAATTATTGAATTTCAAAATTATTAAATTAATTTGTAGATGCTATTTTTAAAAAATTAATCATTAATAGTAACTAAACAATTTAATTCGTGATTCTTTGATTATTTCTATTTTATAATTAACTAAACCATAATTAATTATTAGTTATTGATTATAAGCCATAATTATTGATTAAAAAATATTAACTATAACATAATTTATTAAATATTAATAAATTAGTAAAATATTGTTACTTTATATTTAAGAAATATTAATTGATAAAAATCACATATATATAATGAATTTCAGTGATTTATTAAGTAAATATTCAATTAATATTAAGTTATAATTAATAGTCATTAGTTATAAACCATAACTTTTGATTATGTAATTAGATCATGATTTTCTTAAAATTCAAAACTAATCAGATATTTCATAATTATTAAATAAGGAATAATTGGATAATTAATTATTTCATAGTAACTAAGTATTGAATATTAATTTTTAGTTAATAAGTTATTGAAAAATCATTCATTGATAAATATTCAATATTAAATATTTATTTACTGACTTATTGACTTGTTAATATAAAATTTTAAATTTTAAAATAATTTTAAAATATTGCATATTGTTAATTAATCAATTAATTAATATTTATAATTCATGATTAATTTATGCATTCTTTGCAAGGTTGATTTGTAATATAATTAATAAATAGTCGAGCCAAAGTTGCAACAAATACATTAGTCCCTTGAATTGCATTTCATCCATCCAATTGGCATTTATCATTCATTTCTATGTTTTGTGAATCACCAAAGTATTTGAACACAAGATTTATGAAGTCAACACACCACCTTGGGAGGCACAACTATAGCTTATGTCATTTTCCTAATCAACATTTTGATTATAATTCAAGTATAGACCCTTTAGTTGATATTTACTTTCAACTATCCACAAAAAAAAAGATGATTAAACTTATTTGGTAGCCCAAAATTATTTTTTTAATATTAAAAAATTTGTAGTTGAAAATGTAATAAAAAAATGACATGTAGTCGAAAGTGGGCTAGTTGAGAAAGGGGGTTAAATTTACAAATGTTTAAAAAACCTGAATACAACCACAAGGAAATATCTATACCCATTACCTTTTACAAACAAGGTTTTGAACACAATTACCCTTATTCCTTCTCAGATGGATACTTTAGATATCACCAAATATTTATAACACCTAAAAATATGTACAATACAACTTTTGTAACAAATTGGGAAGCCTTTACTTGGGTAGCGATGTCATTTGGAGTGAAAAATCGACCTCCTACTTACTAAAAGGTAATAAATAAAACCTTCAAAAATTATCTCATCAAATTTTTGAAGATTTTTCTAGATGATTTCATTGTTTACAATGAAATGGATACTGACTTAGATAAGTTTAGATTGTGCTTATAAAAATGTAAAGAATTTAGGATTAGTCTAAACCCATATAAATGTGCCTTTATGGTATTTTCAAGGATGATATTGGGGTTTATAGTATCCAAAGAAAGTAAATTACAGAACTCGGTAAAAAAAATCTAAACCATAATTCAAATGCATGTACCCACAAATCCACAACAAATTAAAGTATTCAACAAAATGGCTAAGTTATATATATGTTTCATTAAAAATTTAACATTCATAATGGCCCCAATTACTAATTTGATGAAGAAAACAAAACAATTTCTAAATGGACCTTAGAATGTCATGTAGCTTGGGAGTTAATAAAATAGAAACATAAAAAGCACACATTCTTATATTTCGTAATTGAGATATAAAGTTTCGTGTTCATATAGATGCATCATTGTTAGCCATAGGTGTTGTGCTAACACATAATCTAACAAGGAAACATGATATGTATATTGTATACACTTTTAGAATCTTGAACATAGCAAAGAAAAAATATAATACCACATAACATGAAGCCTTAGGAATGGTGTTCCCACTTCATAAGTTCAAACATTACCTATTGGGTAATAAAATTGTGTTTTATGTTGGCCATATGGCTTTGGTCTATTTAGTGAATAAACCACAAGTTTCAGGTTGTATTATTAAATGGTTATTTCTAATTTTGGAATATGGATTTATAATAGTATACAAGCCAAGATGTACACATGTACATTAGAACCTGTCTAAAACAATACTATCTAATTCAATAACCTCTGTAATTCAATATCTGCACCTGGTCCCAACGTTGGGCCCATACTCAATTCAATAAAACTCTCTAATTCAATATTCAATAACTTTTTGCAGTCCCGAGAATTTTGTAATTCAATACACCCTACAAAACACAAAAAAAAACTACAAAATCGCTGCAAACCTCCCTAAACTAGTTGGAAAAAGTCATTGATGCTCTTCTGCACCATTTGGCGAGTCATAAACATGCTAACCTTTCTTCGGCATGGTGGGTTGTTGGGGGCGTGCGAGTATGTGTGTGTGTGGGGGTGTTGATGGAGAAACAACCTTTGCGAAGGTTCCAACTGTGCGTTTCAAACTTGTCCCTCCCTTTCCCCCAAGCAC
>Ga0209208_10007331_pt1 | contig 14969 bp, 11 predicted proteins | sample S1TSphfallax_3_FD_187694 | JGI IMG/M metagenome (GOLD analysis project Ga0209208, IMG submission 187694) | Host-associated microbial communities from peat moss isolated from Minnesota, USA - S1T2_Fd - Sphagnum fallax MG (SPAdes) (version 2) | ecosystem: Host-associated > Plants > Peat moss >...
TTTAAATTATTCAAGGTCATTCTACTTAATGTTATTATAACTTATTTTATCCTAAGCATAATAACTTTAAAATAATCTAAAACAAAATATAATGACCTAAGGTAAAAATAACTTAGAATATAAAATAATAACCTATGAAAAATAATTTTAAATACCCTACAATATAATAACTACCAATAACCTATGATATTATAACATAGAATATCAAACAATAATTTATAATACAATAATCACTAGTAATATAACATATAATGACCAACAATAACTTATAATATAATAACCATTAATAACCATTAATAAAATAACCATTAATAACCACCAATGGCTTACAATGGAATAATCACTAATAGTCATTAATAGAATAGCCACCAACAACCATTAATAGAATAGCCACCAATAGCCATTACTAGAATAACCACCAATAACCATAAATAGAATAACCACCAATAACCATTAATAGAATAACCACCAATAACCATTAATAGAATAACCACCAATAGCCATGAATAGAATAACCACCAATAGCCATTAATAGAATAACCACCAATAGCCATTAATAAAATAACCACCAATAGCCATTAGTAAAATAACCACCAATAGCCATTAATAGATTAATCACGAATATCCATTAATAAAATAACCACTAATAGCCATTAATACATTAATCACGAATAACCATTAATAGAATAACCACCAACAACCATTAATAGATTAATCACGAATAACCATTAATATAATAACCACCAATAGCCATTAATACATTAATCACAAGTAGCCATTAATAGAATAACCACCAGTAGCCATTAATAGAATAACCACCAATAGTCATTAATAGAATAACCACCAATAGCCATTAATAGAATAACCACTAATAGTCATTAATAGAATAACCACAAGTAGCCATTAATAAAATAACCACTAGTAGCCATTAATAGAATAACCACGAATAGCCATTAATATAGTAGCCACCGGTAGCCATTAATATAGTAGCCACCGGTAGCCATTAATATAATAGCCACCAGTAGCCATTAATATAATAGCCACCAGTAGCCATTAATATAATAGCCACCAGTAACCATTCATATAATAGTCATTAATAGCCACCAATAGAATAACCACGAATAACCACCAATAGAATAACCACAAATAACCACCAATAGAATAACCACAAATAACCACCAATAGAATAACCACAAATAACCACCAATAGAATAACCACAAATAACCACCAATAGAATAACTACTTGTGGCCATTAATAGAATAACCATCAATAATTATTAATAAAATAACCACTAAAAATCATTAATAGCCACAAATAAAATAGGTACCAATAGCCATTAATAACCACTAATAGCATTAATAAAAGAACAACCAATAGCCATATATTATAATTGCTTAGGATTGCCAAAAATAATCTAAGGTGAAATAATTTTCAATAGCCAAAAGTAACTTATAATAGCTACAAGTAGTCTAAATTGAAATAATTTACCATAGCCAAAAATAACATAAAATAGACAAAAAAAACTTACAATAGCTGAAAATAGCCTAAGATGAAATAAGTTAAAATAACCAAAAGTAATTTATAATAACTACAAGTAGTCTAAATTGAAATAATCTACAATAGCCAAAAAAACATAGAATAACAAAAAAACTTACAATAGCTGAAAATAGTTTAAGGTGAAATAAGTTAAAATAGCCAAAAATAATTTAAAATAACCAAAAGTAGCCTAGGGTGAAATAGCCAAAAATAACCAAAAGTAATTTAGAATAGCCATAAATAACCGTAAATAATGTAAGGTGAAATAATTTAAATTAATAAAAAATAATCATATAATAATTGAAAGTAGTTTAACATAGGTAGTATTATTACATTAACAAAAATAAATCCATTTACTATATTTTTTTTTTCCAAAAGAATGGTCATTGAAATGTTATTGAATAATGATATTCAACCTTTTTTTTATTCAAATGATTTTAAACTTTCAAAATGAAATAAATGTAATTATGTACATTATTGAATATTTTTAAAAAGTAAACTCGAATCATTTCATTTGAACAAAATCTCAATAAGATATGAATTTTCAAAGTTTATGTTTTTGTGATGTTTAAAATGAAGTATTTGATAAATAGAATGTAATGTAATATATTTTCACAACACGTGGGGTGGTTTGATGATAAAGGTGTCGCCCCCATTCCAAAGGTCAAGGGATCAAACTTCATGAGTGGTGTTGTGTGTGGTCAACAATGGTAAGTTGACCAAATATTTTCCTATTGAATTCCTAGGTTAGGTGCCTAGGTTGATTACGTGGCCTACCTACCTACCTAGGCTAGGTTTTTAACCAAATGTAGGTAGTGACATGTGTTGTCAATAAATAATATGCTTTAAAAATCATGAAATTATCAATAATATTATATATTAAATAATTAAAATTTAATTAATTTTCATACTGGTTGGTTAATTAACTAGCAAGTGAATGGTTTGGTAAATGTGTATTTCACTTGAAAATAACCTTGTTTCACTAGGTACTAGTGAAACAATTCTTTGTCCGTAGCAACTGGTCCCCGTTCACTAGGGGGTTAAACAATTTCACTAGGTAAAATTGTCCAAATTCACTCAAAAATCTAATGAAACCCATAGTGAACTAGGACACATTTCCTAGTAGTGATCCCAAAGCCAAACCCCAATTTTGTTATAGGCTTGGGTGTTGCAATCATTATACAACTAGGTTCGACATGACCATAACACTTTAATACCAAGATATTACAGGTTTCATTCCTTGCCCCTAATCCTAGTTTTGCAATGGAAAGCTTGATGTGTTTTCACACATTTTTAAGATTCACCACAACAATCAAGGTTAGTTGATTGGTTAGGTGACTCGATAAAATATGTATTTTATGTTGTGTTGGCCTTGCATTGTTTGGACCCCATAAGACCAAATTTTATTGCTCTCAATGGCTTTCCCTTGATGCCTAGGTCCCACAATTTGCCTATGTCACAACTTAGAAGTAAAAGGGAAAATGGGTTCTAAAAAACCCTATTTTAACCTTTTAGTGGATTGGTTACCTCATGTAGAATGGCCTTTAAGGGAAAACACAATCTACTTCTATGTTTTTTTTTTTTAAAAGGTGGTTGGATGGTTGTCTTTGATCCTCTCTAAACCCTAAAATGTTTTACAACTTTTCTACAAACCTAGAGCAATTTGCTACTCCACGATGCTTTTATTGCTTTTCATTACATGGCTACATAATGTTGTAAACCTACAACCATGGCAATTCTTACATGTCCTTAAAGATTTGGGCTTTTATAGTTTAAATTAGTTATTACAAGTTCGAACCCTAAGCCTTGTTCCATTGAACCATCACCCTTGGGGAAAGTGCTCGATGTAATTCATGAACCGTCATGCCTGAAAAAAATAGTTGTATTAATTATGTCATTATTACTACAATTCTTTCAAGTCCTATAGGGTATAATCATTCTAATTCACAATAAAACAATAACGTCAACAACATTGGTAGGTACCTCAAATTTAAGAATCGTTTAAAGTTCTATGTACCTTATTTCTTCTCTCCATTTCAAACAAAACACACACACAAAACAAACATGCATTCTTACAAAACAAACTCACAACACACGGCTCCAAACTCGGGACCACAAGTAGGTTTGTTGAAAGATTAAAAAAAAAAACAAATTTGTGGAAACATTACTTACCTACTTACCCTCCTTTTTGTTGTGTTACTTGCTACTTTCAAACTTGTGTTCCCCCTCATTAATCTCTCCTTTTTTAACAACAAAAATGATTGAACCCTGTGCATGTCACCAGAGCTACTACAACGATTATGATGACAAAACAAACCTTTAACTTTTAAACCTACCTTCTGCTTGTCGTAGTCATCAAATTAGTTTTTAGGAAATTGAAATTTACAAACATTGGTTTAAAGTGCGCAAATGTTTGCATGTTAAAAATGGATTTTGCACGATGTTCGAAGAAGCTTTGAGATGTTTTCCTTCTAACAACTTTCTACAAGTTGTGAAGAAAAACTTATTCTAGAAATGATCCTTTCTCTTGATCGCCTCCACTATTGCTACATATATTTTTATTACTCCTACCTATACAACTACTATAAAAGGTCCACAAGATGAGCAAAAAAATGGTTGTCAATTTTTAGCATTGTCGTGTGGGTGTAATCATGTAATTAAAGGAATTAAAGGACTTGCCAAATCTAGTTTACATTATACCATGTTTAGTTTGAAAAAATCATATATTATATTTAGATGAAACAAATATATATTGGACATGGTGTTCATTTACTCATGAAGTTCTAATCTTACAAATTAAAAATCATTTTATTATGTTGGGAAAGTTCTTTTCAAAAAACACATCTTTGGGTGACATCATTACAATTAATCACAAACTTAACATCTCACAACTTGTGCAAAATTTGTTCATTTGTAATTCATACATTTCACAGATTGATATCATGCATTGAAAACACGTTTAACACATAGATTTATAAGAAGCAAAATTTGTATTTGAATGTTTTAACACATGTGGCCTCTTTTGTGAAGTATATTAGAGTTCATAATAAATTTGAAAACATTTGGTCTAGAGGTTTGAGCAACAAAAAACATTTTCATATTTAAAAACATTGTTTTGATGTTATGTGACAAATGTTCTATGAACCCATCCTTTGGCAATACACTACGAAGGTTGCACCTTGAATTTACTAGACCCATCAAAAAAACATTTAATATAGGAAAGCTTAAATATGGATTTTCATTAAAAGAATTTGGTGAATGCATTTACCAAGTGGTATAAAATTTGAAACTTTAATGATACTCAAAAACATTTTGTAAAATTTGATATTCCTAATCATTGCATTTTTTAAAGTTTCAAGAATGTATTATAACCTTTTTTCCTTGAACTTTTTGTTCAAGCACACACAAGTTTGAAATTTTGAGGATTTTCTTGGGAAATTGTTTTTGGCATAATTGGAATGGTATGTTATTTGATTTTGTATTAAGTAATTAATTGAGTAGATATAATTTAATTATGAATTTTCAAAGTTTAGAAGCATGATTCCTAAAAAGGGATGTTATAATTACAAATACAATTTTGTAAAAATTTCAATTTTTTTATTCCAATGAAAAATTTAAGGCCATATATTTTTGCATGCAACAGACAAACATGAAATATAATTGTTAAAAGAATTTAAAAGAAAAGGCCTTGGAATATTATCTAGAGAATTTTAGTTCTTCAACCATTTTTTGGAATGGTTAGGTCACAAATTTAAAATGCAACGAATTAATAATGAAAATTCTGCAAAATTCGATCATTCATAGGTTTGTACATTTAACACACAAACAAATGTGTTCACGAATGAAGTACAAACTTGTGAATGAACAAATGGCATTTTGACATACTTATATTGGATGGAGGTTCAAAATAATTTTCAAACATTTTTAATGACTAAATAGTTCGCAATTTGTGATCATGGTCAAAAGCAAAGTTGTACATTTGCTGCAAAATTTTCAAATAACTATATTATGGATCATATTTGGACTCGAAATGAATATATAGTTTTAAAAACCATATTACAACGCAAAATTGACATTGTAAACCAATACAAAAAAGCCACATGTCAAATTCAATCCTTGGAAGGAATGTAACCTTGGTGCCCTTGCAAAAGTAAAACTATTTTTTTCAATTAGATTTTGCAACTATTTTTTCATTGCAAGTGTTGTTTACTAGAAATTTTCAATTGCAAACAAGATTTGTCAATTGTGTAAGATGGTTGCAAATGATAGTTTTTCATCTAGAATTGACTCTTTTAATTATGATTGAAACCATATGTCATGCATTTGTCAAAGTTTATGTATGGATGCCTCCACCAATCAACTTACCTAATTTTTTAGAAAGTTCAAGAGATCCAACTTGCCAATTTGGAGATAGTAGATTTTGAGTGATGATCAACAAGAAAATGCTCCAAAGTGCAAGAAAGCATGAAGTTCAATCGAAATTACAAGATATAACACAAGTTTAAGCTTCACAACACTTTTGATTTTGTAGATAACCTCTGGTTGTGGTTTTAAATTTTTTTTAGAAATTAGAAAACCTTTGATTCTGGTTTTTTGATAAAAAAATTCAGAATCCAAAGAACGTCCAGTTTCTGTTTTTTAGTTTTCTAAAAAAAAATTAGAATCACAAGAACCTCTGGTTCCAGGTTTCTGAAAACCTTCAAAGAACTGACAAAGAACCGGCAGTTAAGGGTAGGTTCTTCAGTCTGGTTATTCAATTTTGTAGACCCTTCAGAGCTTTAGAGTATGCAAGTATGCTCAAACAATATATGACTATAAAATATACTTATTTCCTACCAAATTGTATCTCCAATCCTCTTCTTGCCGGCTTCAAAATTACCTGCAAAACCCTCAATCAAGAAATGCAGACTATACAACCATTTTGCAATGACCAACAGTGCAGGGATGACCTGAAGCTAGTTGTTTGTAGAGATCAGATCTGACCTGAGAAATTTTCAGAAAGCAATGTCGGTTGCAAATAGGCTGCATATTTTGAAAACCCATTCTGAGTGCTGAAAATTTCATAAATCACTGTATGTTGCAAGTGGAGCTATGGACAAAATATTTGGAAACACAACACCTAGTAGAACAACAAATTACATGGTGGCCCAAAAGAGAGAGTTAGAGCAAGCCAGGTTGACTTATCCATAGCTTTCATCATAGCCACATTTGCGTAGTTCAGTTGTCAATGGCACCACATGACAGGATCTTGGTTGATGCTCCGCATTGAACTTCCTTGCTCCCAAAAAATTATGCAAATGTGTCAACAAGCTACACCCATACAAACACCTCTGACAAGCACACACCCATTCTCTTGAATTGCAACTATACAGTGGCAGAGGCGTTCAGCTCTCAATGAAAATTACTGCTTGACAATTGTGACAACTGTGTCTCCTCACAGTCTCCTTCCACTGCCATGGAGCTTCACTTCCAATGCATCTAACCCAGTAAAATAAGCTGAAGTGTTTCCAGTTGCATACCCTCCAGGTAGAGCCATTTAAATTCCAGCTTCAAAGATGATCACAGTAACAATAACTTAACAAAATGCTGAAGGGTGTAGCTCCATGTCATTGTGAGGAGACTACGAGGAAACAAATCCAAGCCACATCAAAACTCTAGAGTACACATACATGGGTAAGGGACAATCAATTTCAGGAGTGAGAAAGTTGCAACTAATTGGTGTTAGTCCCTCAAAGAGACCAAATAATGAGTGGCAGAGATCAACCATGGCAATAGCTAATCATCTATCTGAGAAATGATATATGTAAGCACACTTATAGCTGCAATGTTTGATAATGAGATTTCTGGTTTTACCAGTGTTAGACTCAACGCCAAGAGACACCACAAAAAAGCTTTAACATGCAGCCTTTCCCATTCATCATTTCATGCATGTGAATGATTTCATGGACCAGGACAGTGGGTTCAAGCAGATAGCCTAAACTTACCAATTGAGGGGTTGGTATGTGGTTCCAGATGCTGATAATCAAATGTAACCACCACTGGAGATGCTCCAAGTGCTCAACAACTTGCACCTTGGTCAAGATTCTTAATCACTTTCTGAAGCATGGTATGCTCTGATCAGATCTATTTTCTCAAGCTGAGCTGCACACTGTATCACTGCCAATCTTAGTGGAATCCAACAGGAGTGTCTTTCTAAAATGCTGCATCAAAAGCACATTTTCAGATCATCAAAAGAAGCCCATTGTGCAAAAACTTAACTCATGGAAGCAGGTAAAGAAAGGTATTATTACCTCTCAATATAGGCTCTTGTGCTTAAGCCACATTCCAAGCTAACCTGACTACCAAACATGCCTTGCTGTTGTTCACTCTAATACAAGCAGATTCTCACCTACTCTAGGCTTCTTCACATGTCAATTCCAAGAATATATGCACAAAAATCATGAGAGCAAACGACATGCTGAATCATTGTTGAACATTCTCCAATTCTTCTGGCTTCAAAAATCGAACTGGAACAACTGGTATGCCATACCACCATTCACTCATGCGTCGATTAAAACGGGCTGTGGTCTCCAATCGTGCTGGCATCAGGCATGTAAATAAGTTTAAGAAACTAATCAAAACCAACCACTTGAATGGTAACAGCAACAAAGCTGCAGTGCAGGCCAGCAACAACACAATAATCTGATTTGTTGCCTGCATCACCGCCCACAAAAGCAAAGTTGAACAAGTGGACAGGAAGCTAAATATGGTGATCCAAACATCCACAGACAAGAGGGCTTGGCAAGGGGACCCTAACTTCATAATTTAAAACATGCACCAGATTTGCTCTGTGCTAAAAGATCATCCTGGTCCAGGCATACAACTTCAAATTCCTCTGGTCAGAATCTGAGTTTCCCCATGCTCCAAGAACTAGGTAGGGTTCTGCATACACCGATCCACATGCTCTAGCTACATATAGGAACATCGTTAACTGTCACCAGTAAGGTGGCTTGTACCCATCTTCTGTTTAACTGGCAACAACTCTCATGTCCACAAAAATATTGAGATGTAATCTAATCATTGTAACAACCACAACATTCTGGAAAGGTTTGGAAGGTAGAGATATCTCACAGCACCTCAGGAAACGCTGATAATAACAAAGCCCGACTTTTAAGAAGCATAATGTTGCTGGCCTGTATAAAGCCCTCCAACTGTGCCAATGCTTGCTGAAGTGCCAGCAATTGCTCAACTGTACTCTGCCCAGGGGGTGTGGGGATGAGAACTTCTGGTATCTGTTCATCCTTCTGCATGTAACGGAAATATGCCATGGATCCTGCCATGCATGCCAGAAAAAATGGTGGAATGTACACTAGCCAACCCCTGTCCTTCACACACAACCCCCATACCCAAATACCCATCTACTTCAGTTCAGCTAACAACGAGTTTAACAATCACTTTGCCAAGATGTGAATCATGAACCAAGACATTCACCACATTCAATGCCAAGCCCATTCTTCACAAAAGTCATCACCAAGATAACTATCATTTGTCAGTTAGGCCCTGCACACACTGACGTTGTATCTGAACTGAGCATAACATGCTGTATTTATGGATTCCAAGAGCTGTTCATAAAGATCCTACACCTTAGCAGGAATAGGATGCCCTGCTCGGAAAGAGCCATAAGCAAACCACATATACCTACAAAAACACCTGTCCAATGTCTACCTTGAGACCAATGGTCACCACTGCAATTTTACATGACTATCAAATAGGCTGTAGGCACAACCATTCTTACAAAACCCAAATGACTCCACCTGTTCTTGATAGAAACAACTGCAAGTCAGCAATCAGAAAGGAAAAGAAAGCAAGACCTGTAGATAATGTATGAAATGACCACACAGAAAGTGAAAGATTTTAAGGGCTCCTCCCATGCTAGAACAGATTGAAGCCATGTGGAAAAAGCCATCAAAGGCCCAAGCAATTCCTGGCAAGGCATAAGCACACCACCTGACATCATCAACGCAGACACCACCAGCCACTTGGAGCAGGAGCCATACTAAACCTGATCAAACTTGTCACACAACTTATGGTGTGCTTAGCACCAGAAATCATCCACCAGTTATATCCTTCCTCTAAAGAAATGGAATGTACCTTCATCACGGCAACATTCATACCAATGCCCTCAACTCTCACCCCCTCTACTGTTGCCTGTGCCAGCATCACCTTTTTGCTGCTATCCCGTGATTGGACAATAACCTTCTCCAACACAGTCATTTCACCTATGAGGACCTCCCCAATAGGAAGAGATATCTCTTTCCGTTTATCAACGCCTTTTGGAGATGAAGGTCCAATACTGGCTATAATAGATGCTACTGAGCTGGCATTTATCCGACTACCTTGGTTGCCATCAAGATCTGCTACTTTTTGCTGGTTAATGCCTCCAGGATGACGCAGGGTCTCTGCTAAAGCTGCTAATACCAAGTCCCCGGCAGGCACATCCTCTCCTGAGGAATATGTAAGCAAGGTTTCAGGTCTTGGTGGCAAGACATGTAAAGTTTCCCTTGTGGCTTTCAAGCGAGCAATACCCAGCACTGCCTTTGCTAGAGCTTCAGCTTTAGCAACACCCTCCAACTGGTATGTACGAATAAATCGGTGAGCTGACACAACCTCCCGAATAATTGCAAGCCAATAGTCACGGCGGGTGTGCCCTGTCAATTCAGGAAACTCCAGCACTACAGGTTTTAAACTGTATCCCAGCAGGCCCACAAGCATGTCAAATCCAAGACACATAAGTTATGTAATGTTCTGTCCAGATGCAAACCTTGAACACAAGACCTGTGCATCCTTGGACTTTGATACAAAGAGTCATTCAGATGCACTTCATTTTCAATTCCAATGTGATGTGATGCAAGGTTTTGCTCCTTTTGCTAAAACAGCATTTGCATCAAAAAATTGAATGTCCAATGCCATCTGAAACTGAAACTCAGAGGTGCACTGGGTACAAACTTACATGATGCTTGATTTGTACATGACAGCTCTGTCAAAAAGGCGTGCACCCCAGGGACCTGTCAAGTCTGGCTTTACCACATGGTTCAAGTCTGCTGATAGATCAACCTTTTTAGCCTTGTCATAGGACACAATTCCTGTAGCTTCAAAATAAAGTGCATGGTCTGTCAATGTCAACCGTCCTGCCCATCCACACCACTATATCAGCACTGCTCCCACAGCAAGTAAAGCTAACAAACAGTGGCAATGCCATATCACACCATAGCTGACAAAAGGTCCCTAGAGGATATTGTCATATACCTGCAACAAACACACCTCAGTTTAGATAGTTCAGAGCTCACCAGGCCAAGTAAAAATCCCCATGTGTTGAAGAACAGGCTGTGTTGTGACAGTCCCATCAATGTCAATCACTGTTTCTTTCATACCCAACTGAAGAGCTTTAACCAGTGCCTGAGTGACTTGGCCTTTCATAGTTTTGATTGACCTGGTGCAGATTAGCACCCCAATTTTGAGGTCAAAAGCTGGAAAAGAGCTTCTTGCTTTCAATGCAGCCATCACACTAGTGTCTATATCATTATGATGTGAATGCGGTGCAGCCTTGCTAGGATGGAAACTCTGGATTTGAACAAATTAGAGCACCCTATGCTGAAAATAGTATTGGGATGGTTGTGACCTCACAATAGTAGCATTGCAAAAATCTTTAGATCCCAGCTCCTTCAAACTGTTCTTTTTAAATGTGAATGTTATGGATCATAGGCAGAGATCCTGTCCACCTGAAAGTGAACTGACAAATGAAAGTTACTGAGTAATAACTTACTTGTCAATTTCCACAAGATACTTGTCATATACTGTGAAGGGAAGATGGCCTGCAGTGGAAGCTGTGAGAGCATCAAACTGGTGATGCACTGTAATAACATTGGCAACTGTGGGAATGGCAGGAGCCAGTCGTATAAAAGCATCAGGTCCCACAGTGCTCTCCACATTGACCTTCAGGACCCAGAAACAGAATCTTCAGAAATATGTGCACTGTATGCTTTGAAATCCCTCCACTGTGTTGAAAACCAATATGCATTGGCACAGCAACGGTGCTGGAAGACTGTGAAGGTTGATAGATGCATCAATTAAGAAGCTAAGACTGGGGCAACAAATGAGTCTGAGTGACAGGTGATAGACCATCATAGGTATCAAGCCAGAACAGAAAAACCCAGTATCTTCCTCATCTTCCACTGAAGAACCCCTATGCAATGTCTGATCTTGTTCATTCTGTCATCCCAACAGAAACACAAGGGGGTGGGGATCTTAGTTTGTGGAACATGAACTATACCCACCCCCTTATGTTATCAGCATTTGGCATAAGGTTTGACCTAATTCTATGTAGCTGCTGGACAGAGCTTCTTTCAGCCCTCCTAAAACCCCCATCCCACATAACAGCAAGTCTCAAGACCAGTGATTCTGGAAATAGAAATTATGGTCAACTGATGTTAGGAATTCATGAGATTATTGATTCAACAGGAACCAACAACTGAGCTATTCAGATCCTTTTGTAGTGTATGTGGAGCCTTACTTTTGCAACTTGCCTGCTGGTGGCACTTGGGAGCTCCCATGCAAGCATCATGTCAAAGGACAATCGTCGAAACTCCTTGTCACTGAGGTGATCTGTCACTTGTACAGCCACTGAGAGGGCCTGGAAACAGCTGTACTCCAGCAGATTCCTTGCATAGCACAAAGGATGCCTGGCTGAAAAGGGTGCCTGCTCTTCAAAGTGTCGCTGGAGCTCCTCTGGCTGAAGCAACAAAATCCTAAAACAGACCACACAAGAAGTCACTCCAATACCTACCACCTCACCAACAGAATGTGGAGAACATGGAACAATATCCTTGCTCTCTATAGATAGCTATCAACCTTAAACTTTTTAATGCATTGAAGTGAGCCATCAAACTTAACAATTGTAGGAAACTATATCTTACCTGGCACAATGTCCAACTACGACATTAGCAAGTGAGGAAAGCTCTTTGATCCACTTTCGAGTACCCGAGGATGAGCACTCCAGGCCCTTTGGCTGTTCGCCATCTCCAATTGTGGCTCCAAACATCATGTCCTTCAGAGGGACACTAAAATTCTCCCTTTCAACAACATTGCCATGACTGCTCACCCCTGGTCAACCCTCCCTCCCTAGCTGCCTCACTATAGAAAAAAAGGATGATCATGCCTGGTACACATGACACACATACGAGGATTTCCAATGAACCAGTCAAAAACGAAACAAAAAAAGGCATCCACGTCAAGACATCTGGTCCTTTGCTATGAACAAAGATATACCGTGATACCGTCATGCCTTCAGCATTCTTTGCTCTTTGTCACGGTGACAGAGAGCAAAGAATGATAATGCATCTCTGATGCTTTTTCAGTAAGCAAAGATATATGACAGTAAACACAGACTGTGAAAACGAGCAAAGAACGATACAGCATCAGACGCGCATTCTGGTAATAACAGAGGGGGGGGGGCGGGGATGACATCAAGCAAAGCTTAACTAAGCAATGAATATCGCCGTAAACACAGACAGTGACAAAGAGCAAAGAACAATAAAGCATTAGAGGCGCATTCTGCTGATAACACGGTGAAAAAGGGGGAAAAAATAAATAAATTCAAATCAGAACTTTACTAAACGCACGGACACATACCTTGGATTTTCCAGGCCACGAAAAAGAACACGAGGAAGCTCCTTGAGTACAGTCAAATGAACAAACAGCCTGCTTGCTCGCTTCCTGCTCTGCCGCGATATATAATTTCCGACTCGTTCGTAAAGTGAAGAAGAATTCTCATACAACTTCATCAACTGCATTTGCATATATACACAAAACAACTTCATCTGCGCAATTTTTTTCCAATACTTTTCTCCACAATAATACATGGCCATGTCCTCCAAAACTTTCTCCATTCAAAAAAAAAACACGGATCCGTGCCTCGCAAAAAAAAAAACCTTCAAAGTTTTAACCATGAAGAGGAGCCCCAAAAAAACAACATTACAAAATCGCAAAAGCGGATACAGCAACAATCGAGCACAGCAATGTCTCGTAATTCCAAATTGCGAAACGAGCAAATACCGGAAGTGAGACCGATGCTCCAAATTTGTTGTGGAAACGCATCGATCAACGCATTAGCCGTCCCGCATGCACTCCGAGAAATCTCACAACAGAGCATCGCACGCGCACAGATGCTCTCTCTCTCTCTCTCTCTGCGTGCGCTTCTTGCCGTACACGAAAGAGGTTTGTGGCTGCAAATCGGGATTAATAAAGTTGATTAGTGAAATACTTGTAAAATTAATCTGGATTATGAAAGTGGATTACTAAAATACGTGTAAATTAATCTGGATGAAAAAAAGTGGGATAGTGAGAAGCTTCTAAATTAATCCTCATTAAAAAGTGGATTCGTGAAATATCTCTAAATTAATCCTGATTAAGGCTCTGGATTAGTGAGATACTACTAAAACTAATCATGATTAAGAAAGTGGATTAGTGAAATGTTATTAAATTGATCCAAACTAACAAAAGTCAATTAGTGAAATATTAACTAAATTAGTTTGGATCAGAAATTGAATTAGTGAAATGATACTAAACTAGTCCAGATTAATCAGCTGATCAGTAAGATGTTACTAAATTAATCTTGATTAAGAACTAGATTAGTGAAATAGTACTAAAATAATCAAGATTAAGAAAGTGAACTAATGAAATATAACTAAATTTAATCCTGATTAATAAAGTGAATTAGTGAAACACTACTAAGTTAATCCAGGTTAAGAAAGTGGATTAGTGAAACATTACTAAATTCATCTGGGGTTAAGAAAGCGGATTAGTGAAATATTACTAAATTCATCTGGGTTAAGAAATTGGGTTAGTGAAACATTACTAGATTCACCTGGGGTTAAGAAAATGGATTAGTGAAACATTACTAAATTCATCTGGGGTTAAGAAAATAGATTAGTGAAATATTTTTTTACTAAATTAGTCAAATGCTTAGTTGCATGATGACTTCTTTGAGTGGTGGGTCATTTGTGTCTTGAAAGCGAGTGGAATTCAAGTAAACTTATTAGCCTAGAAGTCCCACTTTTACACGAGAGTCTGAATTGGAGTTGGAAGTTTTTAATTAAGAATATAAAAGCTCAAGATTAGTGAGTCGAGATTAGTGATTTGGCGTGTGGACAAAGAAAGTGGGGTAGGTCTAGAGGCTGTGCTGATAACTACAAACTTACTCAGAGTCTAGCCACAAGTAGTAGTACACCAACTTTGGTACACACAAGGCGCTTGCTTATTGGCCACTTTAGCACTCTTTCCACGCGAATTTGTAAGTTTTCCATTTTAAACTTTACTTAATATTAGTGTTGTACCGATATCGTATACACTAGTGTTGGTCTGGTTTAGACTTTTGAACATACCTAGCATGGTCCT
>Ga0209208_10007332_pt1 | contig 14965 bp, 7 predicted proteins | sample S1TSphfallax_3_FD_187694 | JGI IMG/M metagenome (GOLD analysis project Ga0209208, IMG submission 187694) | Host-associated microbial communities from peat moss isolated from Minnesota, USA - S1T2_Fd - Sphagnum fallax MG (SPAdes) (version 2) | ecosystem: Host-associated > Plants > Peat moss >...
TCTATCCACATATAAATTAATCCATATCACCTAAACTTTAGGATCCCAAAACCACCAACGCCCCCAACCTAATTCATGATAAGCCCACCAACTTCCTAGCAATATGCCTACACTTCAAAAAAAACCAACATGTCAAGATTCAAATTTGAATTTGTTTCCACCAATGGTATTTTGGGCCAAAGACCACCTTATTTGCGCCACAAGTCCAACCAAAATGCAAAGACATATTATTTGCTTTATGAACAACATGCTTTGTTCGCTTTCTCCTCCTAAAAGGCTCTTCTGGCCAAAGCGAAAAGGAGGCCACTAAGTGCCGACAAAGCACGAGCAAGCTTTTATTGTGTAGCAACATAAAAGCAAAACTGGAATGGAGAGAGGAAGGATATTTAAATTTATTTTTGATAATTTCGTTTGCATTTTTCTGGGTAATCAGCTTGCTCGTTACGCGGGCTTCAATTAAGAAAGCGCGAAGCATTTGATTATCTTTGGCTTTGGCCTCCTTTTGCATCAGCAAATAGAGTGCAAAAATAGTGTTCATTATTCTAGATAAACACCTTATAATCCTTGTATGTCTTGTTATTAAAATTTTAGCTTTTTTTAAGAGTTTTTTAATGTAAAAAAATCCCCTTTTTTTAGTCTCAATGAATTTTTCCCAACAGATTTTTGTGGTTTCTTCCACCAAAAACATTGGGAAAAATTTGGATATTTTTTGGGAAGTATAAATTCAACTGAGTTTGTTCAATTTTTGGAATTTTTTTCCAAATTTTCAATATCACAACACTAGAAAGAAAAAAACCATAGATGACAGTCTCACTAATTGTAGATTATCTCTCCTTTCAAATTACAACAAAACTTGCTTCACAACCCAATGGACCTTTTAGTAGTGGGTCAAATATTACAGTTGAAAACAACCAAAAAAAGATGAAACCTTTAATCTAATAATGGATGGAGTAGTGTTCATATTAAAATTCACTTTCATGTAATAATTGTTAAGTAGAGTAAACCCTCTTTCTAATCACACCCATTTAAGTCACATTCTTCTTTGTGTCACACATATGGCAACTATCCATTTTGGTGAAAAACACTGTTTTTTTTTTGAGTTTGTACAATTGTTAGCAACACAACATATTTGCTAACTTTTCTTAGTAAATGTGAGAGAAAAAAATCCATGACAAATATTAGGGTTTTGTAAATTATAGTCTACGTTGACAATGTTAGTGTTGTTTTGTGTTCAAGTTGTGCAAACTAACAACAATGAATTTAGTTGAAAGGAAAAGAAAAAGACAACAACTTTGTATTGTAGACCAGCTAAAGATATGCAAGCTTGCCAAGAAAATAAAATAAAATTTAATAAAAAAAATCTGGTTGACAATGTACACAAGGAGCTCAAACTAAATGTAAATTGCCACATTAAACCAAGCAGAAATCACAACATTCTTCAAGTTTAACAATACATACTAAAGCTTAGAATAAACCTAGGAAATTTAAACAACTGACATCTTCATTCTAGCATAAAATTTGCATATAGTCAAAACCTTGTAAGGGTTTGTATGGAATGTGACTATACACGTTTGAATCACATTTCATTGGCATCACACAAAAAAGTGGTCACGAAGGGCATGATTATAAGGGGGGTTTATTGTACCAAAATTGAAACTTAGTATTTATTCAAAGAAGGGTAAATAGGACACAACATCAAGTTGATAGAACTTGACCATGTACTTTAGTTAGTCAAGTAGTCCCAATAATGACCAGAGTACTAAATAGCACATTGGGGGACTAGGAAAAACATCTTTTGCTTTTAATGGGGATGGATGAGGGTGGATGAGCTAGTGGGTTTTTTTTGGGGGGGTCAAACTTTCAATTTCAATGTAAAAATATGATTTCAACCTATACAAAGGATTTTCCATGGAAAAAATCGCCCAAATTTGCCAGATTTTAAAAACAATAAAATTCAATTTGGTAGATTTTTAGGATAAGTTCTAGTAGATAGCCAAGAATATAAAAGGATTCTGTTTTTTTTTTTCCTAAGTTAAATCTAATATGTAGCCAAATATGGCCAAATCATCTTATGGATGATCACCATTCCAGCTACATCACAAAATTGGAAAAAAATCCCTGGGATGAGCTCATGTGACAAATGACATTATATTACATGTATGGATTGAATTTATTGTGGAATTCAACCCATTTCTTCTCTGTCCAAAAATATAAGATTAGATTAGATCGGCACATAAGCATAAGGTTCACATAAGTTAAATGAAAATTTGAATGTAGGAATTAAAAAAATTCAATTATTTGGCAATATAAGTAATGTTTTAAGGTTTGCAGCGGTGTTGGCTAGTTCTTTGTTTTGACAGGTTTTTCTATAAAATAGAAGACCCTTTAGTTCCCTGGACGGGGGATTTATTTTAAAAGGATTAAAACTCACAGGTTCCAAGGTTGGGACTAATTTCCTTGACCAACAATTTTGGGTTCAACAATTCTAACTTGAATAAGAACTTGAGCCCATATTGCATCTAAGTTGGGGCTGGTTTCAGCTTATTCTCAGGGATGGTTCCAAAATTGATTTCTAAGCAATTTTGTCCCTTAACTTCCCAATGGGTTTCCAAAGTTTCCATAAGTTCCTTTAACTTTCCAATGAGTTCTCAAAGTTCTCAAAATGTTCATTAACATGTTCCTAAGAACAATGATACAGAACAACATAAAGAACATATAACCAACAATGTAACTTTCCAATGAGTTCTCAAAGTTCTCAAAATGTTCATTAACATGTTCCTAAAAACAATGATAGAGAACAACATAAAGAACATATAACCAAAAATGATCTCCACCCCTATTTGGGCTTCTATCCAACATAGGGAACATCATAACATATTTATGCAAAGATCATTTTAATGTTGCCATTAGAGATGCTCTTATATATTAGAGCTTAAGAGTAAGACTTAAAACCCTTAGACCTAGAACCCTAGAACTTGAACATAGAACTTTAGAACCTAGAAACCTAAACCTTATCCAAACCTAGGACCCTAAATTCCACTTAACCTTTTAAGTTGAACTTATATTTAAAAAAAAAACCCCATTGGGTTTAATTTTTGGCTAGTTGTGGATCCATGTAAACATATCCATGTGAACATGTCAAGTTGATTCTTAAAACTGTCTTTGAACCTAAACCCAACCATAAATTGGCCAATACTAGTTTGTACTAGTGTTGGTCAAATTTTGTTTTTTTAAAGAATCAATTGGGCAAGTTATTTTTCATTTTTAACTTTTTGCACCACATAAGGTATCAATAACAAAATAAATTCAAATGTTTTACACCCACCTATCATTATTTTCAACATTAAACTAATACCTCGGCTTTCAATTAACTTGATTCATGTGATTAGTGTTCACTAGTGTTGGCTAGTTCCAATTTTGGTTATAGGCCAATTACCGGGACAAGATGATCGGAAGTTCTACCCCAAGTTAGAATTGGCCCAGTGGAACAAGGTTTCATGAAAACTACTTTTGGACTAGACCAATGGTCTTGCCATTTGAGAAAAAATGGAGAAGCATTGTTGTGTTGGCAAGGTTGATTGTGGACTACAAGGTTCTAGTTCAGGGAATTTTGGTGTATGTGTTTTTTGTTCTTGTTTTTTTTGTCATTGTTGTGCAACAAGGTTTGGTGGCTCCTTCCATTATCTTTTTGTTGCCATTAGTTTTAGCAAATATTTTCAGTTGGCAACTTCTTGACGACGTGAAGGAACTAGGGAACCCAAGTGAACAACTTTCTTTTCCATTGAAAAGTTACCTAATGTACATTCTTACATTTGTTTTAATTTTTAAGTGTTAAGGCAATTGCATGCTCCCAACAGAGAGAAAATTCATTGGGGGTTTTTTTCAAGTGTAGGTCATGTTGTGGTGACTCTTGGCATGGCATTTCGTGTGATTGGTTTGTGTTTAAGGTTGTGTGTATTGAGGCATATCATATACAGCCTTCCTTGTATATGATGTAAGATTATTAGATAAAACATTTCTTTCTGAGTTGGGATAGAGGTCAACATTTTTGAACTCATTTCCATAAATCTATGACAATAACCTTAACATTTCTTTCTGAGTTGGGATAGAGGTCAACATTTTTGAACTCATTTTCATAAATCTATGACAATAACCTTTGTGAGAGGCATACATACCCTGGGTGACCATCTCATTCTATAATGAAATCCACAATCCTTTGTCAAACTCTAACATTTCCCTTTGCATCATTGTATCCCCATACACAACAAATATATAACCATTGGACCATGATTTTAAAAAGATAGGCTATGTTGTCCCTCCAATTCAAGCAATATTTCAAATTCTAGAAAATCTTTGTTGTCATACATTAACCAACATGTGAAATCAAGAAAAATATGTTTTAGATGTGATGCAATATTTTTTTCTCACATATTCCAATGTGGTTTTCATGAACAAAATTACTATAATGTATCAAGCTACACATTATTTGTAATTGAAAATAAAATTGGATGTGTTCACACTAATATGATCCAACCTTGCCACTTAGGTGAATGTTTATTTCAGAATATTTATAAAAATATTTCATTTGTAAGTGACCTAAGGACAATTTTTCTTGTTGGTTGAGTCGATGAGGGTGTGCAATGGATTTTCAATGTGTTGATTTTAAGTAACAAAGATTGGGTGTTCTTCAATCTCTTTTTAGCTATGAGAGTTATTTGTTGCAACCCCACTTTGAAGCAAGTGTGAGGATGAGACTTGCACTCCCAAAAGTGGGAACTTGGAGTCCTACGGGACTCTCGAAATTTCAGAACTCGATTGTAGGGATCAAAACACCTCGCCTTGAGGTGTTCCTTATACTGTTGGAAAGGTCTTGAAGTGTAGATGTCGAAAATGGCCTCGCATGAGCCATTCGGACATTTGTAGCACAACTTATGGTCAAAAGAAGGGTCGGGAATCAAACTGGCAATTTGACTCCCGACCATTAAAAGTCGGGAATCGACCTGACCCCGGTGTGTGCAGGTAGAATGCAACACACCGTTGGAAAGCTCTTGAGGAGAGCTACAAGTTTGCTTTAGACCCCATCCCAATCAGAGGTCTGAGTTGGGAGTTATGAGCTCCCAAAGTCCTGGGAGTCCAAATCGGGACAATTTCGGGACTCCTCCTTGGGAGTCCCGGGACTAAAAGCCATTTGGATGTAGGTGCGGTAGAGCAACGTAGAAAATACTATATGGGGGAAGGTGGTGGCTTCCCCCGAGTTCGGGCCGTGGTGAGTCAAGTGAGTCCGTGTTGCCCGTGGTTTGTCCCAACACCAAGAGTGATTCTAAATGTGAACTAACCAACTTGTTGGTTTGTTTTGATACAGGACCGAGTAACTAAATAAGTTGTTCCTCTTCCTAGTCTAATCCTGGAGCTTTCAGCACGCCCTTCTCACCCCTTTTAGTGCTAGAAGTTGGGAGTGACACCAAGTTCCAACTACTTACGCTCTTTAACATAGTCGGACCCTTTTTGGGTCTAACAAGGAACTTGGGGGCGCGTCATTATCCATAAAGTCATGCAATTATCGGGTGACAATGGCCAATTTCAGCATAATTGGGCATCAAACACATAATTGAAAATGAAAATTTTACAAAATGAAATAATTGGGACCCAAATTAATTTTTCGACCAATTTTGGTGGTAAATTGAATTTCATCCTATCTTTTCTTTTTCTTGAGCACCTCAGTTGTTGCTACATGTATTTTCATGACACCTACCTATACAACTACTATAATTACTTTCAACCTTGTGCATTAAATGTTGAGTTTCAGCATTTCATACTGAGATTTAATAAAATTTCCTTACTTTGTAGATACCACTGAAAAAGGGATAGGAGGTGAAAGAGATGGTGAAGACAAGGTGACTTTAAGGATAACTCTATCGCTTTGTGTTTCTTGATATGTCGCTTACATGTGATATTGATTGCATTGGATTTCTTATCACTCTTTCCGAGTTGGTTGTTGTTCCAACTTACATTTTATATTAAATATTCAAATTGATATGATGGGAAAAAATATTTGTGCCTATTCCACAATATCCTTTGCACTTAACTAGCATCATTTCTTTGGAGAGACTTTAGTGCACTATTGCTTGTTAGGGGAAGCAAATTGGGGATTAGATCTTATTGGTTTACATAAGTTCATGATGTTATGCAAGAATGATTACATCAACTTTCACATTGGCAAGGTATGCCAAACTTGGGAACTAAATAGAAAGGCTTACAACATTGTTAATTCCATTTCGAATGGAAATTATGAACAAACATCTGAATTATTTATAACAAATGGAGTAGGAAATAGAGTGTGAAACCTCTGTTTCTAATTTGTATAAACCTTCTCAATGCATGTGCAAGTCCATTGCCTCATATTCATTTTGTAAAGTAAAAACATTAATAAAAATCTTTAAATATATGATTAATTTTATAATTAATTTTATAATTATAAAGGATAAAAATGATTTATAACTTTAAAGTCATCACAAACGAATTGTTTAGTATAATAGTCATTTAAAACATGATGTGACACAATGATGTGATAGATATCATCCATTAGTCATAAAAGACATATGTGAAATTAATAGTGATAGTTTAATCATAGTTTAATTTTTTTTATTACTAAAAATTAGATTCAAAAACTTGGGCAACATTATTTTTAAAATTTAAAATATTATAAATATTAAGTTTATTAGATATAATATAAATAAGATATGTATTTTATTTTAATTTCATTATTTTTCATCCGATCAATTGTTGACAAGTGTAACCACTTAAATTAAATTAAAAACCTAATTTAAATGATTAAATAAACCATTTAATCTACCTACTTAGGTTTGTTTAAGTGACCACCGAACTTAGGTATAAAATATTTGGTCAGTATTTCAATGTTGATCACAACAAATGTTATTTGTGAAGTTTGATCTTTGGACCTTAAGGATAAAATTCAAATCTTTCACCATCAAACCACCACACTTGTTGTGTAAATATGTTAATGTTTATTTTTTTAAGACCATACTTCATTTAAAAATTAAATAAAACTTTAAATTTGATAATTCATATTTTATTAATAATTAGTCCAAATGAAAAAATTATTCATAAATTTCCTTCAATAATGTAAACAATTATATATAAAAAATCCATTTCAAAAGAAAATCATTTAATTTTTTTTATTGAATAACATTTTAATGATCATGTTTTGAAAAAAAATATTCAAACACATGATCTGTAAATGGAAAAACCTTTGTGGTTAATATATGAGTAAATAAAAAATATATTTCATATCTTAAACCTTCATTTGATTTAGGAATTTATACTATATAATTTTTTTTCCCATATATCATAATTTTACCAATAACTTTTAATTTAGACATATGAGTTCATATAATTTGTCCACATAAAATATTTTTAAATGGATCATAAATCAATTATATGTATATAGTTTTTTATATGAGTCATATTCAATATGATATACAAATTTAATCTAAAATTTTAAATTTAATTTAAATAATAATAATAATAAAAATATTAACTAATTTTCTGAAATTATAAATTCTATTCATTTTTACATGTATAATCTATTTTTATTTTTTATATACATAAAGAGTATAAAATTTTATTTAAATTTACGATATAATTTTAATGTAAAAATAAATTGTATATTTCCCACATTTTACAGTTCTATTTTAAAATTAAACAATATAAAGTTATTTATAATATATCATACTTTTGCCATTAAAATTTATTTCAAAATATGATATCGAATTTATTCACATTGAATATGTAAAATGGATCATATATCAAGCATATTTTTAGAAAATGTAATAAAATTTCTTACATTACTTATATGTATAATATTAATCAAATCCTTATAATGACCTCATTAAGGGTTATGTTAATAATGAGGTCATCCAAGATAGCCTTTTTAGTGATAAGAAAACAGGCCAGGTCTTTGCTAATGCTTAAGTTAGTGATAACGTTTTGGCTCATGCTTTTTGATGGGTACAAAGCCTGAAGGGTGGGTACCCAAGTGTCATGGGGTGGGGGGGGGGAGGAAAGCAAAATGTGAGGTCGCTAGGTAATTTAGCTAGGTAACCCACGTGGTGGGTGAAGAAGGCATCATCAAAATTGGACAGGCCTTTATTTTAGTAATGGCCTCGCCCTCGCCCTTGTGCTTTACCTTACACCAAAGCAAAAAGAGAACCCTTCAAAAGGTGTGCCATTGCTTCTAAACTTAGTACCTAAATCAGCTGCAAAACTTCTTTTTACTCAAAACACGTTATTGTGTGTCTTTTCCCTGAATTCAGTCTGCCAGCCATAGTGAACCAGCGCCCAACCAGGGCACCATCCACTGGATGTCCAGTATTACTCACTTGTGGATGAACCTCAACTGAGTTAATATCTGGTTTTACCTTGGTAACCAATTCTGTAGGAAATAGGTCTCATATATAGATAGATAGATAGATAGGTAGGAAAATATGGTAATTATTAGCTAAGTAGATGGTTTATACATAGTTAGGGGCTGCTTTTAGTACCTACCTACCCACAACTAGCTTGTGGGTTGTTAGTAGGTAGGTAGGAAAAAGAAAAAAAAGAAGCAACTGAGCTAACCACCATGGTTAGCTCAGTTACTTTTTTTTTAACTGCCTATTTACTAACAACTCACAAGCTAGTTGTGGGTAGGTAGGTAGTAAAAACAGCCCTTACCTATGTATAAACCATCTACTTAGCTAATAATTACCATATTTTCCTACCTATCTATCTATCTATATATGAGACCTATTTCCTACAGAATTGGTTACCAAGGTGAAACCAAATATTAACTGGGTTGAGGTTCATCCACAACTGAGTAAGAACGGACGTCCAGTGGATGGTGCAGGACCTTAAACACTGTGGCCACGTCAGTCTGCCACTGCTGGTAACGAGGGTAACTGGGTGTGGAACCCAACGTGAGCAGGCACAAGTGCGCAGGCACCGGCAACGGTGCGCTGCGATAATGCAAACGAGGAAAGCGAGGTTGCAGAAACAGGGTGTCCCGTAATGCCAAATGTGGGGAGACGACAAAAAACTAACTGGATGAGGAAAGAGACATTTGTCGTGTTGTGCGTGTGATTAAGCCGCAAATGGAGTTCCATCGCCAGTTGCCAGCTTTTTTGCTTCCCCCTTTTTCAACATCCGTTTGTAGCATCAAGTTGCATATGAGGACGAAAGAAAAGCCTATAACACTCAGCTTTTTGTGTACTTCCTCATGAACGTGGCTGAACCAGCACCGTATGAACATTTCTCCTCGCTCATGTTGCAGTTGCAGTACACACATACATTGCTATAATCTCCCCCATGACTAGTGTGCTCAGTCTTTCTTGGGGTCGACGACGTGATCATGGCATAAATTATATATTATTGTCATACCCAAAAGCGACTTCTATCTAGCTAGAAATTTGTATCTAGATTGGTCGCATTTCCAGTTCGCTGCACGTTTTGTGTCACCTATAATAGACGTGGTGCGGCAAGCAGGGTTCCAGAGGATTAAACAGTTTTTGTTTGCTGCACAAGGGGGGAATCAGACTCCCCATCTGCAAGCAAGAGTTGAACAGACTAGGGGAAGCGGTATTTTGTTTTGGTCACTCCTTAGTATGATCCTTTTCAAATTATGATCTGTAGGGACATAGTCGTGACAGTCTTAAGGTTACAGTCTCATATTGCTGCGTGAATGCCACTTTGAGAATTTTTTTGGTCTAGTTTATGATGCAGATTCTTCATATGCTCTGAATTGTATTTTGACATAAGAAGGGTCTGTATCATAAACCTGAAGAAAAAAATTGCGTCATATTGTAATGTTGTAATCCGGTGCGAATCATGCAGCAGAGATCGAGACCCAATCTGACCAAGTTCTCATAGTTACTAATTTTTCAGGCTGCACGATCATATTCTAGTGCATACAACGAATTAGCAACGATTGCATATTATTGTATTGGCGTTAGTTTAATTGCATTCTTAATAGAGCTCTCTAGAGAAATGGATCTTCGTTTTGAGATCAACTCCTGTTGGCACAGCATAATATAGACATAAATTAATGCAGTCGTACAGAAAATTGTTCAATGCGCTGATGGATCCCGCAGAACTTTTCACATTGACTGAGTCCTTCACACACTTACAAGTCCTCCACAGACTCGAGAAAATTGCTTTGACAAAACTGTTGAAAATCTTGTTGTTTTGGGATGCTACAACCTCTGAATGCAGAACTTAGGATCACTAGTACGGTGATCACTCACGAAGATTTACTGGTCAGCAAATTATTTTCAGATTAATACCTTTTTAAATGGGGTTTTTTTTTTCTCGGACGTCATTCCATTCGGGGTTGTTATGACAGAATTTGTGATACTTGAGGCTTTTTACATCGCATTTTTTTCACTTAACTGAGCTCACAATCATCTCACAGCTTGGCATTGACCAAATGCAGGAGGAGCTGTGAGAACTTCGAGTCAAATTGTGAGTCACCATGAAGAGCTAGATTGTCAATCTATTTGCATTCATTAGTTATGAATTTTTTAAGCATCGCTGGTATGTAATGGAATTAAGCAACTGTTATACCAAGGCCCATGTGAGTACTGGCTTTCCATTAGGATGCTGTGATTGCAGCTTATTGCATGTGTAGTTGTGATCACTGTAGCCCAATGGAAAGAGACCCTGATTACCGCAGTAAATCAAGTCTATATAACTCATTGGCTTCATGGGACCAGAAAATTAAAGACGTTACCACCAGCTACCACTTCAAACTAGTGTTGTGCAATGAAGCTTGAGCTTCATTACACTTGCGTTATTAAACTTGAGCACCAGCCCACTTCAGGTTTGCATGGAGATGTTAATGCACAATTTTGAGGAGTTTATGCACTAATTGTATTGTGTACACTAGGTATACACACACACTCTTCCATAGATATATGTACATAGTGCACAATTAGTGCATAACTCACTACTAAAAAACAAGTGGACAAACCACTACAGCCAACCACCCAATCCAACTTTGGGTAGTCTTCACTTGACAAAAACCAGTCTGCTCATGATTTTGTTGAGTGGGCAAATCCTACTAGAAACTCATCAAAGTGGTCATGCTACTCATGATTTTGTTGAGTGGGCAAATCCTACTAGAAACTTATCAAAGTGGTCATGCAGTGGGAGGCAATGATGATTTAGGAACATTATACCGAATTTTTTTCAAAGCATAGTTGAAATTTTTCCATTTCACCTTTTCAAACCAGTTGGATAGTTTTTCCTAGTGGTCATTCTAAGCATTATGCACAAGGTTAACCACCTTACAAGGTAGGTAGGTAATATAGTTAACTTATACCTAGGTTAAGGCAATCAATTTATATTTAGGTTAGGTAGAATAGGATATGTACTTAAAATATGTCTATAGCAAGCTTAGGTATATCATAATTTATACATATAAGGTAATATATTATAGCCTATGTACCAAGGCTGAGTATTAGTATACAATCTTTTATGTACCTACCTAGGTATATAATGATATATATTTACGTTAAAGTAGGTTAGGCCTACTTAATTACATGTAGCTGGCTTAAATATAGCCTAATTTATATACACTTGGTTTAAACATACTTAAGTTATATGTAATTAATTTATATGTACATAATATCTACATACTTACTCTATACATACCTAGCCCTACATATAATTTACATTATTTAAATGCCTTACTCTACCTTGCCTATACCCTAGATATACCACTATGTCAAAATTTAACATTTATACTAAGACAATGGTTATTGATCATTTTCCATTTATACAATCCTATATGCCATGTTTTTGTGCCTAGTTGTATTTTTGTAACCTTGGATATGACTACATGACTAAAAGTCTTCATGAATAGGACTATGCGAGTAAATTTTTTTTTCATGAACACCGCATAATTATTTAATAATATACAATTTGAAACATTAAAAACTTGTGAATGGAAAAAAATTAGAAGATAAACATACGCATATATTTAATAAACATATAAATTTTTAGATGATCAAACACATAATTAGTGCACAAATAAATGACTAATATTTTATAATTAAAATTTTTTAAGCCTTAAAATCACTAGTTATTTAATGTGAAATTATGGATTGTGGTTAAAAACGAATAGGGTGAAGTTTTTTTTTGAAAATATTCCAAAAAATGAAAAAAAATGCTAGTGTTTTTGAAACCATAAAGTTAAATAAAAAATTGATGCCTAGAATAAAATTAAATCATTCAAATTGGGGCTTTTGCACAGAATTTTATTCAAATGAATTTTTTTTTGAATTTCTTGACATTGAATAATGAAATATACTCTTATTAATGATATCCAAATATTTTTTTTAAAAATCCACATGCCCCAAAATGGCATTGTTTTTCATATTTGCATGTGATGGGTAACAAATAATACAAAATTTTATCTTTATTCATTTATCAAAGTATTTAGTCATAGAACTTGGAATTTTTTAATAATTTATATTAAATCACATTTAATGAATTGAAAAGAACATTAAACATAAGATTAAAATTTACCACTCAAAATAACATTTGATAAAGATTACGAAATCAAAAAACATATGTGTAAATTAATAACTATGACATTTCTATAACAAATTAATATAACAAAACATAAACATAACATTTATAAATGAAACATATAATATTATTTACAATATTTTTAAATGTTATAATTTTAAAACTTAAATGTTTCATTAATGACTATAACAAAACATTTCTACAAATTTTATTGATTCATTATATTTTTGAAAGGTGGGGAAATACACACACACACACATATACCCAAAAAGCCATGTTGATTTTTAAAATGTTTATTTACAAATTGTTTTATGAAAAAAAATAAAAAAATCTTCAAGATATCATTGTTGTTCAAATGTATGAAATAGTGAAGATTCAAGTGCATTTTTAGTCAAATTACTTGACATTTTGGTTAAATTTTTTTCATAGATGTGTACATCTTGGAAAAATCTTTAAGAATGAAATTTATTTATTTTCATTTGGACAAAATATGAAAAATATAATAATGATCAAAGTTGGGTACTTTTGTATGGGACAAAGCATGATTTGAGATAATGTTGTAAATTTATCCCATATCCTTTGTCAACAAGTTGAATTTTGTAAACTATATAATTAGTTGAAAAAGTAGTAGTTTACACGTAAAACATGCACAAAATATACTCAAAGTGCAAATATTATTTGTGATGAGCCAATAAAACAAGTTTGTGACCAAAAACTAAATAGGATGTTACTTACCTACCTACTTAGGCCTACCTACCTACCTACCTATTCCTACCTACATAGGTGACCTATATCTAGGCTTAATCTAGTAGCCTAGCTTTAGGTTTTGACCTAGTTGCTTAAGTTTAAGGTTCCTAAACCTAGTTATGTATTTAACTTAAGGCCTAGCTTAAGTTTAACTTAGATCATTTAGGTTTTAGCCACATGGCATAACTTAAGTGGCTAATTTTTAAATGTCACATGGCCTAACTTGGGTGACCAATGTCAAAATGCCTTGTGGCAGAACTTGGATGGTTGATGTTTAAATGGCATGTGACAAAACTTGGGTGGTCGATGTTGAAATGTCACGTGGTAGAACTTAGATGGCCAATGTCTAAATGTCACATGGTAAAACTTCGATGGCCAATGTCTAAATGTCACGTGGTAGAACTTAGATGGCCAATGTCTATATGCCATGTGACATAACTTGGATGGCCAATGTCTAAATGCCATGAGGCATAACATGGTGGCTAATGTCTAAATGCTAGATGGCATTGGACCAATCAAAATTATGTTTGACCAATCAATCAAGGTTTGACCATAATACCACCACAGAAAACCACCCATAAAACCACTAATTATACACTTGTTGCTTGGGCATTTAAAAAAAACCATTAAAATATTGTTTTGAACCAAACCAAATCACCAATTTAGTGGTTTCCTTATCCCCTAGGGACCAACCACTACCCTAAACCACTAAGCCTACTAGAAATCCACTATAGTGGTCTAACCGCATGTTTTTTATAGTGACTCCATGAGATGTGCATTATATGTATATATATCTATGGAAGTGTGTACATATACATACATACACATACACAATGCACAAACGTGGGGTGTTCTTCAATACCAAGTATATTCAAGATGTAAATAGTCAATATTATTCCAGGTACAAAATTTTAACTTGTATTTGTGTTTGTCATCCCTACTTTTGTGTAAATACACACGTGACAAGGTACAGAGAAGGCAGCACATCGAACCGCTTTCATCATGAAAACTTTTCCCTGGCACATGAAACAAAACTTTTTTTCCTCCTTCATTTCACATTTGAATGTTGGTTTATGTGGCGGGACTTACAAACACAACATGCAGGCCTACTTGGATGAAGTCTTATGCATTGTATACAGGACATGTGAAACTCAAAGTCTAATATATTATAAACAAATATAGTGCATCATTCCTTGCTGAAAAAATCACATGAGAACCACAAGGCCAACATATTATGAACAAATATAGTGCATCATTCCTTTCTCAAAACATCACATTGGAACTACATTGGCAGGGGACAGGTGGGCTGCACTTATCATAACTATCAACCTGTGATTGGATTGTGACCGAACAACAGGTCACCGCACAATGGAGCTATGTTGTTTCTGATCTTGATTTTTGTGACCATCACTGGTTTGGCTGCATTTTACTCTCATTTACTGCAGGAATGCATGGCGGCTACTTGTGGAAAATCGAGGAGACTCATCGCGCGTGAGGAAGACGGCGCCGAATTATGGACGGGGAGGTGCTGCAATTACGATTTTAGGCGGTTGGGGATGCATGGCGGCGAAGGAGCTGGCAATTCAAAGGCTAGGAGGAAAGTTCTGGAGCGGGAGATTTTTGGAATTGCAAG
>Ga0209208_10007333_pt1 | contig 14964 bp, 16 predicted proteins | sample S1TSphfallax_3_FD_187694 | JGI IMG/M metagenome (GOLD analysis project Ga0209208, IMG submission 187694) | Host-associated microbial communities from peat moss isolated from Minnesota, USA - S1T2_Fd - Sphagnum fallax MG (SPAdes) (version 2) | ecosystem: Host-associated > Plants > Peat moss >...
ATATTTGTTCACATAAGTAATCCAAAAGAGTACTGGATCTCTTAAGGTATCTAAAATCACGAGGAGGGAACCAAAGTGAAGGCACTTACATAGCTGAGGTGAAAAGCCATCAACTTGATGAAATAGAGTTTTTGCCTTCACTCAAAACTTGCTCAACCTGTAGGATCTACTCTTTCTCAAGCACAAAATCCTAAAGAATTCTTCCAATCTCTTGAAAAGATTGTCTTTTTATGAAGAGACCTCAACTTAGTACCTCTAGAAGAGAGCCCCATTGAATTAGTCTACACTGGCTGAAATTAACATGCACAATCAATAAAAGGTCTATGGACTTGCCATACACTCAAGTCCTTTGCAACATCTCCACCATTTAAGAAAAACTTAACCTACAATTTTAACAGACTTCCAAGCTACTAGTGTATGACACCAAAACCTTTTAAGGTTCTTCAAAGACACTCCCTGAGGTCTCTACCTGAAAACTGAGATTCAGAGAGGATTTGGTGGTATAGATTCTTCCCTTTATGAGAAGACTGAAGATGTTGACACGCTGCTGCAAAGTATTGCAACCTCAAATACTCAAACCTTGAGGACTTCATTAAAAGTGAGAATATGAACTAAGCTTTTGGTCATAAATTTGGCAAGAAGCTCAAAATGAACTTCAGGTATAAGCCTCAAAAGAAAAACTAATCTTCTTCAAGTGATGTAGACTGCAAAGGGGAGATCAACTTAGATATCAAGCTTCCTCTCTGGTGTCCCTACCCCATTCTTCATTCCCCTCCTCCACATAGTCTTGCTCTTCTTCAGCATATTGATCACCTACAAAATCAGCTTCTTTGCCCTCAACCTCCTCTTGCGTGTCACCTTCTAGAACATCCTCTTCCAAGTATTCCCCATCCTGAATGCCCAAATATCAGGTGTGAATATCACAAGCAAGCCAGTCATACACCTCTGTACAAAGTCCCCAAGAGCAAGTCTATCCACCGAAACATGCAACAACAGATAAGCTGGCATAAGGTAAGAAAACAGAAAGAAAGTTCAACCTCAGGTACAGCATGGCCATTTTCCACAGGACCATCTTCTTGGATGTTCAGTGTTTCAAGCTCTCCCACCAAATCCCCCGTGTCGCTGCCTATATTGTTCAAGTAGAACTTTGCAGGAGGAAAGTGGCCCCTTTTATGCCATACAAACCCCACATATCACTTGAGCTCCCATCTAAAGCAAAACACTTAAGACACTAGAGGGCTTCAAGATCCAAATTGGGATACAAAAGAAAACAATAAAGCCTGTGAGCACAAATGCAATTCAAACAAACTTATTGGTATGAATTATAGAAGACTACTGGAGCTTCTCTGCTACAACAAGTCATTTCTCACCTTGACTCTTTCAGTTTAGATTCTGTTTCCAATGCTGATTCCCAATCTGGAAACAAGTTGGGGTACTCCTGTGGATCAGCCAAGGACTCTGCAGCTGTTTGATTGATCTGCAAACAGTAACAACAAACTCATTCACAGTTCATCTTCCCTTACTTCCCAATATTGAAGAGGACTCAAGGCCAGGGTGATTACCTTTTTCAAGTCATCACGCCAGAGAGTAACAATACTTGAGACCTGACTTGGCAAGTAGGTTCGAGCCATAAATGCAGCCTCTGGTATTCGGTTGCTGCAACAAAAAGTGACCCCCATAAGTCTAGACTTGATGTGTGGAAGGTGTCCTATCTATAAGTGTGCAGGGCATTGGATTTACAATGTACTGCCAGATCAAATAAAAAGAAAAGTCTTCAGTTTATAATACCTGTCTACCAAGAGTTGTATACATGCTTCTAACTCCCCAAGCAAGAAAAGAGAAAGGAATGCCACATTGTTCTTTCCATGCTCTCTGGCTAAAGTAGCAAGTTTGCGCATTCCTTCAACATCTCCAACAGCTGAATGTAGAAGTAGTAAACCACTCAGATCCACTGCATGGCTCAGGCACTCTTCTGCAACATCCAACTGTGCCTCATAGCCAAAAACTTCAGTGAGAAGGCCTTACAAGAGTCAAGTTTAGGAGATGGACAATGAATCTATTGGAAAATTTAAGCAAGTATGTATATACATCAATCTATACAGCCATTTGGTAACACCAACACTTACTAGATTCAGGTTTATTTTCATGGCTTTCATGGCCTGGATATTTACACAAATACTTTATGAACACTTTACCAAACTATTTATGTTCATATTTACACTTCATTACACAAATACTTCAATAAATGGAAGTTGCAAAATCAGAACAGGCAATATAGATTCTGCAGAATAAACAGACAGGAGAGTGAGCTTGTGTTGTCCTACACAGAAATCTTGGGTAGCCCCTTCCACCATTTGGACAATGATGTGATGCAATGAATGTTAAGAGGCACCTAACCAATGTAAAGTGGGTCACGTGAAAATTGGAAATATACTGAAAAGCACCTTGCCAGCAGACATGGCCAGTTCTCCTAGTTGCTTCCACTTTGATTGACTCTGAGCTTCTTCAGCAATAGCCTGCACACCTCCCCACATAGCTTAGTGGATCCCCCGACAACTTCAGTGAAATAACAGACAACTTGGCACGTACAGGTGATTGTCTTCAATATCTGCCAGCACTCTCTAAAAACCACTGTAAACTCAAATCCAGTCCTTTTTTGATAGCAATAACTAAATTGTGTTTCTTCTTCCAGTTGTGACAACCATTATCTGATTACAAATCACACCCATTGGTTGAATTTGAATGAGAAAAATATAGATAGTAACAACACCTTTGCAACTTCAAGTCTGCCAAGCTGCACAGCAAGGTCAAACTTGTAGTCTGGATCTGTGGCAATCTCAAGGGCATCCTCCAGCATGCCTCTTGACTCTAAGAACCGCGCCACACTGCAATCAGCACAGAATCAGACATTCCACTTGTAGGAAGGAAGCTCATTCCCACCTCAACAAACATTGGATAAAAATGCCTTACCTGTTCAGGTGCTCTTTTGGAATTGTGGGCAAAACTTCCTGCGCTCTCTGAAAATCTCCTCGCAAAACAAGAGTCTTGTACTCAATCAAGCTCAGCAGCAGCGTGTAGCTCATCACACTGCAGACATCAGTCACAATCAAGCAGCTCCAGTTCAATTCCCAATCTGAGATTAGCTTAGTCAGATAGAATTCAATTTCTTCTTTAAAAGGGAAAGGAAGACACTTAGTTTGCCAACTAAGCATGATCAATTGACTCTCCGCCCATGGGAATTATTGCCTCCTTTCGGATGGTCACTTTAAAAGTGCTGTAATAGGGGCAATACAGTTGACCAACCCTCTTCAAGATTTGACACTCAAGTACCCATACAGTTTTTTGGCAACAGTTGACCTGCTCATCTATACTATGGCTGGGTTGGCTCTAGTGATAGCATCTAGCATGACCTAGTTTTGAGTTGTGTCCAAAAGCACACGCAAGTCAGCCATGGTTCCAACCACTTTGGCTATTGCCTTGAACCTCAGACACATGAAAAACCTTGTCTGAAGTACTTCAGCTGAATCTAGTTCATGCAAGAGCTTGAACCATGACTTCAAGATAAAAGTTACTCTAGCAGGACTCTGATGTTCACTAGAAAGACGTGAGCAACAATGCCAATCAATGGCATTGAAGAGAAAACTTCAAAATAACACTTTGAAGGTAACCATTGTGTCAGGTCCAGCAAAACCAAATCTAATATGACAAGAAATGAGTGTGGTCATAACCTTATGAATGTCACTCATAAAGTATCAAACCATCTCCTTCATAAAAAATTAGCAGTGACTAGCTGGCATGATTCCCCACTGACTTTATCAGCTCCTGACAGTTGGTGTAGATGGTTATACAATAATCTGCCCGAAGTTTTGGGCAAACAATTATATAAAAATCTGCATCCTCAGTTTCTGTTCCACTTCCAGAAGTGAAGGAAGACTCAGCTGTGTTGGCTAGCACTAAAGAGACATAGCTTGAGCTTCAAAGTAAGTGCACCATAGAAGAAGCCGCAGAAGCAAATAAAACCCAAAACAGAGACTTTGAGAGGACTACTGTAATGTAAATTAGAGTTATAGCTTACTTGAACTCTTTGTCAATCAGGTACACACGACTTTGATTTGCCAGGTACCCAAGCAGATACATTGGACGATCCAAGTGGAACATAGTGGTCACCTACACAGGCAGAGCATGTTGCATCCATTTATTTTCTGGGGTGAGCAGCATTCTCTAAATTTTCACTGAGAGATTAAAGCATCTTACTCCAGATGTACTAACTGAGATTGACAAACAAATTTAGCTAAATTGCAGACAAAAGACAAGGGTATCAGGATTTGAGAATTCTGAACAAGTCAACATCAGCATGCCATTGAACTTATGAGTGAAATGTTAACCCCCTACAATCAGGCTTGCAACACAATTTACCAAATCAGCAAATCTCAAGGTCACTACTGTGAGCTGAGCCTCAGAGTGAAAAGAAGCTGACAGTAGGAAACACAGCCTTGAAAGAACAATCAACCTTTCCTTAGACCACTTTTTCCATCTCCAAAAAATCTCTAATTTTTCAGATATGTACCTCTCCACCAACACAGTAATTGAGGCGCCAAGCTGAGTTGTTGTAGATGAAGCAGTCACCAACCCAAACACCAGTGCGGACATGCTCTGAGATTTCATGCAGAAGTTCGAAGGCATCTTCCACCCCTTGCTCATCCTCTGGCTTGCCACTTTCCAGGTATGCTGCAACTACCTCTCTCTGTAGCTCATATAAAAAGCAGTTCAAGATTCAGCTGTGGAAAATTCCCATCTTTGGGTACAGAGCTAGCTGTGGAAAAGATTGGTCCACATGCTGATTGACCCCACAACAGAAGATACCACACATTGTCCTGAGACTAACTACATCAGAAGGGAAATCAACAAACAAACATGTGCTCACCCAGATTGTGAGACACATCAGTAATCAGCTTGATATCAACACTACAGCCAACCATCATATTACAAATAACTTTCCCCATCTTCAACTCTAATATAAACCAAAAGCAACTGCACGGATAAAGTGGTATCCTCACTTTGTACTTGAGGATGTAGAATGAATTGTCACTGGAAATGGCAACCAAATCTCCACTATCTGACCAGTAAATGTTCTGCAACACACAGGATAATGCACTACAAAAGTTTAGACAAGCAATCACACACAATTCCATAAAGATGAACACACATGAGACTGGATACAGACCAGAATAGTTGAAAATATGGGTCCCTAGCATTCAAACACTGTGGTACATACAGAGGTAATAGAGTGCAGGGAGAGTCACAATGACATGCAGCCTATATAGCACATAAAGCTCCTACCTTGGCAACAACATCAATTCTCCGGATAACACGACACTCTACCCAGTCGTAGAAACAGATAAATTCACTGGAGCGAACAGCAAGCAGAGCTCCACCATAAATACCGTCAGCTGAAATATTTGGTCGAATGCTTTTCCTTTCCTGCACAGAAGACAACAGTGAACAAAATGCACATCCCTAGAAAGATAGTAGGCTCTGTCCATCTGCAGGGGCAGTAAATCAGCACCCTTCCATTTTCTGACACTCAAATGCACAACCAACTCTCCAAGCATAGATCACGAGGCAATCGCAAGCTCGATGATGATAATAGAAGGTTCCAGGCATGTGATCCTACCTGAAAGGTCTTGTTGAAGATCTTGATTTTGGATGTACTCTCCCTCACAGCATATTCACCATCCGTTGACCAAGCAAATTCAAGTGCAGAGCCAAATGAACGATTTCTCCATGCAAGTGCAGTGTAGATAATGTACTCTCCATCTCCACAAACAACAACAAATCTGCCATTTGGATTGTGTTTCAAGCTCTGCATCCCAAACCACATTGCAGCTCAGATAGTGTTCAATGTTTTCCAGCAGTGGACTACTTAAGAAATGCCAAAAATATAGCCAAGGGAAGATCACCTGAGGGTAAAGATCACAACTTCCAAGCTCTTTGACAGCCAATTGCAACCGTTCCCCATCAGTCACCTGCAATTCACAATGTTGATTATTGGACAAGCAAGTAAATGAATAAGGCCAAGAGCATCAACAATCAGGTCTTTACAGTAGATATATCCAATGCTGATGAACCCAGGCCTATGTTCATTCAAGACAAACCAGGTATCATGGTCCTTGTATAATACCGCAGAATCTGCAGCCACTGCTTTAACATTCACAGTCTGAATCTCATTGTGCTTTGCCCAGATAATCTTGCCACTGCCGTCCATACTTGCAACAGGCTCTTCCCTTCCGATCTTGATCATGATGGTTCCTTCATCATATCCAATTGCAACTCTATCCCAATAAACATATACATGGTATTATCAGAACTGTGAACTGATCTGGTGTAGAGGACACAAAGATAGGATCCAAGGAGTTATTTGAGACAATATTCCTAAAGACATACAGAAATTGAATGCACAGGTAAAGTTACAGTGAAAATGACACGAACTTGCCTGTTTGAGCCCTTAATGTAACCAATGGTCCAGACTCGCTCAAGTCCATAGTTCAATGTATTCTCCAGCCTACAACAATACTCAACAGTTTATTACAGTTCAAGAATCTCCTGGACAATGTTAGCCAGTCATAGCAGACCTACACATATGTGAACTTTGCAATCTTGACTGAACTCGAGAACTAACCTCAACACAATGAGCTGAAGGAAGAAAACTGAAAAGCAGAAATTGGGGACAGTAAATAAAAACACAAGAAATTGAGACTGGACTATGAACACCAGGTTCAGGTCTCACCTGTATGTTGTAGCATGCCAGATGCGAACTGACCCATCTTCTGATCCTGTCAGAATAATAGGAAGTTCTGGGTGGAAACAGACAGCTGACACATTGTGTGTATGACCTTCAAGTGTCTGTACGCAGCTCTTAGTCTGATAGTCCCAAACCTGTCCACCAATAATCCAGATAAAAGGAGATATGCCTCAGAATTTTCTGATATATAGCACCAATGCATAAAGCCCAGAATCTCCCTTGCCCTTACATTTGCATCATCACCATTGCATGCTCCAAGCAGGCTTTAAGTTACAAACCTTGGCTGTTTGATCATCAGATCCAGTGATTAGGTGTGGTCTATCACCACCATTAAAGTACTCCACACAGTTAACTCCTTTCTGATGAGCTTCTAGAGTGAAGTTGGGTTCTGGTGAACCCAAGTTCCAGATCTGCACCACACATGATCCAATAATCCTTAGCTTCACACTCAAAAAGGTCACTAAGTGGCAGGGAGGGTCCTGGCACAAGACTAGCACACTCATACGGATACAGTATTGGCCTACAGCTCCTCCATATTAAGGACCACACTAGGCACAATTCTGCGGCAAAACCAGTACCTTGACTGTGCGGTCCAGTGAAGCACTGGCAAAGGTGTTGTTATCCTTTGGGTTGAAAGTCACTTGCATAACATAATGGGAGTGCCCTTCAAAGATTTGAGTGCAAGTCCAGCCTTTGTCCCAATCCCAGAGCTTTATAAGCATGTCATCTGATGAGGAAAGCACATATGGAAGTGTAGGGTGAACTGATACACAACGGATATAATCTGTGTGAGCCTCAAACTGCTTCACTTTGTCCATTGTGTTGTAATTGTACACCCGGATGAACATGTCATCTGAACCGGCCACAACCCACTGCTTGCGAGATATGAACTTTGCCGATCGCACTGGAAATTGAAACAATCAGCAAAAGTGAGTCCAGAAGACAAGCATCCATCATTATGCACCTGAATTTCTGAATTCTGAAGATTCGTCCAAGGCTATCAAACTGTGGCTCACAATCTGACCACAAAGCATCTGACTGAGAATGTAACCACAACCAATTAAAAGCAGAGAAAACTACCAAGAGCACGGATGACTTAAATGCTACATAGAAACCTAGATGGAAAGATCAAACAAAAAAGCTTACCTGGGAGTTCTGTGACTTCAAAGGACTTCACAAGGGTCTGGACAAAAAACAGGAAAAAAACTTAGGACAAAGACACAGGGTGAAAATAACTAGTGTGTGTAGACAACAGGCTGATACTTGTAACACCCAGAACCATTCAGCACACTGCTTTCGAATCAAATTTTGAAGTAATTCTCAGCATACATTAGGGCACACCCTGACCAGCATGGGCAATAGACTGCCTTCTTCCTAACATGATGGTAGGTTTTAGTGCTTTCCCCATAAAGAACAGATTCATCACCATGTCCTCAAAATTCTGATCATACTTTCAAAAATGACACATCTACAGCAACATGCAATAGGAAAGACATTATCTTTGACACTACATTTTAAAGGGCAGGACCCATACACAGACACATCATGTCCAACCTGGAACATTAAAGCTCAAACACTGCTGCTGCTGCCTTCATGCACTTGAAGTGCTGTATGACTTAGTAGTAGAGAAGGATAAATGGCAGACTTTGAAGAACTTGAAGCAAGAAAACATATCAGGCACACCAAGTCTATGAATTGACACCAAGCATGCCCAAAAGACAAAAAGGTCAATGACTTAGTACTTGCTTGTATCAGAAGTTACAGCTATGCTCTTTGGTTCCTTCTGGAATTTGCTCAAAAACAACAGTAAACCACCACAATGCAGCTCACTCCCTTGTCACCATACAGTGATACATGTGCAGATGTCTCAGAAGGACACTTACCTGGTTTTGATGGTTCCAGATGCAGACAGTGCCTGTGTACAGTGTAGACAGTATCCTGTGCAGAAAGTTGAGGGTGGCATTAGCATGGAGTTTTTCTTTTCTTGCCATTGTGGATATTTTGGTGGGTGTTGCATGCCTATGCATGAACAACATCGAGGTGCTTCTAAACCATGTAAGTAGTGTTACATTAGCTGACCTAAAAAGTTACTCTCTTTGTTGACATCTGGAGACATGGCTGATACAAAGACAAACATCTGCTAGATACCAAAACAAGCAGCCAAATTTCCTGGCCTCCCTTTGCTCAGTGGCTATAGAGATCCGATGATTACCATGGCTCGGTGGGATGCAGATCCACACATTTCACCCGATCAGATCGTTGGGCAAGCTTGCGCTGTTAAATGTAGCCAAAAAAGGGGGTTAAAGAGAAAGACAAACGGGACAAATTTGTCTTTTGAAGGAAACAATAAATCGAGAGCTTGAGAAGAAAATGAGTCGAAAGTTATAATTACTATAGGGTTTGGCACCACAGAGACTGAGCTCAAACGTACCTTGATCTCGAGGCGGAGAGGCTGCATCATCACAAAACCAGCCGAATCAAAGTCAAATCACATCAAAGGCAGAAAGAAAACAAAACAAAAAAAAACATATTCTGGTGCAGCAACTCAAAAACTCAAATCCAACACATGAAAAAGCCTGAAAGGAAACCCGAACGATGAATGTCACAAGGTATTCTCTCTCTCTCACTCTAGTTCCTTCATAAAACCTGAAAATAGGTACCGTCCTCAACCCTATGTCGAAGCCAAGAGGAAGAAAACAAATGAGGAAACCACATTCAAATCAAAGAGCAACCCAATAACAATGAGCAGCAGACGATCACTCTTCGTCTTCCACAAGCTTACCATGATGCTCGATCCGTGACAATGCAAGAGAAACAGATCTCAACAAACGCTGCTTCCCCAGCAAGAAAGCTCGAACACACTGCTCGTGTGTGTTGCTGCTTCTACTGCTCGTCCTCTCTTGCCTTGTCTTGCATGAACGATACAACTTTTCATCCACGGACCATGATTTTCTGTCCACGAACTTAACGCTATTCTCGATGATGACTACGATTTTCAGTTTCCTGTCTGCATTTTTTCATCTGTGAATCGCCATATTGAGACCGGTAATGCAAAGCGTATCGATGAACGTTGCAATTTCATTATTCATCCGTTTAGGGCATGTGGAGGGGGGCTGGGGGCAGAAGGATGGCACGATGCTGTGTTTGTTTGTTTGTTTCTCTCCCTTGCTTGCGCGCTACGAACGCTCTTTGTTTCTCCAATCCCTTCGCATCGCTTGTTTTCTTGGTAAGATTTCGCTCCTGAGCCGCTCAAGTTTCGGTTGCTGGAGCTTTACCTGTAAGTCCCTTGCAAAATTTGTCTTTTTTGGACCTTTTTCTTAGGTATTATCGTTCAGTTTTGTTCGTGTTTGCACCTGCTGTTTGCTTCTTCTTTTTTTTGTTTTGTTTTGTATATATTCTGTTTCGTGGTCTGTGCTGCTGTTATCTGTCTCACATGCCCCTTAATAATGGATATAACATCTGTTTCTATTTGTTCGGGCTTTCTACTGTCGCTGTTGGTCAGGGTTTTTTTTCCCCCCTCTTCGTTGTTTCTGCAACTGCTGTTTGGTTCTGCGTTTTGTATTCTATGGGAAAGATTTGTTTCGAATTGTAGATGCGATGGCCTTGTCTCGGCAGTTGGGTTTGGAAAATTTTGCTTCCTTGATTGATTTTTTTGTGGATTTTGGTGCTTCAGTCTTTGAGCATGAACCCCGGATCTGTGCTTGTTCCTGAAAAGAGCTTTATCAAATAGGCTGCTTAAGCATTTGTTGGATCCTTGCCGTCCAGTATTAAGAGCCGTGGTCATTTTTGCTTAGACTGTGGCTCAACGAGGGGTTTTAGTTATGCCCTGTGTCTCACCTTCTTTGGTTCTTGGCATTAGAAGATGTAAGTAATGGATTTTTCAAGCAGTTGTCTGGTTTTGATCTCTGGCAGATGGTCTGCCATGATGTCTTTGTGCAGAATTTTTTGACACTGGACAAGTGCTGATCTTGCAGGTTTTGAGGCTGAATTCTATCTGCTTGGACATTTAACAATCAGTTTGAAAAATGTCAACTGTTTTCAGTGGAGATGAGATTGCTCCTTTCTTTGGCTTCATTGGAGCTGCAGCTGCTCTTGTCTTCTCCTGTATGAATCTTTCTCAGACCCCTATCATGCACAGACTTGGTTGTGTATGTGTTCTATCTTGGTGCTAGTAGTGATTATGAGATTAGCTCAGTATGACCTTTTCTTTTTTATCCAGCAGCACATGTTGTAAAAGCATTAGTTTGATCTGCTTTCCCTCCAGTATCCAGTGCTCAGTGTCTTTCCTTGTCAATGATGACTGTCTGTCTAATCAAAGAGACAGAAATACCCACCAAGAACTTTGCTTTTCTTCAGTGGTGAATGATCTGTTATTAGTGCACAAACCACTTTTTTGTAGCTTAAAAGGGCCCAAATACCAGGTAGTACATTTGGGTCTTTGATTTGCTCATGCATTTTTTTTGTCTCATAATGGAACATTACCGACACAAGTTGATGAAAGAAAAGAATTGGTGAGTTCTTTTTCATTCCAATCTGGAGCCAGGTGTTGTAGCCTTCCAGCTTTGGGTTAAAAACAAGCACATGATGTGTAACCAGTTACTGTGACCTGAGCTATCCCCCTTTTTTCTTGCTTACTGTAATTATTGTGAACTGAACCCGAATGTTGTGTTAGCTTCAAAGTGTTACTTTGGAAACTTCTATGCAGTCTTGTGGATATGAATTGGACCCAGATGTTGCATAACACTTGTATCGTAATAGTGACCAAGTTTGGTGTAGTAAATACATGAGTTATGAATAGAATTTTTTGACATGTTAATCTGTGCATTTCTGTTTTATGCATGGAATGTATCTGATGGGGATGACAACCATTTTTTGCATCTTCTCAGGCATGGGAGCAGCTTATGGGACAGCTAAGAGTGGAGTAGGAGTGGCCTCCATGGGTGTGATGCGGCCAGAATTTGTGATGAAGTCAATTGTGCCTGTGGTCATGGCAGGAGTGTTGGGTATTTATGGTCTCATTATTGCCGTGATTATCAGTACTGGAATCAACCCAAAATCAAAGCCCTACTATGTGTTTGATGGCTATGCACATCTTTCATCAGGCTTGTCTTGTGGTTTGGCTGGTCTCTCAGCTGGCATGGCTATTGGCATTGTTGGGGATGCTGGTGTCAGGTTTGTGTCCCTTCCTGTAGACATTGTCTGTTTCTTGGATATTGTGAAGAGCTTTTGGCCATGGATGAGCAGTTCACTGTAGAGGGTTTTTATCATGCTTATACAGGCCAGGCCATCATGTCCATACAACAGGGTTGACAGCTGTCTAAGTTTGTACAAGTTTAGCTGATTTTTATTTGTGTTTGTCATTGCGCAGAGCAAATGCACAGCAACCAAAACTGTTTGTTGGTATGATCCTCATCCTCATCTTTGCGGAGGCGCTTGCTTTGTATGGGCTTATTGTCGGAATCATCTTGTCATCTCGTGCTGGCCAATCACGAGCAGATTAGCAAACCTACATTTGCACAATCAGCTGTACTTCAGGCAGTTTTGTCTTCTAGTACGAAAGTGGATGTCTATTTTGGTCCTGTAGACAGGCCTCTCAATTGGCTTGTGCCTTGGACAGTGTTTCATAATATTATTGTATCAAGCTGAGTTCTTGAATGTCCATGTAACACAAATTGTGGCAACACTGGAATTGTTTCACATACCAAACTGAGCTCTGCAATCCTACCTCATCATGTCATTACCTTCCTGGATTTCAGGTTCTTTGTGTATACCTCCTGGTTTCAGCTCTCTTCTTTGTAATGCATTGCCACTACTGCACTTTCAACAGATGCTTCTTGCAGAAAAAGTTCGAAGAGTGGAGATTTGTATCCAGGATTTCCATGTTGAGAGTCCAAATATCTCAATGTAAAGAACTGTTACTGTTACTTAACTGTTGCTGCAGGAGGATTTGAAACTCTCAATCATGAGCTAGACTTGAATCTCTCTCTTGTAAGTTGCATGGTGCAGAGATCTGCAAGTTAGAGCCCCATCTACTGCAAGTGCAGATCTGCAAGGCTTACACTTGGCCCGCTGGAATTATTGATTGTGCAGTTTCCGGAATCTGAACACAAACAGTGTCAGTGGCAGCATCAGCATCAGCAGATGGATAAGAAGATTTGTACATTTCTTCCTGAAAGTTCATTGTGGTTGCATACAACCTGGGAATACATTGTATTACTGCTTGCATGTGGGGTTTTGTGTGCAGCTTATTACCAGAGGGACAGAGCAGCAATACTCTTTTTAGTCGCATCTTGGAGCATTTATAATGCATTGAATCTCCTCCATCATAAGTTGAACATGTTAAGAACAAGCTTTGCCACAACACAATCCAATTTTTTCACATCGTTCCATATTTGCCTATCGTCCTCATGTTTCTCAAACTAACAGTTCAAACTTCACATAAATAAGCAAATTAATGACTAATCCTCTAAGGTAAAAAGCAAGGTGCATAGTCCATTAGATACTTTTATTTCAAAAACCACATTTCAATTTTTTTTTATAAAACAATTCAGCAAATTAGTGTTTGAAACAAGAAGCGTTGACATTTAATGGGTGCAACATTTACAATTTGTTTGTCAACAAATTGTAAAATAATTTGTCATGGAAATAAATTTTCAACAATGTGAATGATAATTTTGTTCACCCACAACCTCATCAAACATCCAATGGTGTTTAATAACATCAACAACCATCAAAGACCAATTGTTGCATCATCAAACATGGAATCCTAGGTGATTCAACAACATTAACAACCAATTTTTGCACCAAATGATCAAAGAAGAGAAATGATGTTTAATTGTCAAAAAAAAACATAAATCTAATATAAAATGCTTTTGAAAATTGTATTTCCACCTTATGTTTTCAAGAAGAAAACATTAAACCTAAAACATCTATAAAACCCTGATAGAATAAATAAACAAATGTAATGATTCATCATCCAATTTTGAATTAAATTGTAAATAAACCTTGCACCTTAAACAAAGATTGTGATCCATTCCTATAAATCAATTGCAAACAAAAGAATAAATTTGAAAGGAGAAAAATAAATTGTGATTTTATGATTTAATGACATTTAAACTAATTTAGTGGTTGTCACAAAATCAACAATTTTAGTAACACATCTTACACAAATAAAGAGAAAAAATGTATAATAAATTAATTGAAATGCAAAAAATTGTGCAAGGAGAAATAACAAAAAAAATTATACTCTAAACTTTCATCAAAGAACATGGAAATGCACAATGAAGGCATTGATAAACGAATGTGTTAATCAATAAAAAATGGAAATAAAAAGGTGTGTTAGAAATTTAAAAAAATTGTTGTGAAAAACTTTGAGAATTTTTGAGACATTTTGACATATTCAATATTTTGATTTTTTTTTGAATGTATTATTCAAAAAGTCACAACTTGAACTAACATAAAAAAATTCAACCTTAAATCCATTATTTCATAATCCCATTATAAAGTGAACATGAATGTATTTTTGGAAAATAAACATGAAATTAGATGCTTATATATATATTTTTTTTTATGTCCAAAAATTTGTTATGAATATAAAGGTTATAAAATTGATGGTGAGGATTTATAGTTATAGTATTTATAAATGGTTTATATAACTATATTGAAGTTGCACACAATTCCACAAGGACAAGAGATGATATCAAACAAGTTGATTTTTAATAAAAGTGGAAATAATGGCCCAATAAGTTTACATAAAATTAAATCAATTGTAAACACATTATATGATACTAGTGGGTGCCCATGACCTTTGGCCATTGTGAAGTCCCCCGATTTTTTTAAACTTGGTTCATGTTTTAGTATTTTTTAAGAACTTTTAACTTTTTATTTTTTTATTTTTATGTGTTTATTATTATTATTATTATTTTGTATAATAAAAATATTATTTTTTTCACTTATATATATATATATATTTGGATGCAAGTTTGAAGTTTGGAGAAAGAAGACACACCTCATTTTTTTTCAAGTAGGGTTTTTCTTCAATATTTATAAGTTTTATTTTTTCTTATTTTTTACTCTTTATTTGGTTTCTTCATTTTTGGAATTTTTTTTTCTTTTAAATTATTTCACTGTATTTCCTTTTCCTTGTTTCATTTGTTTCCATT
>Ga0209208_10007334_pt1 | contig 14963 bp, 10 predicted proteins | sample S1TSphfallax_3_FD_187694 | JGI IMG/M metagenome (GOLD analysis project Ga0209208, IMG submission 187694) | Host-associated microbial communities from peat moss isolated from Minnesota, USA - S1T2_Fd - Sphagnum fallax MG (SPAdes) (version 2) | ecosystem: Host-associated > Plants > Peat moss >...
TTCATTTTCTCTCAAGATGCAAGACACATGACAAAACTATGTCATGGTTCTTGCTATGAGGATTGCACCCACTTACACTGATGTGGAGACACATGACAAAACTATGTCATGGTTCTTGAGGTGAGGATTGCACCCAATTACACTGAAGTGGAGGAGAGTTTTCGCACTTACACCTACTCTAAATGAGTTTCAAATTTTCATTTACACATAACAAAAGAGTCTTTCAAAACCCATATACACCACTGACCCTGGTGTGATCATCCACATGAATCTTGGCACTAAGAATGCTTGCGATGTTCACATTGCCATATGATATAATAATTACTGTGTTACTTACATGATCAATGGGTGCAGTGCTCGTATAATGGAAGTAATTGTGAACAGCAACCATTGATTTGCTGCCTAGCAATCGACTCTCCAATTTGTTCTCAACTTTGTTGCATACAATATTTGGCCTCCATGTTGCTTCGCACTAGTAGTGACAATGATTAAATTATTTTTTTGTGACATAACAATTTTGTTGTAATTAATTTTTTCTTTTCAAAAGATAGAAATTTATAAATTTCACTATATGTCATTTTTTTTCATTAATATTTTTTTTTATTCTTGTCAAGGAAAGTCTGATTCACTAAATAAGTTCACAACAAAATACAAATAAACCAAATAAAAAAGAAAAAACATTGAAAGGGCATAAGAAAAACAATAAGATACAAACAAACAAAAACATTGAAAGGGTGCAAGATAACCAATAAGAAATGATTTAAAAATGAAATTTGATCTATAACAAATTATAATCCAGAATGGCTTTAGAATTGTCACTGTGAAGTGACGATCACAAAAATCCCATCCTACATAAACCAGTTCCAAAAAAACATTGTTATTGGAATTATGTTAACTATTGTTCCTCAAGTTCTAATCTTGTATGAGATCATTACGATTCAAATATCTATCTAGATCAAGTTTCTAGGCTTAATTTTGATTTGCTAAAGCTTCCGAGTCTGCCTAAGTTCCGAGGTGTAATATATAACATTCAGGTGACATGTCACAATGATTATTGGTTGCTCCCCAAAAACCATATGTCATGGTTACTTGGTCATTGTCCAGCTCCAATCATGAAAACCTCAGGGAGATGAGCAAAAAGCTCAGTCTCATTCTCCTTGGCCTGACAAGAATTTGTGTCAGTTTTGGGCACTGGTTGATTTCAGAACTAAGTCACTGACAGCACCAATTTGATCTGCACCTGATCCTTGGTCACTTCATTTCAGCCAAGGTGATTAACCAGCAAGGTCCTACACTGGTGCCTTCACCTTCACCTTGAGTAAGGTCTTTTTAGGTGAAGCTGAAGCTAATAGTTACAGGAGGATTTAGTGTTAAATTTGGATTCAGAGACCCTGATTTAGTCTGGGGATGGGGAAATCTTTAGTGTTTAGAAGCAACCCAAAAAAAAGTTACATGGTAGAATGGTACTAGTGTAGGTACTGGTTCACCCCAAGGCATTCATTTCTGTTGCCAAACTCATGAACTGGAACCCTTGGTTCAGTTTGGGTCTGTACATAGGCCTGCCTGTTTTCAAGTGTCATTTACAAGAAAATTACAAATATTGTTATATAACTTAATCTGTCTGCTAAAGGAAGGTAGTTTGTTTGTTTTGTTTGTCACATTGAGATCTCTCTTGAGACATGTTGCCTTGAGCCACGTTGCCCCTCGTTATGCATCACCATGCACCGTGCACTCTCGGTATCATTGAAAAGCTCCATGCACTATGCACTTGGTATCATTGAAAAGCTCTTGAGACGTAAGGGGTGCAACCAGGTAGTTTCATATTGCTTACACTTTCATCCAAGAGTCATAGAATATTGAACAATTTTATCATTATAATAACTTCAATAAAATCAGAACTAAATAAATATTTTTAAAGCTAAATTTTTTGGAGTGCACATTTTTGAGAAATTGTTGGAAATTGCTCAATGAGTAGTAGGATGTTAATGGGCCGGACTTTAATTTCATAAATTTTCAACCTACTTAGGTGCATGGAAGAGATATTTGAATTTTGAGGAGACTTCTATTTATCATTCATGGAAATGCAACTAAATTACAAAACTTGGTTTTGGAACGAGAAATTAGTAGGGTAACGAGTTCACACTAGGTCTAATAAACTTCGCCCACACCTGCCCACAAGTCTAGTTAGTATGTTGGTAGTATGTTCCAAACTTGCAGACGTTTGTTTTTGCTCCTTTCTCAAGCTTTTTGCCTTAAAAGGATCTAGAATTGCAAAATTAGCTAACGTTCATGAACGGCAATTGCACTAGTGGTCACTGGAGCTCAAGGTCTGCTGCATGCGTCTTGTGAACATGCTTCTTCTTCTTCTTCTGCTTCTCCCCACTCCTCAGCCTAGTCTACGACATCTCCTTCCTTGCAGCCTGCCTTTCTTCTTCTGAAGAAGTTTCAGTGTTTTTCTTGGGACATTTTACAAACCAAATTATGAGTAGCTAGGAGCTGCAGCAGGTACATATAAAATTATGTAGAAATCATCTTGGGGGTTGGGGGAGCTAGACTTGTATGCTGCAGGAGGTCCATGAGGTACTTCTTCTATGTTCCATGCAGGGGTCGCAACATAGAGCACTTCTTCTTCTATGGGGTCGCAACTTCTATGCAGCAGAAGCTAGACTACAACATGACCTCGGCCCTGGAATCAATCGCAGCTTAATAGCTAGTGTGTCATGTCCTGCTGCATGCTCCTCCAGCCGCAACTGTGGTGATTGCTCCTGTGCTATTTGCAGTAGCAATATTTTACGCCTGCTGAAAGGCTGGAGCGGGTCATATTCAAGCTTGAGTGAGCTCGGCTAATGGTTGATCAGTTCTCTGATCTGTTGTCTCAGATCTTTTAACTTTGTTCGCAAACTGGTCACGGCACGGTATGTATTGCGGTAGTTACATGAAAAGAATCTAGCTTGTGCAGACTTAACCTAGACTGTTGCTGAACTCTTGGAGGCCAGTGGGGTGGACGGACGTTACACTTGAGTCATGATCTGGACACTCTTCCAGCTGCAGTTCAACTGCGAGTCCTGCAAGTGTTGCAGACGTGACGTTGGGTCCGAAACTTTGTTCTTATATTAGTTTGATTGCAGCAAACAGTAGAACTCTAATTCGTGGATTAGTCCAATTGCGCGACATAGGTAGCCAGCCGATCGAGCTAATGGGTAGCAGCTAATTCCCGCGCGGTCGATCGACTTGTGAAATCCTTGCAGCTCCTGCCAGTAGGTGATCAGTGAATTTTGTTTTTTTCTTTTTTGATGTCAACTCTCGCAGAAACTACTGCAACCGTGACGTCCGGCTCTGCTCATGGATACTACAACGTAGGTTTCAACCGGCAGACTAGACGTCATAGCTAGCTAGCTTTTCATCGATCCGAGCCAAGCGCTGCATGGGTTTCGGACTCATCAGCTTTTGCTGTGATCTAACTATTCTGCAACTATTTCTCTCCTCTCTTTGCACCCGTTTCATAACAGCTTGCGTCGATGTATGTTCCGGCGTGAGCTCACTAGATCAATCCAAGTTTCGCCCCAAGGCTAGCTAGCTAGCTGTGTGAGAACCTTGACCATAGTCCTCCAGCTGCTTCCAGTCAAGATTCACTAACTTTAAAGGTCTGGGATCCATCGTCAAACAAGCACGACGACGCAATAACTGCAGATTTAGGCGAAACGCTGAATAATATGTTGCAGCAAGCATGTTACATGTAATCGTTGATCAGCTTCTGCTGTGGTAAGTACTCTCATGAAGACATCTATGAAGGGATCTGTGCAGCTATGTGCAGCGATCGAAGAGGTGCAGCCCGGAAAGATTTAACAGAGGAAAGATCAACTAGGGATCCCCAGCAGGCTGTCTACGAAACCCATGCCCAAGTTTGACCTGCAGGGATAGAATTCTATCATGCGGAGCAAATGTCGAAGTCATGTAGATCTGTATAAGAAACCAGCAGGAGGAACACTCTCGGATGAGGACTAGACAGGCGGCGGCGAAGGCCCGCGGCCCGCGGCCCGATCTCGGGAGAACTGCATGAACTCATCTAAAAAGGTGTCGAGCAATCAGATCTTCCACCACATCAAGGCAAGCTTCAAGAATATGTCATGATCATTGACGTGCATCGACGTTCAATGTCTTGAATGAGATTCAAGCATTGCAGTACAATACGCCAGCTGCAGTATGATGGTCATCATCGTGCTACTGGAATCTTCTTCGCTGTTCGACAGAAGCTGCTGCAAGCAGGGACTGATCATCTACTTCATAACATTCATGGCGCGCGCATGCTGCATATATTAACAATATATCTGCTGCAACGTCGTCTGTGCTCGCGCGCGGAGTCTCGACGAGGTTTGATAAAATAGTTAGCTGTACAACAAGTCTTTTTGGGGTTTGCCGCCTGGAGGTGCAAATATTGTTGCCTAAACGTCATGGACAGAGACCTGTTACGCGACGACGAAACTATTCACCAATCGAAGAAGTCGCGACTCGCTAGAGATCCCAGCTGCTGCAACTCTAGCAGGTGCAGCGCCGGATCAAACCCTGCTCCTTCTCGAACCAAAAGACCCATCAATCCTTGACGAACCGAGCTGCATCCTCTGACGGTTCCTTGTCTATAATATCAAGGATCACTCGGGCTTTCAGCTTTCGAGCTAGCTAGAGGCGGAATACCGCACGGTGAACACATGAGGCCCCGAGATCAAAGGCCATCAGCTCCAGCATATCCGACTCATGGTACTAGTCAAGCTGCTGTTGATGAGGGCGGCGTAGAGACTGGTAGAATTGAGGAATTAAGACTAATATCTGCAAGTCCAGCGATTGGTGTGGCAACAGCTGCTGCTAGTTATAGGGATATTGATGAGGAGCTGCCGTCCAGCAGCGGTCACTGGGCGCCGAATTTGTTGCTGGAATGCGCGATGGCGGTTGCAGCAAACGACACCTCGCAAGCTCAAAAGCTGATGTCGGTTTTGAACGAGTTGGCTTCCCCTTACGGCGACTGCGACCAAAGACTGGCGTCCTACTTTCTGCAAGCTCTCTTTTGTAAAATCACGAACACAGGCCTCCGGTGCTATCGCATCCTCTTAGCTGCCGCCGAGAAATCTTACACCTTCGAGTCCGTGCGCAAAATGATCCTCGAGTTTCAGGTAATGGGATGCAGCAGAGGAGTAATTTACTGCTGCTGCATGCACAGTCTCTCTCAGAGTGAGCTCGCACATTGTCGACATGTATGCAAAAGATAGAGTTGCTGTATGCGATGTCGAGGTCTGCAACATGGGATTTAGGCTTTTTTCTGTGGATTGATCAGCAGGAAGCAAGTCCCTGGACCACATTCGGGCATGTAGCTTGCAACGGAGCGATCCTGGAAGCGTTTGAAGGAGAGATGAAGGTACATGTAGTGGACATCAGCAGCACATTTTGCACACAATGGCCAACGCTGCTAGAAGCGCTTGCAACACGTTCCGAGGGTTCACCCAACCTCCGTCTCTCGGCCATCGTCATCTCCCCGGAAGCAGAACCCGCCGCCATGCACGTAATGCAGCAGATTATGACGAGGCTAGACAGATTCGCGCGTCTCATGGGTGTTCCGTTCGAGTATTCTCTCACTCAACTACCACAGCTAGAGCAGCTGGAATTTGCACAGGGATCAGCACTGGAACTTCGAGAAGATGAAGCTCTTGCCATCAACTGCATCCACACACTAAACCAGGTCATGCCTGCAGCTGCTACAGCTGAAGACGTGATCACTAGTGCTGCAGCTCGTGTTCTCACAGCAGCTGCCGGGGACAACAATGCTGCAGCAGCCGCAGCCCATCAGTACGGCAGCAGTTCCCGAGATCAGATTCTGTACACTTTCAGAAATGCCAATCCCAAGGTAGTACCATTTTTCTGGGACCTCTTGCAAATATTTTTCTCATGACCCACGCATGAGAACGAATTTTTTTTTTCCGCGGGAGACATGCGCAGATTCAGCTGCAATTCCATTCCAATTGTTTGTGTTGCTGCAGATTGTGACGATTGTGGAGGACGAGATGGAGCTGGTCTCGGCGGACTTCATGACGTGCTTCAGTGAGGCGCTCCGCTTCTACTGGCTTTTGTTCCAGTCGCTGGACGAGAGCTTCCCGCGTGCCAGCAACGAGCGACTGATGCTGGAACGTGCGCACGCACGCAACATCGTGAACCTGCTGGCGTGCGAGGCAGCAGACAGGCGCCGCTGGCCGCAGCAAGGCGTGGATTGGGCGCGCCGTCTCTCCGCCGCGAGCTTCGTGCATTCCGCGTTCAGCGACGACGTCGTGGGCGACGTGCGTGCGCTTCTCACACGGTAAGTACGTACGTTCTCCACACGTTCCCTTCTCAGAACACGCACATCATACAAACCACTCAATGGCCGGTTATCTGTTTTCCGCCACCCTAAAACCTCCGGGTCCGGTTCTTTAAACAAATTTGGTAGAGGGGGTGAGGGTCTCTCTTGCAGGATTTGAAGCTCTTATCATGTTGCTGGCAGGATGAGTGCAGGCTGCTGAAGGCCTAATCCAGTGCTGTGCAGTTATTTGAATTTATAAAGAATTATAAATTCAATTTGAAACCCTGCCAAACTTTATAAAAAGAAATTTTTATAGGTTTCAGGTTTAGGGTTAAAGTGTGGTCCAAAACAAAATAAACACCTATTTTCATAATATAGATTTTTATCCGTATTGTACGAATATATTTTTCACAACTTGGGTATATGGTACTGATATCAATATGGATATTGAAGAACCTATCAGTTGGGTATGACTTGAGGCAATACCAGCATTATATCTAATACCAATCTGGTATGGGACCTCAGATAATACCGAATATATACTCTCTAAAATCATACTAATAACAAACTAAAAATGATTCTCATGATTCTTAATGAAATCAAAGAACCTCTGGTTTTGGTTTTCTTTTTGTAATTTGGTGATCAAAGAATAGGAGGTTCCGCCTTTTTTTTCAATATTCTCAGAATCAAAAACCTCCGGGTTTGGATGTTTCCAAAAAGCCTGGTTTACATGAAATTACTGGCAAAGAACCAACAGTTCTATAGAAGGTTATTTGAACCAGTTCTCCGATTTTTTGAAATTTTCCAGTCAAATATCATAACCGATTCTCAGATTTTTGAGAATGGTGGTTATGTATTGGAACCAGGCATTTGGTTTCTAGAATCACAGTTATCTGATCAGATATAAGTAAGGTTCTCAGGGTGATTCCAACAAACCTCAGAATATCTGATCCAGAGAGACCCTGGAACTTTACCTATAAATTGGACCTGAACTTGCCAAAATCCGAGAGCCTACCAACACTTTGGGTGTTTTTAGTAAACGTCAATGTAGTCAATGATCTACTGACCATTATAAATGAGTTACTCTCTAACCATGATACCAAAAAGACACCAACACACATACCATTTCAATGAATAAAGACCAATTATAATAATTTGAAAAGGATGGTACTCCAAACAAACTACTTCTTTTAGTCCAAAACTATTCCTGATTTCTCATGAATTTGCAACCCTCCAATTATATTTGGAAGAATTGCACAATTAACAGTAAAGAAAAATGCATGTTTTGGCACAATTACCTTACGATTCAGGGTGTCAATAGTTGATAACCACTTGTAACACCATTAACTTCATTTTCGCGTATGATCCCCAAACAATGTGTTGGTCATGATGATCAAGTAGGAGGGTTTACAGAACAGGTTGCCAAGGTGGAACCTTGGAAACTCAACTGTGGTTCGATAACATGCACCCACCAGTGCCCCAGCCATCCTGGAAGTGGTCAATATGTAGATGGGTAAGTAAGGCACTTGATGGCTACTAGGTAGGTAGGTGCTTGCTACTTCATAGCTAACTAACCTTGGTTAGTTATGAGACCAGAATACATTCGAAAAAGTGTTTCCTTTCAACACACCAACTACCTTGACCAAAATTTTGACAGTTTGAATGATGATCCACACCATGAACTTACATTGGTTCATTCATGGTTGTAACTTGCTTCACTCAAGCAAGCGAATCAATTTGAAGGACCTCAGGAAACTCTCAAACCTCCTAGCAAAACACAAACAGATCAAAGTTCTTTGATTGACAGTCTATGGAAAAGGGAATGCAATAGTTGACAAGAAAAGAAAGTCAGTAGATGTTTCAGATCAAAAGTTAGGAGCAGGAAAGTGGAAGAATAGATTGAAACTAATTAACTCGGGATTATAAGTAATTAACTATTCCATCAGTATTAAACCTTCTTCTCTCCATGGTGTTATGTTGCAACAGATACAAGGAAGGGTGGGGACTCATAACTGACGAAAACGGATTGTATTTAACATGGAAAGACCAGCCAGTAATATGCACATCTGCTTGGAGGCTGGATTTATGAAGCTAGTTTTGATTACCATCATCCTGGCCTGCAAGTCAGAATTTACCTCTCACAAAAATGGATCAATCACCAGTGCTGCTGCTCAGCAATCTTCACAACAGGTTTGCTATCTGAGAAAGAACCACTTCAAGAAATGTTCAGTACATTTTTTGTTTCATTCACCATCATAAGGAACTACGCATCAGCATTGACAACTGGTTTAACAAAACCACACTAGTTCACTAGATGACTAAAGATCAATCCATGTCAAAATGCTCCAATACATTCATTACAAGTTCAAAAACATTACATCAGAAATTCCAGTGTCAGTATCATGAAACCATGACTGACAGCTGAAAGTCCTGATGTCAAAATGCTCCAATACATTCATTACAAGTTCAAAAACATTACATCAGAAATTCCAGTGTCAGTATCATGAAACCATGACTGACAGCTGAAAGTCCTGATACGGTTATTGCGTACATGCAGTTCTGCTTTTGCTAGGCCTCTAATCCTGGTTGTTATATTAACAGGGTACTAAGTGTTTCAGTACCTGAGCTTGTCCACTTTCAAAAGTCTAAAGGTATAAACACATTCTGTTCAATACATAAACTAAACTTCAATTTTCTGCTCAGCTTAACTGAAAATGTAGATAGATCGGGTGTTACTCCATCAAGCTCAACAAATTCATTACAATTGCTTCTTGAGTTCCTCAGTTCTATCTTGTGCAGCATAAAGCTGTCATGGAAATCAATCAGCTCATTGTCTATTCCTGACTGCTAGTTTAGTCGAGCCTAACTAAAATACATATGAAAAGGGTGTGCAAAGGTTGTGTCATAAAATACCAGGGACTTGGAAAGCAGCTCCAACATTCCCCAGATGGTCCACATTATGGAAATGAAAAGAGCTCTTGCCCCCTTCTTTTGATGAGGCAGAAGTGGCTGCAGAAATGCATCCCCATGCAGGTGTCCCAGCCTCACCAGAACTAGAAGTCTTGTCAACTCAGAGCCATCAATCTGGCAAATAGAATTGTTGAATGGGTCGTCCCGAAACAGCACTTCCTTCCACATCTTTTTGAGTCAATTCTTTGAGCTTATGCCTGAAAACCTGTCGAACTAGAATGGAAGCAACATGACAAGCATGTGCCAGGATGTCACCAGAAACCACACATTTGTGGAGCTGCTCTGATTCTGCCCAGAAAGTCCACATCCTTAAATTTACAAGAAGCTGTTGTCCCTTCTTTTGACAAGGCAGAAGTGGCTACAGGAACACGCCCCCACCCAGGTGTCCCATTCTCATTTGAACTATGAGTGATTCTTGTCAAACCAGAGCCATCAATCTGAGAAATAAAAATGTCACCATATGGCTGGTATTGAAATGGCACCGAGATGGGTTCAGCTGACAGTCCAGCATAATCTGTTGTGAAGACCAGGCTCTTTGCATCTGGGCTGAAGACAGGATGGCTGATAAAACCTAAACTGCTATTCAAAACCTTGTGAAGCCCTGTTCCATTTGGATGTACTAGGTAGAGTGCAAACCTCCCTGCATGAAAGAACTCACATGAAATATTGTTAAAAACTTGGGAATGTATTGCACAGTTTCAGATGAGAACTCAATAGTGGACAACTCAATATCCAGGTCTGGACTCTACAGACCTGTACCCCTCTTTCTACAGTTATGCCATCATCATGTGGATCTACAGAAGACTTTCTCAAGACACAATGGAGGTCACAGACTTCATAAAAGCAGCTTAAGGTTTTATGTTCAGAGTTACAAAGTAGTTCACCTGGGTGACCCCGGTCAGAAGAGAAAGCAATCCACTCATTATCAGGTGACCACCATGGATGTGTGTCTGTCCAATTCCCATCAGTGAGACGAAAAAGATACTTCTGTTCACCATCAACAGCATCCATGATGTACAAATTTTTATGGCCAGATCGCCCTGACCGAAAAACAATATAATTGCCATCAGGTGATGGCGAGGGGAATGCATTATTGTGTGTACCCTCTTTTGTCAAGTTTTCCCATGAAGAGCTTGCTTGATCAACATCTATATCTGCTGTATCTGCATTGTAAATTGCCACTATTTGCACAGCATGCCTACTTTTAAATACTGGTCCATGTGCTGCATAAACTACACCTGTCCGTACAGGGTCCCATGCTAATCCAAATATGTTCCCAGCAAAAACTTTGCGATTTTCTGACCCATCCAGCTTCATCACATGCATGGCAGCACTGTCATTTGCGCTATCAACATAAGCAATGAGTGAACCATCAGGGGAGAATGCTGGAAAGCTACCATCTATACGAAGGAGAGACAGGTCTTGCAACGGCGATGTCACAGACTCAACACGGAGATCTACCACTGGGGTAGATGAATCATCAGATTGACTTCCTCTACACCTGTGGTACCCGAGTTCACCAGAGGATGAAGAAATGAAAGGGTTGTAATAATTTACATATGGGTCAAACAGTTCTGTCAACTTGACAAATTGCTTTGTTTGCAAGTCAAAAATTTCCACATGCCGGTATGAAGTTCGCCTGGTAGCTACCGCAATCCACTTGCCTGTGTGTGAGGCTGCAGGAGTGAAAGCATGCACACCAGGTGGGGTTACTCTCTCTGGCTCTGCAGAAACCCCCCAGGGCAAGTTAGAATGAGTTAATACACAAAAAGATTAGGAAACACTGAGCATATTTAGAGTTTTACAATGGCACATGATCATAAGTTTATTAGGTTAAGAGATAAAGAAATACTCAGCTATGCATGCATGCACATTACATGTCCTAAAGAAATGCCTCTGGTCTTTTTATGCTCTACTAAAACAATTTATCAGGTACACCCCATATGTGTGACAAAACTTTGGGTTATGAAGTTCATGACCAGAGATACCAGTACAATTTCACCTCAATAATGAAAGAGCACATTGCCATCAAATTTAAAACAGCTTGATCTACAGGGGGCCTGAAAAGTTGACCAAAAAGCTAGCAAACAAATGTGGTAAACAAATGAACAGTAAGTCAGAACCTTGATCAGGAGAAACATCAAATGGGTTGACTTTGAAAATGCTCCACCATCCATCCTCAGCTACACGGTGAAAGAAAACAGTGGAACTGTCCGCCCATGAAGGCCATCCTCCATTCCTCAAAACCAAGCGCCGCTGTGACCCATCCTCTGCTCTGAATATATAGAGGTCTGGGTCCAAATTCCCTACCTCTCCATCCCAGTCCCTTCCTTGAGTGGATGCCACCATCACCCACTCACCTGCACAACACACTCTGATTCAATTACCAGATGCAATAAACATCAGTGCTGAATCAAGAAAATGAGATTGGGCTGATTTTATTTTCTAACTCCAAAATCTACCAGAATTCCTGTCCAACCATTATACCCTGCTTGAACTTCATACTCCAGCTGTGTATTCACCAGCTGTCAGAGCTGAATACAGAACTTCCTCCCTGAGTTTGTGAAGTAAGTTGTGTTTACATGAAGACATATTTCAAACAAAAAAAGCACTTTCAGTCGCATTGAAATATGCTGGATTATTACAGATATACAAGGATAAATTGTTGCTTGGTGAATGAAAACAATGCGCCCTTGCTTGTCCTTCTATACAATAATACCTATGATAAAACCACCAGGTTAGATTGAATGTATTAACTAAATACATAATCCTACTACCGAGTGTCAGGAATGCAGGCATCACCTGAGGGAGAGACAGATGGGCTGAAGTCAGACACCCCATGAGGGCTAAGGCGTGTTGTCACCAAGGTAGAAAAACTGGTAGAGTATATGCCATTCCAGCTTTGTCGAGGGCGGCTGGCTGGTTCTTCAGTTGAAACATACACTATTACATCTCCTGTCAATGATGGCCTGTCATTGAGAAATGCGCTTGGGCCACTTCTGAGTGTCCTGAGCCTGAATGGTGGTGGCACAGCCGTCTCCTCTTCTTTGATTGTCCGCCGAATTCCTTGGTTGTTGGCTACTGAACAAATATTTCCCAGGAGAAGTATGCATATATCAGAAAGATAAAAGAGTTGCCTCAAGTCTCATCAAGCCCTAGAATCCTCGTCTGTGCCATCAAACCCTAGAATCCTCCTCTGTGCCATCAAACCCTAGGATCCTCCTCTGTGCCATCAAACCTTAAGGAGACATGAAACCAGATTGTGGACTGATCCGCATCACCGGAATAAAAAATGTAGGCTGAGCTTCGCAGATCCCAAAGAATTGCAAGTACAAAAAGATGAAAAATCAGCGTTCAGAGACTTGCAAAGAACGGGATGAACGAACCTTGAGATGCAGCAATTCTGCTTCCTTCTCCTCCTGCGCCTCTTCCTCCCCCCAGGGGGATGTCGATGTACACCTGAGGACTACCTTCCTCCTCCGAAACATACACGAGCAATTGAGCATCTTCATTCTCCTTCTTCTGCTCTTTGAGGAGATTCCGAAAGCCATGTGCAGCAAGTGTGTTGAGTACCGTGGCAGAGATCAGCGAGGAGGACACCAGCTGCGCATTGTAGCTCACGGACTCCCCGTACGTCACGCGAGTCTCCTGCAAGCTGCTACTGCTACTGTTGTTCTGGAGGGAGAAGACATCAGACGGCAATGCAACGGTGTAGACATTGAAGCCGAAATGCGGACGCGCAAATGTACAGAACGCAATAGTCCCTTCAATCACCGCCCCCTCCTGAGGCTGCTGCGGCTGCTGCGCTACAACAGGCCATAGCCAGAAACAAAAACAGAACAACAGCAACCACAACAAAACCAAATTCGCATGCGCAACACAACTGTGGGCGTCAGCCATCGCCACCAAAGCTCCGAAAATCGTCAAAAATCCTTGACTTCAAAGTTCTGGACCCTACAACAAATACTTGTGCCAGACTTGTAACCCTAGATTTCTAGAGCTTGAGATAATGGCTTTACACTATGAGTCAAGGCTGAAATAGAAAAAAATAATTCACTCTGCCCCAAGTTACTAATAAATGCTGAACTTTATGGCCTTGTATTGGCCCCCAAGGCTGAGAAAAAAGATACTATGGAGCTTCTTGAGAAGCCAATTCATGATTGTTTTTTTAATCTATCCATTAATATAAATCTTTCACATAACAATTCACATATATATATATATATGTTTATTAGTTACACATTGACACATAATATTAATAAGATATCGAGACCATGATGATCCGCAAGGGGTGCATGTTTAATTATGTGAATTATATAAAATTTGAATTTAAATTTCATGAATTGCAAATCTTAACATAAGACCTAAAAATGTTAAATTCTAACATTAAAAGTTAATTGCAAACTTGCAATAGTTTCTAGTTCTAAATCTTAATTTTAGACTTTGAAATGCTAATGATGTCACATGATGCATCACCCATCCAACCATGAAAAAGTCTTTTTTTAAAAGTCACATCATCATCACTTATTTGACTGAGAAAAAATAATTATTATTATCTAATAATAGGATGAGGGACTAAGGATAATTATCTAATATGGACTACGATTAACTATGATTCTTCTAGATCTTTAGATAAATAAAAAGATTTGTTAAATTTTTTATTGAATTTATTTGAATTTAACATATGGATTTCCAATTTTTTAAAATTTTAAACTTTAAAATAATTAATGAATGACTAGAAAATTATTTTAGATAATTAATGGAGTATCAAATATTATTTCAGATAATTAATGAACTATCAAAAAATAATGTCATATAAGTAAAGAATTATTAGAAAATCATTTCAAATAATGTAAATGATTAATTGTCAAAAATTAAATAATCTTTTTTTCTTAAATAGCTAACTAATCATTTGGTTTAAGTTTATTTATTTGGATTATAAAAATTTGGATCTAAAAATCAAATTGATTAATTTGATATTTAATTGATTAACATAATTTTATTTTTATTTTTAATATGTTATTGAAATCATTATTTAAGATAATATTTCACGTTATTAAATCTGATAATTAATTATTATAAAATTAATTCACATATAGAAAAAAAAACATATTGCCTTAAAAGAAAAAATAAATGCGTCCATATAGCTTGAATTTATAAAATGCAACTTAAAGTTACCTTGTTCTAGGTTTTTTCATTCATCATGTCAAAAGATTATAAATTTAACTTTTGCATGAAAAATTCCTACATGAAGATAGGTTTGATCACAATTATCATCGTATTATTTGTTCAACAAACTATACAACATCTTTTCAATTTCGACGAAACTAAGTAAGAATCATAGAACTCCTAATCAACAACCCCAATCTTTATACAAACCCTTGTTAACATACTATTATGAAATTATTTCATTATTTTGGAGTGACCCAACATGTGGGTATTGCATTTAGGGTAGGATCTTCATTTCAAAAGACCTAAACCCCATGTGGGGTTATTTCGACATGACCTTGAATGTGAGTATTGCATATAGGGTTAAGTTTTCACTCAAGGGTACCCAAACCACTTATGAGTTATTTCAAAGTGACCTTGCATGTGGGTATTGCATTTACGACTAGGTCTTTACTTAAAGGTATCCAAACCACCTAGATGGGTTATTTTCAAATGACCTTGC